>Ga0063231_10000230_pt1 | contig 15155 bp, 31 predicted proteins | sample LauGreSu1BDMLBSD_2_FD_56231 | JGI IMG/M metagenome (GOLD analysis project Ga0063231, IMG submission 56231) | Freshwater lake microbial communities from Lake Michigan, USA - Su13.BD.MLB.SD v2 (version 2) | ecosystem: Environmental > Aquatic > Freshwater > Lake | place: Lake Michigan, USA...
CAGGCTGGGTCAGTGCTGGTCTTCCCGCCGCTGTGGCCCTGGCTGCACGCCGGCCGGCCGCCAGTGTCGGGGCCGAAGTACATCCTCAGCACCTACCTCCACTACACCTAACCTGGAAGGAGAACCCCATGATCGCCATGGACGCCACCCACGCCGCCTACGTCGCCATCGCTGTCGCCGCAGCCAGCGAGATCATCGCCATCAGCCCGCTGAAGGCCAACAGCATCATCCAGCTGGTGCTGCAGTTCCTGCGCCTGGCTTTCCCAAAGCGCTGACCATCGCGCCGCGGATTGATCGAGCGATTGAGGATTGGCACGCCACACAGCCGCCGGCTGGCGTGCCAGATCCTGTCGTCACTCATCATCCGATCGACCCCGAACTGCAGACGGGCGACAGCCGGCTGCTCGGCGGCGCGATGGAGATCAGCGCACCATGGCACAAAGGAGACAGCAATGGTTGACCGCGAGGCGATGGTTCGCCAGCTGCGCCTGCATGAAGGCGAGCGGCTGAGGCCCTACCGCTGCACGGCCGGGAAGCTCACAATCGGCGTGGGCCGCAACCTCGAGGACCGTGGCATCACGGCCCAGGAGTCGGCCTACCTCCTCGCTAACGACATTGCCAACGAGGAGCGTGAGCTGCTGCGCGCGCTGCCCTGGGTGGCGAAGCTCGACGAGGTGCGCCAGCGCGTGCTGCTCGACATGAGCTTCAACATGGGTATCGTCGGGCTGCTCGCCTTCAAGCGGACGCTGGCCACGATCCAGGCCGGCGACTACCGCGCAGCCGCGTCGATGATGCTCGACTCGAAGTGGGCCGGCCAGGTCGGTCAGCGCGCCGAGCGGCTGAGCCGGATGATGGCGACCGGCAAGGATCCGCGTGAGCTCTGGCCGGCGTCATGACCTACCGCCAGGGCCGGTTCGATCTGATCGTGGACGGCGTGCTGCGCTCCTACCAGCGATGGGAGGATCTGCCCGCGGTCTTCGATCACGTCGTCCGATTCGAGCCCGACATCCCGCCAGCGCCGCACAGCGAGGAGCAGCACGATGAGGCGGCGTTGTGGAACGCCAGACTGCAACAGCTGATGGAGATCGAGCGTGCCTGCAGCAACGAGAATCGGTGACGCGGATGTGCCGCACTGCTCGGGCATGGTCCGGGCACAAGGCTCGCCCAACGTCTTCGTCAACGGCATCGCCTGGAGCTGCCAGGGCGACATGAACACGCCGCATCTGCTGCCGCCTTTCCCGTGCCCGTCGCACGCCGCGCCGATCGCGGTGGGCAGCACGACCGTGTTCGTCAACGACAAGGGCGCCGGCCGGGTGGGCGACGCCATCAGCGGCTGCACCAGCGTGGCTGCCGGATCGCCGAACGTGTTCGCCGGGCCTTAGGCCAGCAACCGGCGGACGGTGGTGCGTGAGCAGCCGAGGCGATCGGCGATCGCCTGCTGGGTGAAGCCGTCGCGGCGCCAGCGGCGTGCGCGTTGCTGGCGGCTCTCGGTGGCCCACAGCAGGATCAGGATGGGGAGCAGCAGCAGGGCGACAGCCCAGGCGGCGATGCAGGTGATGGTCATGGTTCCTCCGGCCAGTGCCGGGCGATGGGGCGGTGATCGGCGGCGCGCTCGGCCTGCCGATGGGCCCAAGGTACGGCCGCCGCTGGCGTCAGGCCGCGCGATCGTCGCAATCCTTCACACCCCCAGGTCGTCACTCAGCTGCGCCACCGCGCGCCGCGCTGCGTCGTCGATCAGGTGCGCATACCGGCTCGTCGTCTGCGTGCTCCGGTGCCCCAGCAGCTGGCCCACTGTGCCCAGCGTCTGCCCGCCGCTCAGCGCATAGCTGGCGAACGTGTGCCGCAGGTCGTGGATGCGCAGGTCCTCGATGCCGGCCTGGGCCAGCAGGGCCAGCCAGAGCTTCCGGTACCCCGCCAGCGGGCCGTAGCGATCCTCGCCGGCGATCACCGCCTGGCACTGGCCGCCCATGGTGGCCTCGGCCTCGAGCAGCTCGCGCAGGATCTCGACCGCCCTGGGCGCCAGCTGGATCTCTGCGGCGCCCGTCTTGCCGCGCTCATCCGGCACCTTCAGCACCGACCGCTGCCAATCGATCCAGCACCACTCCGCGCACATCACCTCGCGCAGGCGGGCCCCAGTGAGCAGCAGCAGGCGCACCAGCTGCGCGAACCGCCACCGCACCGCCAGCGGCCCTGCTTCCTCCCACAAGGCCAGCGCAGCCCGCAGGCGGGCCAGCTCGTCGCTGCTCATGTAGCGGCGGCGCGCAGTCTCCTTGTGCGGCTTCACGCCCTTGCATGGGTTGCTGTTGTGCGGCCGCCAGCCCCACTGCTCCGCCAGCCGCATGGCGACGCTGAGCGTCCGCAGTGCACGGTTCGCGGTGATCGGCTGCCGGTGCGCAGCGTGCCACCGGGCCACATCCTCATGCCTGATCGCGGCCGCCTTCGTGGCAGGCCCCAGGGCCGGCAGCAGATGCACTCGCCAGTTCGCCTCATCACAACCGCCCGATCGCTTGTTCACCGCATGGCGGGCAAGGTGCTCCCGGGCCAGATCCGCCAGCGTGGCGGCCAGGCGCGTGGCGCGGCGCTCCTCCGTGGGCCGCCTCCCCTCTCGCACCTGGGCGAGGGCCTCGCGCGCGAGCCGCCGCGCATCATCCACGGTGAGCTCCACCGGCGTGCCCAGTTTCATCTCCAGCTGACGGCCGTCGAGCTGGCGAAACCGGACGTAGTAGGTGCGGGAGCCGGAGGGCAGCACCAGCAGGCACAGTCCGGGCACCAGGGAGTCGTTAAGCCGGTAGCGCTGGGCCCGGGGCGCCGCCCCCTCGACAAGGGTCTTCGTCAGCTTCATCGTTCCCACACCTTTCCCACAAAACTCCGGGAGGGGAAGGGATACCACGGGAGAAGCCGGGAGGCCAGATCCAGTGAAATCAATGGGTAAGGAAGGCGCGGGAAGCCCGAGGATAGCGGAACGCTTGACTTTTAATCAGAGGGTCCTGGGTTCGAGTCCCAGCGCGCTCACCACTCAGAAGCCAGCCAGATCAACGACTTACGGCGACGACAGCAGGACAGGTCAGCAGACCGACGCAGGATCGTTCCCACAGGGTTCCCACAGCACAAAAAAGCCCCCGGCATCACTTCGGGGGCTTTGGTTTCCCATCGTCGCAGCGGGTGACCGTTGCTGCATCCTCATCCTACTGCCGACCTACGCTGGCGATGATCTCCGCACGTCCGCCCATGTTCTGGCTGGACTTGAACCTTTCGCTCGACGATGAGTTCGAGGTCGAGAAGCAGGTGCGCTACATCCAGGCCTGCACCGATCTCAACGAGCTCAGGAGCCTTGCTACTGCCCTCCTGCGCTTCTCCACGCAGCAGGCTCACGTCTCCAGCCAGCTGGTGACCCAGGTCGCCGAGATCGAGGCTGACCTGATCGGCCTCGGTCACTGCCCCGAGCCGACCCTGGAGCATCACCGCATGGCCCAGGAGATCCTCGCCGCTCAGCGCGCCAGCAGCTGATTGAGGTAGAGCTCGGCCTGCCAGCGATCCTCGCAGTAGCGGCAGTAGCCTCCGGCGCAGGCGCGGTGATACGTCTCCCCGCGCTCGTTCTCCAGCACCTCGATGCTGCCGCCGTTGATCTCCCAGCGGGCGATCACCTTCGGGTCAGTCATGGCAGCACTTGCGACGCCATCCACAGAATGATGCCGCACATGATCGAGTAGCAGAGCGCCAGGACCAGGAACTGATGCAGGCTCACTCGCGTCTCTCCTGCTGGTGGATCCAGCTCTTGAGGTCGCGGACATACTGCCGCAGCTGTTCGGCTTTGACTGCGTGCCACGGATCACCTGTGATGAACAGCTGACGGTTGTGGCGATCGACCGCCTGGAGCAGCTCGTGGATCAGTGGGTTCCACGGCTCGCGGATTGGCGTGTTCCACTCGCGCCGTGACACGATCTCACAGCACAGCGTGAGCAAACAGCGGGAGCAATGCCTCCTGCGTGATGGTCCTGGATGAGAGTTTGANCTGCGCGACGTGCCACTCTGCGCCNACNGAATCGACGACGAGGTACTCGGGGAAGACGCCTGTCTCGATCTGAGCGGTCACCNTCGCCGTCTCGTCTGCTGGCCAACCGCGCACGAACACCAGGTCGCCGGGCTTGAACCGCCAGGGTTGTGCGTTGAGCGCGCGCGTGCTCATCGGATCGCTCTTACTTCGGTTGCCCAGCCCCAGCAGACGCGCAGCAATGCCGAGCGCTCGAGGGCTTCATCCAGTGTGGCCGCAACCCATGCGGTTTCGTTGGTGTCGCAGACTGCAAGAACAGGCGGGATGGGTCGGCCGTCACCTTCTGGTGCGCAGATCCACTGCCGGCCGCGGCGGAGACCGTACATCACCGCAGCACTCCGTCTTTCGTGAGTTGCAGNCAGGCGGCCGTANGNCCCAGCTGGCAATCGCGCCGGGTCATGTCGGTGAGAGTGCTGGTCAGCGCGTACCAGAACCCGGCAGCCAGAGTCGCGCACAGTGCGCTGGTCAGGAGAAACGTTCGCATCGTAGGGGTGATGTAATGAGTCGGGCGTCGCCGCCCGCGAGCCAATCATCCCGCGGCCGCAGCTTACGCGCCACGATGCAGTAACAATCGTTCACACTGGTCAGCGCACGTAGCATCGGTCGAGCGGCTGGCTGCGGATGCAGGCCCGGATTGATGGCACAGAGCTCGTCACCCGCCACCGCTTCAGAGCCAGGATCTTCGAGGCCTGGGAGCATCGCTGCGCCTACTGCGGCGATCCGGCTCAGTCGCTCGACCACATCCTGCCCAAGGCCAAGGGCGGCCTGACGGTGCCGGCCAATTTGGCCCCGGCTTGCCTCCCCTGCAACAGGCGCAAAGGGCATCGAGAGGTCTTCAGCTGGTGGCGCGAGCAGCCCTACTGGACGGAGATCGGTCAGTCGCGGCTGATCGACTGGCTCACCTCATAGAGCGAGCACTCGCTGGCGAACCACGGCTCTTCAACCGCTTCAGGGAAGCCGAAGGCGCAGCAGCCAGCCCCGTAGTGCTCGCAGCTGCTGCAGAAGCGCCGGTTGATCGGGCCGCCCACCAGCCGCCAGGTCGCGCCGCTGGCGATCTGCTGGATCGTCTGCCTGGTCACGCCATACGTCTTCGCCAACTCGCGGTGTGATACGGCACGGGCGGCAGCATTGCGGATNGCCAGCACATCAGCCTCCGTCAGCTTCTGCGGTTTGGGNGCCGTGGCCTGAGTGATCACGTCCTGGGCCAGGCGCTCGNNCTCGCCTGGCGGCTGGATGGTGCGAACGACGCTGCCGCAGTGTGAGCAGCGTCGAAGGCGACGGCGGTGTCCGTNNGCCAGGGTGTAGTTGCTCTCGATGCTGATGCCGCGCGTTGCTCCGCAGCATGGGCACGCCAGTGGTTTGCGCATGATGGTGTGAGAAGAGGGGCCGGGCCTCCGATGCCGCATCTCGGCAGTGGCACCCCAGGGCCAGCTGCAGCGGCGCTCGTCCTTGCGGATGGAGCCGACCCGGTTGGTGGTCAGGTTAGAGGGGGCGGCCCCAGCGGGTGAGCACGGCACGGAGGCCGGCGGTGTGGGCGGCTCGCTCCATGTCGGTCAGGCTCCACGCTTCGGGGAACCCCTCACGCCAGCGAGCTTCTGCGCCGATGGCGTACACGGTGCGTAGCCATGCGTCATCCGGCGGCCCTTGCGGCTCGGGCTGGGCCAGGGCGGCAAGGGTGATGGCTTCAGAGCGGTTGGTCATGGTTCGGATGGGGGTGGGTTGGGTGTGCCCTGCTGCGGACGGGGTTGGTAGCCGCTTGTGCTGCGCCGAAGCCTCAGTGGCGGATCTCCCTGGGGCCGATTGGTGTTCTCGTGAGTGAAGCTGCGGCGTCTGTCGCGGTCGCAGGCGCGAGGCCAAGTAGCAGCGCACATCCACCAACCAATCAAAAAGCCGGCGCCAAAAATCGGGAACCAGGTCATCGCCCGGCCTCCCGCTCAAGCCCTTGGGCGCCTTGCTCCCAGCCGTGCTCTTCCCGTAACCACGCCGCCACCTCGCGGATCGCGGCGCGGGCTTCGTGCAGGTACAGGTTCGGGTCAGCGCATCGGTCAGGATGGATTGCCGCAGCAACCCGCTCCACCAGCGAACTGCGCTTGGGCAGCCCGGCCGCCGCACGAATCTGCTCCGGTGTGGCGTTCTTGATCAGGTCCATGCACGCATGAAACCGGCGATCGTTCTCATCCTCGTCAATCGGCTCAGGCTGCTGCTGCGCGGCCTCCAGATTCATGATCCGCTGCAGGTGCTGATCGCTCCAGCTCATCAGCTTGTCCACGTCCTTGCCCCACTCCAACGTGGCCAGGCGCATGGTCTCGTACTTGCCCTCCAGCGCTTCGATACGGTCGAGGAGGTTGTCAGATGTGGTGGTCATAGTGTTGTTTTGCGGGTGGACGAGCGCCGGAGCTGCTCCGGCAAAGTGAGCCCCTTGATGCGTGCGACGCGCGCGTTCAGCGCCGCCCAGTCCTCGAGGGACTTGAACCGGAAGTGGCCGGTGCCCTTCTTGTAGACCTTGAACTCGAAGAAGCCCCAGTCGAGCCACTCGCCGGGCATCAGCTGAGTGAACCCGCCAGCGGGATCCTGCACCTCCGCATAGGCGCGGCCAGTGACGTGGCACAGCGCTTTGATCAGGTCGCGGATGCTGTCGAACGCCCGGCCGTAGCCGTTGANCCTGACGCCACGGCCGCCCCAGTCNAGCTCCGCCAGGTAGGGGATGATGAACTTCTGGCCGAACAGGTAGGCCTCGTTCGTCGCCCAGCCNTCGACGTTCCAGCGGTTCTCCTTCGTGTGCTTCGTGAGGTTGTCNAACACCTCCTCCACCGCACGGTCGATCCGCTGCTCCTGGGTGCCGGCGATGATCTGCAGCATCCGGTAGATGTTCCGCTCGGTGAACGGCACCTTGGTCTGCTGCTCCACGAAGCGGTTGATGTCGCCCGCCAGCTGACTTGTGGCCATCGCCTGGGGGAGCATCTCGTCGAGCACCGACTTCCAAAAGCCCTTCTGGATCTCCTTGCGGAACCGGTTGCGGGTGGCCGGACAGCCTTCCATCGTGACCTGCAGGGCCAGTTCGCTCTTGCAGATTTCGCCCACAGCGGCCTGGAGCTGCACGCCCAGGTACAGCTGCTCGTCGAACACCCGGCATGCCTCGACGTAGCGGTTCACCAGTTCGCGGGAGCGCCGGTAGCGGATCAGGCCATGGCCTTCCGCTTCGACGTCATCAGGGCCGAGGAAGAACCCATCGAACTCATCATCGCCGCTTACACGATGGCCGGGCTTTGTGAGCCGCAGCAGGCCAATCTCGACCCGAGTGGTGCGCTCCGCCTCGCCGAACACCGGCCCCAGGCTCTCCTTGTCGCCGTACTGCTCGATCAGCGTGCAGATCTCCTGCTGGGCCCTGGTGGAGCGGTAGCCCTCGATCGTGCTCCAGTTGCATAGGCTCACGATCTCGCAGCCTGGCGGGGCTACCTCCCAGGCATGGAGGATGTGCGCCTCGTCGCGGCTGAAAGGTGGGTTCATCACGATCAGGTCCGCATGGCTGATCTGGTCGGNGGTGACCATCAACCAGTCGTTGCCGATCAGGCGGCTGCTGGAAATGGCCGCGAGGATCGCCCTGAGCTTCGGCTCGGGCTCCACCGCCAGCACCTCAGCAGCGCCGCGGGCGACGGCCTCGGTGACGAGGTTGCCGCTGCCCGCGCTGGGCTCCACCACCACCCGACCGCGCAGGTCGAGCGGGTCGAGCATCAGGGCCGCCACATCCGGCGGCGTGGGGTAGAAGTCGGGGTTGAACATCACTCCTCCCCGAGCGCCCGCATGTGGTTNTCGACGATCGCCATCAGGNNGTGCGGCACTTGCGGATGCTTGGGNATCCACCGAGCTGGATCCCAGCCGGCACCATCCCAGCGGGCGATCTGATCGAGCAGCTTGCGAGCCTCGCTGTGCTTGGTGAAGCGCACCAAATCGGGCCGCGCGGCCATCGTGGGGTCTTGCTCGACACGCCAGCGCGGGCCGAGGCTCCAGTCATGATCGTCCTGGTGGATCAGCTCAGGCATCACGCTGCCTCCCGGGGCCAGAACAGGCGCACTGACTCGATCTCTTCGTCACCGCGGGCCAGCAGGCAGGCGCGGGCCTCGGCGTCCTCCAGGCAATCGGCGTCGATCAGGAGGCCGCGGCCGATCACGTCACCGATGGGCGTGATGTCGCGGTAGTTGATTTTGAAGCGGGGCATGGTGGTGAAAGCGATGGGATGGGTTGCTGCTCAGGCGGCGAGCTGGAGGCGATCGGCCGAGCTGCCCACCCGCCAGGCACCGCGCCACAGGTAGGCGGCCCAGGTCGTGCCGTCCTCGAGGTCGCGGAAAACCGCGTAGAAGCTGTGGCCGTAGTCCGCCTGGTCCTGGAGCTGCTCGATCTCGGCGGCGTTGCGCGCGCTCTTAGCGGCCTTGAGATCGGCCAGCGTGCTGAAGCTGGGGGTCTTGCTGTAACGCTCGGCGTTGTCGGTAAATCCGAGGAACTCGCAGGGCGTGTGCCAGCCGCGGTAGCCGGCATTGATGGCCTGGCCAGCGGTAAGAGAAGCGATGCGGGTCATTGATCTGATGGGGTGGTGGGGGTCGCCCCCCGTGATGCAATCATCACTCCGTGGCGTTCGCTTGCATCGCTGCTGTTACANATCTTCACAGTCCAGCGGTGTCGCGCGCAGCTCCCACCGNCCCCTCAGCAGACGCTGGTTCCCAGCCAGAAACGACCGCATCGTCTGGCGCGGGATCCCATGCGCATCAGCCCACTGGAACCGCTGGCTCACCGGGATCCGCCGGCTCTGCTGCNNCTCGTGGTCGCGGATCAGCCACGANGGTTCATCCTGCGGCCGCGGCGCATCATCAGCGCTTCGCTTCACCCACCACACCCACGTCCCGCCGCCGTTGGACAGGCTGAAGCGCCGGATCAGGTCCAGGCGCTCCAGCTGCACCATGCTGCGGTTCAGCGTCGCTCGATCAGTCCCCAGCTGCTCCGCCAGCTGGGTCAGGTCCAGCCACCACCCCGGGCACAGCTGCTCCAGCTGCACCATCAACAACACCGGCTCCGACCGGTGGCGACGCCGAAGCGCCGCCAAGAACTCCGGCTCGATCACCTCAGAACGGGATGCCGTCGTCGTCAGGCGGAGCCAGCGGCGCGCTGTTCCACCCTGCTGCAACCGTTCCCTGCTGCGGCTTCGGCTGCCAGCCGGCAGCCGCTTGGTGCGGTGCTGGTGCAGGAGCCGCGGCGGCTGGGGCCGGGGCCGGCTGAGCAGGAGTGGCCTGGCCCTGGGCGTCGCCGAACTTCTCGATGTTCTCAGCCGTGAACCGCTCAGCCTGCCGCAGCTGGCCGTTCCGATCGGTGTACTGCTCAGGCTCCTCGACCCTGCCCATCAAGAACACCTTGTCGCCCTTCTTGACGTAGTTGCCCACGTACTCGGCCGACTTGCCCCACACCGCTACCTTCACCCAGCGCGCAGGCTGGTCCTGGCCCTGGCGCTTCGGCTGACGCACCGCCACCGTGAAGTTGGCGACGATCTGCCCGTTCTCCAGGTATTTCAGCTCGGGATCTCGCCCGAGATTTCCTGTGATCTGTCCGATGAAAGCCATGATGAATCGAGTTTCTCGAAAGCGTGGATCCCCTCGACGGGGTAGAGCACCCGGGAGCCAACCCGGATGAATGGCGGGCCCTTGCCCGCTGATCTCCAGTTCGCCAGCGTCTGATCACTCAAACGCCAGCGACCGGCAACCTCCTTTGATGTCAGGTAGGAACTACTCATAGACGCGCTCCTTAGAACGGGTCATCTGCATCGACGACCTCTGCTTGAACTGATTCCTGCTTTGCTGGCGCAGGTTGTGAAGCCTCAGTTTCGCCAGACTCCGGCGTTGTAACGGCATCGGTCTGGGCTGCAGCAGCGATCTGGCGGTTCAGATCAGCGACCACGGTGCCGCCACCGGCTGGCTCTTCGCGCACGCTGACCGGCCGCACTTCAACCTCCTCGCGCACGCCCAGGCCGAACAGCACCTCCGGCATGTAGAGGTTGATCAGCCGCGTCGCCGCACGCCACCGCAGCATCTGCTCCGGGATTGACCGGTACTTCGGGTTGCGGGTCCAGCCGTCGGCCGCGGCCTCCTTCATGGTGACCGTCGCGGTGATCACCTCACCGGTCTCGCGCAGCGTGGCGCTGGCCGTCACCTCCAAGGCGTCGCCGGTGCCTTTGCTCTTCCAGCTAATCGGCCCCTGCAGCAGGCCGCTCTTGTTTGCGCGGCTGATGGCGAACCGGGCGCTGGTGTTCGGCCGGCCGTTGATGACGCTCATTTCCTGGAACAGCAGCATCGGGTGCTCCCCCAGCTGCTCGGCATAGAGCATCGCCACTAGGCACGCCTCGGGCTTGCCTTGGAAGTGGCCCGGCACCATGCCGGACATCGAAAAGGCCTTTGCCAGCCGGTAACGGTGGTCAAGGGCTGCCCCGTCGTAGAGGAACGCCAGGCTGGCGCTGGGCGTCGTGGTCGTAAGGGCTGTGGAATCACTCATGGGATCGTTGCTGTTGTCGTTCGTTGAGGATGGCCTCGATCTGATCGGCGACCTGGTCGAGGCGAGGGTGAGGCATGAAGGCCTGGTCGTATTGCTCGGCCGTCAGCCTGAGCATCTGCACCACGGTGCGGCCGCCATCGGCGAACGACTCGCGATGCAGCTTCAGCAGCTGCTGGTAGGTGAGCCAGCGGCTTTCAGTCACGGCACCACCCCGGCAGCTCGATCGGCTCGGCCACCAGGTCGCCGTAGCCAGGCCAGATGCCTGTCTGCCAGCACTCGGCCAGGAGCGTCATCGCCGCCTCGATCCGCCGCTGCCCGGCCGCGATCATCGCCCCGCTCGCGGGGTAGACGGCCACGGCAAACGGCCTGGTGGACTCGACCGCGATCGTCAGGAACTGCTGGGCCTCGAGCGCCGTCTGGTTCCACGCCGCCTGCACGTGGTAGTCCAGGTTGGCGATGCTCTTGGCGAACTCGGCCCGGCTGGCGTCCCTAGTGGTCTTCACGTCCACCACGATCCGGCGATCTTCGCTGTGCCAGTCGGGGCGCGTCTTGCACTCCAGCCCAGTGGCTGGATCCTTCCATGTGTAGCTGGCTTCCCGCCGGCCTGGGAGCTCCAGCAGGAAGCCAGCAGCCGGGTGCTTCCGCACCTGGTCAGCCATCCGGCGCACCTGGTCCGCATCGTCGGGGCTGAGCACGATCTTGCCGGCGCTCTCGCGCTCGAACTCGGCGGCCAGCTCCTTGCCCACCTTGCTGCGGCGATCGAAGGCCTGCTTCGGCACCGCGATGGTGCTGTCCCACAGCTCGGGCTCAAGCACCGCCGTGTGCAGCGCCGTGCCCATCAGCATGGCCGGGGTCGGCTCACGCTTCTCGCGGTCCTCGGCCAGGAACTGGTCGTAATAATGCAGCGGGCTGCGCCCGAGCACCTTGATCTGGCTGGGGCTGACCGCCTTGAGGGCGTGATAGGCCTCGTTGGTCAGGCCGGGGTGGTGGATCAGCTCAGGCATCAGCGGGCCTCCACGCGCAGGTCGAGCCACACGGCGTCCCATGTCGTGACCTTGGGGCCAGTGGTGAGGCGGTTGAAGGCGGCAGCCTCGTGGCTGGCTTGAAGCCAGACCAAGCCGCCACAAATGGCGAAGACGATCAAAAGGGCACCGAGCGAGAGAGTGAGCTCTGCTTGCGAGGACCTCATCTGTGAATAGCGGGGGTCAGTCCCGACCATAAAGACCTCCTCTGCCATACCTCCGCCTCCCGCTGCATCCCGTCACATACCTTCACAATGCGTTGATTTCGCGGGATAATCTGCGATCCTGCGGCCACGGTCAACCCCTACCGTGGCAGGCATGTCAGTTACCCTTCGCCCCTACCAAGCATCCGCTGTCGCCGAGATCCGAGGCGCCTACCAGGCCGGCCACCGCCGCGTCCTGTTTGTGCTGCCGACCGGCATGGGCAAGACCGTGGTTTTCACCCACATCGCCGAGCGGGCCGCCATCAAGGGCAGCCGCATCTGCATCTTGGTGCACCGCCAGGAGCTAGTGGATCAGGCCAGCCGCTCCCTTCACGCCATCGGTTGCCAGCACGGCATCATCGCCGCCGGCTACCGCCAGGACCTGCGCCAGGGCGTCCAGGTGGCCAGCGTCCAGACCCTGGCCCGGCGGCTCCACACCATCCCGGCCGACTTCTTCCAGCTGCTCATCGTCGACGAGGCCCATCACGCTGTCGCAGGCACCTGGGCCAAGGTCCTGGCCCACCATCACCGAGCCCATGTGATGGGCGTAACAGCGACCCCAGAACGTCTCTCAGGTGAGCCGCTTGCCGATCAGTTCGAGGTGCTTATCGAGGGCCCCGACGCAGCCTGGGGTACCGAGCAGGGCTTTCTCGTGCCCGCCCGCATCTTCGCCCCGCCTGGCATCGACCTCTCAGGCATCAAGCGCTTCGACACCCGCAAAGGCCACCAGCAGTCCGAAGAGATCCTCCGCCAGGGGCAGGCCATGGGTGATGCCGTCTCGCACTACCGCCGCACGATCGAGCCGGTGCACAACGGCACCGCCATCGCCTTCTGCTGCTCCGTCGCGCACGCTGACGCCGTGGCCGAGGCCTTCCGCGCTCAGGGCATCAGCGCCGCTCGCCTTGATGGCTCGATGGATCGAGGCCAACGCCGCCGCCTGATCGCAGACCTCGGCGCTGGCGTCGTGAAGGTGCTCACCTCCTGCGACATCATTTCTGAGGGCACCGATATTCCGTCAGTCACAGGCGCCATGCTTTTGCGCCCCACCGACAGCCTGGGCCTGCACCTACAGCAGATCGGCCGTGTGCTCCGCCCATCGCCCGGCAAGCCATACGCGGTGATCAACGACCACGTGGGCAACACCCTCCGCCACGGCCGGCCCACCGACCCGCGCGAGTGGTCACTCGAGGGCCAGACCAAGCGCAAGCGGGCCGCATCCGACGCGCTTCCCATCAAGGTCTGCGATCAGTGCTTCTCCGCCATCCCATCGGCGTCGCCGACCTGCCCCGAGTGCGGTCATGTCTTCCCCCAGGCCGCGCGCCGCGAGCTGGCGACCGTCGAGGGCGAGCTGCAGGAGCTCCCCGCCGCTGTCATCGCCCGCCGCAAGCGCAACGATGTCGCCCAGGCGCGCACCCGCGAGGAGCTCGAAGTCATCCGCCTCGAGCGCGGCTACTCTCGCGGCTGGACCGATCACATCCTGCGAGCACGAGGAAACAGGCATGGCGCGCGAGCGTTCGGATGAGCGGCGCATCCAGTCCGAGATCCAGCTGGCCGCCAACGGCCCGGCCCGCCTCTGGCGCAACAACGTCGGCGCGCTCCGTGATCAGCGCGGTCAGCTCGTGCGCTACGGCCTCTGCCCCGGCAGCTCCGACCTCATCGGCTACCGCACCATCGTCATCACACCCGACATGGTGGGCCAGCGCGTCGCCATCTTCTGCGCCGTTGAAGTCAAGGACCAGGCCGCGGCCACCGAGCAGCAGCAGGCCTTCATCCGTCTCATCGAACAGGCAGGCGGCCTCGCTGGCGTCGCCCGCTCAGTCCCTGACGCCCTCACCATCCTGCGATTGTGACGGTGTGTTACGCACGCCCATCACATCCCACCACAAGCCCGTAGCTTCCAAGAGCACTCTGGCAACCGCCATGACACTCGCACCTGAGACGGCCCTTCACCGCCTCCGCAAGCTCTACCGCGACGCACATCACTGCGACCCGGCAACCGACGATCACGCCATCGACTGGGCCGCCAAACCTGAACTCTGGGCCGAACACCAGATCCGCTTCCGCAACTGGTCATGGCACGCCACTGAAGCCACCGTCCGCGAAGCCCGCCGCCTTCACAACCGCATCGCAGCAGCCAACCTCCCCCTCCAACAGGAGCCCGGCGCATGATCCGCTTCCTTCGCCGGCAGCCTCAGCTGCTGCCCTTCACCGTCACCGCACTGCGTCAGGACGAGCCGCCCATCCGCATCGGCATCATCGCTCCCAATCAGGCCCAGGCCATGCTCACCGCGCAGGAGCTCTTCCCCGCTCACGTCATCGGCGTCGCCACCCTCGAGCCCGAATGGCAGGACGGCCCAGCATGACCACCGACAGCGAACTCCGCGTCCTGGAGCTGCGCGACTCCGTGGCCTGGTGCGCAGGCACCTCCTACGAGCGCCGCCGCATCGGCGAGATCCTCCGGCAGCGCATCAGCTCCCTGCAGATGCTTGAGGGCATCGCTGATCACCGGCAGCCTTCGCAGCGCGCGATCCGCGCTGTCATCGCCGAGCTCCGACGGCTCACCTCCGTGATCGAGGAGGCGCCATGATGACGCTACAGTGGCACAAGACCAGCACAGCGCCGCCGATGAAGCCGATCGAGACACGGGCCTACGGGTGCCGCTTTCGCAGTCGCCTGGAAGCCAGGTGGGCCGTCGCATTTACTGAGGCACGCATCGCTTGGCATTACGAGCCTCAGGGCTTTGACCTTGGCGATGCTGGCCTCTACCTGCCCGACTTCTGGCTGCCTCAGGTGTCGATGTGGGCGGAAGTGAAGCCCGACAGGCCGACTGATGACGAGCTGCGAAAAGCTCATGCCCTTGCCAGGCAAAGCGGCAATCCATGCCTGCTTCTGATAGGCCCGCCAGCTCCTAACGCTTATTGGGCCATCGAAGATGACATGCGTTGGATCACACATTCGCTGCCTGATGGCACCGACATCGCAGCAATGGACTATTGCCCGTTTGAGGGCAGCAACTACCACCTCCACAAGGGCCGCTTCTACGGATGCTCTGGAGAAGCCGGCGAATTCCCGATGCCGTTCAATCCAATCTTCGGGTTGAGTTCGCACCCAGCTGTTGACGCAGCTTTGTCTGCCCGCTTCGAGCACGGCGAATCCCCAAGATGAACAACACCAAACCTGTCCGCCTTGCAGCGCTGATCCGCGCAGATCAGAAAGCCTGGCTCCAACGCCAAACCACACCACTCCGCAGCCTTGCTGACGTACTGCGCGACATCATCGACCAAGCAATTGCACGCGATGAACGATCTCACTGACGCCGCGCGCGGCAGGTGGCCTGAGATCCTCTCT
>Ga0063231_10000232_pt1 | contig 15129 bp, 11 predicted proteins | sample LauGreSu1BDMLBSD_2_FD_56231 | JGI IMG/M metagenome (GOLD analysis project Ga0063231, IMG submission 56231) | Freshwater lake microbial communities from Lake Michigan, USA - Su13.BD.MLB.SD v2 (version 2) | ecosystem: Environmental > Aquatic > Freshwater > Lake | place: Lake Michigan, USA...
ATATCTGGAGTCAGATCGGCTAGCGCAACAGGGCCGTCGATGCCGGCCGCGTTCACAAGTAAGGTCGGTGCTCCGTGCAGGGCCACCACATCGGATACTGCGGCTGCAACTTGCAGCGGGTCAGACACATCAACCACATGCACCGATGATCGCCCGGGGAATCCTGCTACCGCTTTGCGCAGCGGTTCTTCGCGCCGTCCGAAGGCGGCCACCTTGGCACCTCGCTCTAACAAAAGCGCGGCTGTTGCGGCACCAACGCCGGAACCTGCGCCGGTGACAATCGCGACGTGACCGGAGAGATCCATGAGCACCCTTTTCGAGGAATTGTGATTCGAGAATCACAGGGGGACAACCAGTATTACTGGTAGTATAGGTCTAGCCAATCGATACCGCAAGTCTCGACTCCTCTTGGTCGCGACTCATTCATAGCAAGCGAGGCCCCATGTCGATCTCCACCAAAAACTATGGCGTCACCCACGACGGCCGTCCCGTTGAGCGCATTGAGCTGACCGCGGGTTCCACGCGAGCGGTCGTGATAAACCTTGGTGCTCGGTTACTGGAGATGTGGGTGCCCGATCGAGATGGTGTCGTCGCCGACATCGTGCTCGGTTACCCCGATGTTCCGGCCCACGAAGCGGGCACAGCCTACTTCGGCGCAACGTGCGGACGATTCGGTAATCGCATTCGCCGCGGTCGCTTTGAGCTCGATGGAACGGTGCACCAGCTCACGGTCAATGAGGGGCTCAATCACCTTCACGGAGGCACTGTCGGCTTCGACCAGCACCTCTGGAAAGTTATCGATATCCAGTCCAACTCGGTGCGCATGCGACTGGAGCTACCCGATGGCGACCAGGGCTTCCCCGGTGCGTTGGTCGCGGAGATGCAGCTGACGCTAGGCGAGGGCAGTCTTGATATCGTTATGACCGCTACCGCTGATCGCACCACCGTCATCAATATGGTGCACCACAGCTATTGGAATCTCGCGGGCGCTTCGTCAGGGAATGTACTCGAGCAGGAGTTGCAGATCGACGCCGACTTCTACACACCGGTCGACGACGAGCTTATGCCAACCGGCGAGATCCTCTCGGTCGCGGGAACCCCGTTTGACTTCCGCAGTGCCACTGCGATTGGAAAGGCGATCCGTGAAGTCGATCACGGTGGCGCGGGGCGATCGGCGCCCGCCGGATACGCCGGATACGACCACAACTGGATCCTGCGCAAGGCTGCCGGCGAGATGGGGCCTTGCGTCTGGGCGCGCGATCCGAAGTCGGGTCGGCAGATGACCTTGCGAACCAATGAGCCGGCCGTACAGTTTTATCCCGCCGGATATCTTTCCGATGAAGTAATTGGCAAGCATGGCAGCTACGCTCCGTTTCAAGGTTTCACGCTGGAAACCCAACGATTCCCCGACGGCCCAAACTTCGCGCACTTTCCATCTTGCAAGCTCAGCCCGGGAGAGGTCTACGAGCACGTGATGGAGTTCCGTTTCACCACGGACTGATTGGTTCGTGCTGAGACAATAAAGGCAGCGTCCCTGGGGGTTGCGAACAAAATCCATTGAGAGGATTGTTGAGGGAATGACCGTAGATTTTGATCACCTGGCGCAATCCCGACTCGCCAACATCGTCGGTTCCGAGGTCACCTTAGGGCCGGCCGAGATCCGACAGATTGCGCTGCAATCCGATGAGTGACACCCAGTGGATAGAGCTGTCCCGAGGCGACCTTATCCGCGCGATTCGCGGGGCTGCAGAGGTAGTTGACGATAATGGCGTGCTTACTCCGCTGAGGCTGCCCCAATGGGTTCGGGCTCAGCAGCCCGACAACATCATCGAGACCATGGCCTCTACCTCGGCGGGTGTCCGGATCGTTCTAAAGGGTTCGGCATCCGCGGTCGAACTGGAACTGGATATCGAGCGCTTGCCGCGTGACGATAAGGGGCCGTGGCCCGCGTCAATCGTCGCGACGGTCGACGGTGTCGTCGTGGACAACGTCACCGTTGACGATGGGATCGGGGCAAGAGTGACCCTCGACCTGTCAGGTGGTATGACTCGCTCGCTCGACGGGCTCCTCGAGATCTGGCTGCCCCATACCGCCCGAGTCGGGCTGCGGCGGCTGTGGTCCAACAGTGCACTTTCGGTACCGAGTAGAGAGTCAGTTCGTCGCTGGCTGCACCACGGCAGCTCGATCAGCCACAGCCTAGAGGCCGACGGACCCATCACCCGTTGGACAGCCCAGGTCGCGCGCGCTCACGGAGTCAGCCTGATTGATATGGGGTTTGCCGGCGAAGCGATGCTCGACCCTTTCGTCGCGCGCGNGATCGCNGCNANNNANGNNGANGTCATNACNNTNAAGCTNGGAATCAACATCGTCAATGCGGGNGGGATGATTCCGAGAACCTTCGGNCCGGCCCTGCACGGATTCCTNGACATCATTCGCGAGGGGCACCCGCACACACCGGTCGTTGTGATTTCGCCCATCCTTTGTCCTCCGCACGAGCACAATCCGGGGCCGACCCTTGTGGGGAGCTCCGGGTTCTACGGTCGCAGCCCCGACCCTGACGAGGATGCGCTGGATCTTTGTCGTGTCAGGGAGATTATCGAAGACATCGTTCGTACCCGAGCCACCTCCGATGTCCACCTGACATACCTGGATGGGCTTGAATTACTGGGAGTCGAACCCGGCGACGCAGCATTTCTACCTGACCTGCTTCACCCCGACCAAGCCGGCATGGATCTGATGGCTGCGCGGTTCAGTGCGATCCTTGGCGATTTGCTGAGTGGCGGTTAGCCCCGGCGCTTCGTCAAAAGGCGCACGATTGGAGCAAGTGCTTCCTGGCGAGCGGCCCACAAACCTAGCTTGCCGAGCTGTGGATGCTGCATCGCGCGGTGAGCCAAAGGCGCACCACCGANGCGCTGAGAAGTGCTCGAGCTCCGCTGGGGAGTCCACCCGCCTGCCGCACGGTCGGCGATGATGGCGTGNGCGGCGTTTCTGCCCGGTGCACCGATTACGCCACCGCCGGGGTGCGCTCCGGAACCGCAGAGGTAGAGGCCGCGGACCGGTGATCGATACGAGCCCACTCCGGGAACGGGTCGCGATCCGAATAGCTGTCCGGCAGTCAGTGCGCCGTGGAAGATGTTTCCGCCTGCCATGCCGTACTCACGTTCGAGGTCGAGCGGGGTGATGGTGTAAGTCGCCTCCACCGTACTGCTCAGACCTGGCGAGAAGTCGTCGAGGCGCTTGACCACGCTTGCAGTGAACTCATCGCGGTAGTCGTCCCAGGTGCCTCCGGCCAGTTCGTAAGGAAGCTGCTGGATACCCGTGCTGATGAGGTGCTTGCCGGANGGGCCCATGGCAGGATCGTGCACCGTCTGGATGATGAACTCAATGGGGAAGCGGGTCGGCAAGACGCCATCGCGCTGTGCGTCTGCAGCACGCTCGAACGCGCTGGTCTCGGCGCCGAGCAGGGTGAGCCCACGGTGTTCCGGCCCTTCGCCGGTGCTGGACTTGATGAACTGGGGAAGCTTGTCGACAGCAAGGAAGACGCGCGCCATCGAACCGCGGGTGTCGAAAGTTGAAATCGCCTTGACGAAGTCATCTGGCAACTCCTTCGAATCGGTGAGGTGGCGATAGGTCGTGACCGGGTCCGCGTTCGAGGCGACGACGTTTGCGCGCAGCTCGGTTCCGTCGGCCAACACGACCCCGCGAGCCTCGCCGCGCTCAACGATGACGCTTGCCACCGAGCTGTTTGTGCGGATCTCGACACCCTTCGAGCGTGCGCGTGCAGCGAGAGATTCGGCGATAGATCCCATGCCTCCTCGTGCGAAAGCGAACGCTCCCATCTGACCGTTGACCTCGCCGATGGCGTGGTGTCCGTAGACGAACGACCAACCCGGCGTGCTTGGCCCGCCGTAAACCGACACGACGCCGAGGAACGTCATCAGGCCCGCAAGAATGTCGCTGGATACGTAGCGGTCTATTAGATCCCGGATGGAGAGGTTGAAGAACTCGTCGAACAACCTCGCCTCGCCGCTCTCCTCGAAAATCTTCATTACGGTGGACATCGACGGTGGCTCGCTGCTGAGGATAATTTCTCGGGTGATCTGGGCAAATCGTTCCAGCCGGAGGCCGAACTGTAGGAAGCCACCACTAGCCCCGGGGGAGACCCGCTCGATTTCTTTCAATGCCTTCGCAAGTTCCCTATAGAGGTGAAGGTGCCTTCCGTCCTCCAGGATGGTGGAGGTGCCCATGTCGGTCTGATAAAGGTCGAGCCCGAAGTTCGACAGCTGCAAGTCCTTGAGGATGACTGGGTGAAGAAGTCCCGAGACGTATGAGCACGACGACATGCGGTATCCGGGGATCAATTCCTCGGTAACGGTGGCACCGCCAACAAGTTCACGTCGCTCGAGAACGAGTGTCTTCAGTCCAGCATCAGCGAGGTAGTTGGCGGTGATGAGGCCGTTGTGGCCAGCGCCGATGATGATTGCGTCCCATGATGTGTTCGTCACTGTAAAGCGCCCTTCCTAGTTGATTGCTTTTTCGTTATTCCTGCTCTTGCGCAGATATCTTTTGTGTTTACTCTCACGAAGCACTGCTTGGTTGGAGACGGGTCAGCGCACGCTTAAACGCGGTTGCGGTGAACTCGACGTCTTGCGCCGAGTGCGCCGCCGATAAAAAGAACAATCCGCGGCTCGACGCTCGGACTCCTTCGTGTTGAAGCTCATGGAGGAGCAGACCGAGTCGAACAGGATCCGCGGCCTTGGAGAACGACGCTCCGTCGGTTACCTCAACCTCGGCTCCGAATCGGAGCTGGAGCATCCCATCGACAGCAGTCACCTGCAGATCCGTGGAGGCATCCGCGATGACATCACGCAACGCGGAGGCGAGTTCATGGGTTCTGGCGGCTATCGCAGGGTATGGATTGCCATCGCGTAGCTCTCGCACCGTGGCCACGGCGGCCGCCATCTGAACAACTCCAGTGTTATAGGTACCGGAATGGTTGACCTGACCAGTGCCAACGGCAGCGAGGAGATCGGCACGTCCTCCTAGCACGGCAACAGGGTAGCCCGCCGCAATCGCTTTGGCATAGACCGTCAGGTCTCCGTGCACTCCGTAGCGCTGCTGTGCACCTCCGAGTGCCACCCGGAATCCCGTAATGACTTCGTCCACGACGAACACGATCCCATAGCTTCGGCACAGCTCAGCCACCTTCTCCAGGTAGCCCGGCAGTGGTTCGACCANCCCGGTGTTGCACATAATCGCTTCCATCAACACAGCTGCGATCGAGTCGTGGTGCTGGTCGAGCAACTGCTTGAGGGCGTTCAGATCGTTCCACGGGCAAAGGATCACGTCTTGGGCCGCCGCGGCAGACTGTCCCGGCGTGAGCGGAGGTTCTGTGGCGTCGTGACGAGTGGGGTCGACAAACAGGGGATCTAGCCAGCCGTGATAATGACCGACGAACCGCACGACGCGTTGGCGGCCTGTGGCCGCGCGAGCGACACGCACGGCTAGCAATGCCATTTCCGTTCCGGATGTACCGATTCGAAGTTGTTCGACCCATGGGGCCGCGCCAGTGATTAGCTGTGCAAGCTCAAGCTCTTCATCGCATTGACCGGCAAACAATTGGCCACGATCGAGCGATTTTCTGACAGCATCGACGACGACGCTAGGCGCGTGGCCCAGAATGTGCGGGCCCATACCCATCGCGTAATCGACATACTCGTTGCCGTCCACATCCCAGATGCGCGACCCTAGGGCGCGAGAGAAGGTAAGCGGTGTCGGGAATCCGCGGAGGCGAACATTCGAGTTGACTCCGCCAGGGATAACGGCTTTTCTGCTCTCGTGTGCGGCTATTGATTTCCGGGCCAAGTCCTCATTAATCGATTGGGTTGAGCTGGACATCTATGACCGCCTCCTCTTCACACCTACGGTGCGAAACGTTGCCAATATCGCTAATCGGTTTAGCGCTCAATGCATCCCCAGCTTCAGTGTCAAATCGTTACCAGGTTGGCTTGACTCTCAATTCTTGGGATGTAATGATACTACTGGTAATACCAACCTTACCATACTCTAAAGGACGATGATGCCCTCGACGATTCCCCTCTCGCCTGTGCTCTTGGCCAGCGCGGGCATGGAAGATGGGGAGCACGTTTTCGATTTGGGGTCGGTGCCATGGAGTCGGTGTGGCGCTTACATGGCTATCACGACCAACGTCGCAACGATCGATCACCCTGGACGCAATCACAAAATCGATCCAGGTATCTACCTGACTGACGTTTCTGGCAGCAGGCTTTGGCACTGGAACGGCGTGTTTCGCATCGAGTTGACCAAGAACGGAAGTGTCGTCGAACCGACCGTAATCGAGGGGCGGCCTGGACATCTGCGCATCGTCAGCGAGCACGGTGAGATAGAAGCGACCTGGGATGGAACCAACACCATTCGTTTCAGCGGACGCGGAATCGGTATCCGTTTTGTTCAGAGCGTGATTGACCCGATGGATGCCGCCCTTGCTTTCCCAATCGGTGAATCGGAGTATCGCCTGCAGATGGGGGAAGATGCGCACTATTCGATTTCTCGGATTGCTGGCAACCTCACCGTTGACGCGCCTCGGGTTCGCACCGGCGCATCCGACACCGCCGATCGCAAAGTTGTCGATGCCAACGCGGCGGGGGAAGACCGTTTTGAAATCGCTCTAACTCAATACGAGAGCGGGTACAAGGCGCCCGAGCAGTTCCGACCGTTTGCCGAGGCACTTCAAGACACCAGGGATGACTTCTCAACTTGGTGGTCGGCCTTCCGTCCTCGCGAGACAGGAATCACGGAAGCTGCTGCATATATAACTTGGTCGACAATCGTGGCCGCGCGGGGGATTTCGGCTCGACCCGCAATGCTGATGTCGAAAAACTGGATGAACGCTGTCTGGAGCTGGGACCACTGCTTCAATGCTCTTGGTCTGGCCCGCTCGCATCCAGATTTGGCCTGGGATCAATTCATGCTCCCCTTCGATCAGCAGCACCCCCAAGGTGCGCTTCCCGACTTGATGCACGACAACGGACTGATGTGGGGTTTCGTCAAGCCTCCCGTGCACGGCTGGACCCTGAACCATCTAATTGATCTTGGAGTTGCCACTCCAGAGCGAATTGTCGATGTCTATCCCAAATTGGTGGCGTGGACAAACTGGTGGCTCGCGTACCGTGACCTCAACGACGATGGGCTACCTGTTTACTTCCACGGCTGCGATAGCGGGCAGGATAACTCCACCGCCTTCGACGCGGAAGGGTTCCCGTCGACTAGTCCTGACCTCGCGACCTTCTTCGCCCTCCAGCTGCGGTGCTTGGGTCGTGTTGCGACAATGCTCGGTTTACTCGACGAAGCGAAGCGGTGGACCGCCCTCGAAGAGCAGACCGTCCGATTGATGATTTCGAAGCTTTGGGGTGCAGCTGGATTCTCGCCTCGAGGTTCCCTCGATAACGAGCATCTGAGGGGTCTGTCGACCAGCCAGGTCGTCTTCCTCCCGCTGCTGCTTGGGGATGCGCTTCCCGTTGATGTGCGCGACTCGCTGCTCGAACAATTCTTGTCCAGCGGGTTGCTAACGGCGCATGGCATAGCAAGCGAAAGTCCTGCCAGTCCTTCCTATGAACCGGACGGTTACTGGCGGGGGCCGATTTGGTCACCCACCACGCTGTTGATTGCAGATGGCCTTCATCGCTGCAAGCGCTCCGACCTGACGCAGTTAATCGCCCAGCGCTTTCTCGCGAACTGTGACAACAACGGTTTCGCAGAGAACTACGACGCGGTCACAGGGAGAGGTTTGCGCGATCGCGCCTACAGCTGGTCGGCAAGCGTATACAACGTTTTCTCCGAGCAATCACAAGTTTTCCGAGAACCAGATGGATCTCGGATATAGATGAAGTGTTATGAGACGCACTTCGTACTGTCTCCCTGAGGCAGAGCACCATCCAAACCAAGATAAAGGAAAGGCAAGACATGTTCGCTTCACATCGTAAAAAAGTGGGCGCGGTTCTCACAGCAATCGGGGCCCTGGTCCTGACCGCTTGTGCCGCTCCCGCGCCTGCGCCAGAGACCACAACGGCCGCGCCCGAAGTTTCGGGTAAGTTGACTGTTTGGACCGAGGACTACTACGTCGCGATTTTTGAGCCACTGGCTCAGGAATGGGCGGCTGAGGTCGGCATTGAGATTGAGTTCGTAACCAAGGAATTCAGTGAGATGACCAACCAGTTCATCGCCGCAGTTCCTGCTGGCGAAGGCCCAGACATCTTCATTGCTGGTATGGACACTTCCCTGCTGGTGGGCAACGGTGTTGTTGCTCCGGTAGAGCTTGGTGACAAGGCCGGTCTATTCAGCCCAAACGCTCTAGCGACCGGTCAGTTGGATGGCGTTCAGTATGGCATTCCGTTCTCGATTGAGAACGTTGCCGTCTACCGCAACACCGACCTAGCTCCTGAGCCTGCGGCTACCTTCGACGACGCGATTGCAGCCGGAAACGCTCTGGTCGACGCCGGAAGTGCCGACTCGCCATTCGCAGTGGGTGTAGGACCCGACGGAAACCCTTACCTTCTAATGGGCTTGCAGTCGTCATTCGGCAGCACTCTCTTTAACGGTGAGGAGCTCACGATCGATGACGAGGCTGGCCAGGCTTTTGCTTCGGCACTAGCAGGCTGGGGCGCAAGTGGGGCCATCAACCCTGACATGGGGCTGGACATCGCCCTAAACCAGTTCAAGGAGGGTCGTACCCCATACTTGATCACCGGTCCTTGGGACTTGAACAGCATCAAGGAGTCAGGCGTGCCATACGCGATTGACCCGATTCCTTCCGCAGGTGGTCAAGTTGCAGCGCCATTCGCAGGTAACTTTGCTGCTTACCAGAGCGCTGAGTCGCAAAACCCACTCGCCGCGTCGCTCTTCATGACCGACTTCATGACGAGGACAGAGACTGCCGTTGGCATTTTCCAGGGCAACAAGACGCTGCCTGCTCTGATCCCCGCCCAGGAAGAGGTCTCCTCTGATCCTGACGTGAAGGCCTTCGCTGAAATCGGAGCCTCCGCCGTGTCCATCCCGGGAATCCCCGCGATGAACCAGGTATGGGGCCCGTGGGGCGAGACCCAGATGGCGATCCTCCGAGGGCAGGCAGCTGACCCAGTGAAGGCATGGATCGACATGGGTGTTAAAATCCGCGAGGCGATTGCCGCCGCCGGGTAGTAATAACTGAATCGATGTCCCCGGGCAAAACCCGGGGACATCGATTTCCCATCTAATCAAAAGAGGAAGATCAGATGCTGCGTCTATTGACTCCGAAGCCAGCCAGTGCCGGATCAGAATTTCGACCGAAGGTAAGCATTTTCGGGTTGATTGCGAAAATCATCCTGATTGCGCTAGTAAACGCATTCGGCCTATTTATGGTGTCGCAGTTCTTCCTCGTCAATCAGGTCGGACTCGCGGTGTTTGCGATCCTCGGCCTGGTCATAATCAACGTCATCTACTGGCGACGCAAAGGGCTTCCCGCCAAGTACCTCACGCCAGGACTGGTGTTTCTGCTTGCATTCCAAGTCTTTGTGATCATTTACACGGTCATCATCTCGTTCACTAACTCCGGAACTGGGCACAACGTATCTAAAGAGTCGGCGATCGAGTCCATAATCAACAACTCCATCGTTCGCCTTGAAGGCTCACCGACATATAACGTGCGTGTGCTTGAACAGGGCGGTAACTTGTTTCTGCTGGCAACCTCGCCCGATGGTGAGTTCCTACTCGGAGGCAACAACCAGCCCCTGGAATCCGTGGTACCCAGCAATATTGTGAGCGGTATTGCAACTGAGGTAGATGGGTACAGCACCCTTGAATTGGCTCAGTTGTTCGCGGTTCAAGAACAACTCGCCGAGCTAACAGTTCCACTGGACGAGGATCCGGCCAAAGGATATCTTCGAAGTGCGAACGGCTCATCGGCCTTCATCTTTGCTCAGAACCTTTTGTTTGACGCTTCTACCAATACTCTCGTCCACGCGAGCACCGGCGAGACTTTCGTCGACAACGGCGAGGGAAACTTCGTTGATGCCAATGGCGAGAAGTTGCAGCCCGGATGGAGCACTACCGTCGGCTTCGCCAACTATTCGAAGGTTTTCGGTGCGGCAGCGCAGTTCGAGCTGTTGGGAGTGTTCGTTTGGACGCTCAGCTATGCCGTAGCCTCCGTTGCGCTCACCTTCGGTCTCGGCCTCTTTCTCGCCATCACAATCAACGGCCTTCGGGGAACACGGGTCTATCGGTCGCTGCTAATTCTTCCGTACGCGTTTCCCGTCTTTTTGTCCGGATTGATTTGGTCAGGTTTGCTCAACGAGACATTTGGATACGTCAATCAGGTCTTGCTCGGGGGAGCGGAAGTTCCTTGGCTCCAGGATCCAATTCTGGCCAAGATCAGCGTCATCCTTGTGAGCGTCTGGTTTGGATTTCCGTACTTCTTCCTGGTGTGCCTGGGAGCTCTGCAATCNGTTCCTACCGAGTTGGCGGAAGCCGCGCGCGTAGACGGCGCCAAGCCGTTTCANGTTTTCTCCCAAATCACCTTGCCGTTGGTATTGGTGGCGACCTCACCGCTGCTCGTCGCGGGTTTTGCCTTTAGCTTCAATGACTTCAACACGATCTTCGTGCTCACCAGCGGTGGTCCGATCAACGTCGACTCGTCGATCAGCGCCGGCGCAACCGACATCCTAATTACTCTGGTGTATAAGCAAGCATTCGTGTCTGACACCGTCGATTTCGGCTTAGCGAGCGCCTTCGCCGTCATCATCTTCTTGGTCATCACGATCATGTCTGTTTTCCTGTTCCGACGCACACGAGCACTTGAGGAGGTCTACTGATGAAGACCAGAAGTTCATTTCTCGGGTGGGTAGCAAAGCGCGGTTGGAGNCACCTGGTTGCCATAGTGATGAGCGTTATCGCAGTTTTCCCATTGCTTTACGTNCTTTCTGCNTCGTTCGCCGTATCTGGAACATTGACGGCATCGAATCAGATCTTCGCGAGCTTCACGTTGGACAACTATGTCGAACTGCTTTCTGATCCTGGTCGCCCGTATTTGAAATGGTGGTTCAACACCTTGATCATCTCTGCGTCGGCTGCCACAATTGCCCTGCTTTTCGGTGCTCTCGCCGCCTACGCGTTTTCTCGCTTGAGATTCAGCGGGCGCCGGTTTGGTCTTGGCGCGTTGGTTCTGGCCCAGATGTTTCCGCAATTCCTAGGGGTTGTTGCCATCTTCTTGATAGTGCGTACTCTGGGGGAAGCAATACCTATGCTTGGCCTCAACACTCACACAGGATTGATTGTGGTGTACTTGGGTGGAGCGCTCGGCGTCAACACCTATCTCATGTACGGGTACTTCAACACCATCCCAAGGGAGATTGACGAGGCGGCGAAAATCGACGGGGTTTCCCACGTTCGAACGTTCTTCACCATTATTTTGCCTCTCGCTGCTCCGGTCCTGGTAGTTGTGTGGATGATCACTTACATCGCGGTAGCCTCTGATTTTGTGATTGCGTCGACCATTCTCTCCGATCCAAACATGCAGACGGCAACCGTGGGTCTGTTCACCATGATCAGCCTTTTTCGGAGCGACAACTGGGGAGCCTTCTCAGCGGGGGCCCTGCTTTCGGCCCTTCCCGTAGTCCTGATGTTCCTCTTTGGCCAGAAGTACATCATCGGCGGGCTCACCACGGGCAGTGTCAAGTAGCCCGCGATATACGAGTTCGAAGCCACGAAAGGAAAACAACTTGTTCGAGATCACCCGCACGGGAGTCATGCTCAAGCTACCTAGCGAGACCGTTCGCATCGACAGTTGGGGTGATTCCACTTTTCGGGTGAGGGCGGGGACGACTGACGTCACTTCATTTGACCAAGCGCTCGCGGACGATGCGGTTGCAACGGTTCCCACGGCAGTGCAGGAGCTCGAAGACCGCATTGTGTTGCACTCGGGCGACCTGAGTGTTTCTTTGGAGTTGTCGGGGCGCATCGCATTTTTCAGAGGGACCAAGCTCCTCGTCGCGGAGCCACCATTTGATCATCGCGAGCCACCACTGTTGCCCCATCGTCGGTTTCATCGTTCGACGTCAGGTCTTCTTGAGACGACCATGACATTCGATTCGTACCAGGGTGAAAGCTTCTACGGACTCGGTCAGCATTCTTTGCCACAGCTAGATCTCAAAGGATGCGTTGTCGAACTACTGCACCGCAACACTCAAGTCTCGATCCCCGCTGTCATATCTTCTCGCGGCTACGGGATGCTGTGGAACACACCATCTGTGGGCCAGGTCGAGTTCGCCGCGAACCACACCAGATGGCATGCGCGAGCCGCACGCGAGATTGACTATTTCGTTTACTCCGGGAGCACGCCTGCCCAGGTGCTGGGTCGGTACCACACGCTAACCGGATTCGCCCCGAAATTCCCTCATTGGGCGACGGGCTACTGGCAGAGCAAGAGCTACTACGAATCCCAGGAGGAGCTGATGGCCGTGGCCCGCGAGCACCTCTCACGCGGATTACCCCTGACGGCCATCTTCGTGGACTACATGCACTGGACCCATATGGGCAACTGGGATTGGGATCGCGAGCTGTGGCCCGACCCTGCCGCGATGGTTGCGGAACTCGCCGACCACGGCGTTCGCCTTCTCGTCTCCGTATGGCCGCACGTGAGTCCGCTGAGCGAGAATCACGCTCAACTTCTGGCTGACGGTCAGCTCGTTCTCACGCCGGGCACCCAATCACCGGCGGTGTTCTCTTACGCCGACCGCGAGTCCCCCAAGGGCCAAGACTTCAGCTTGTTGGACCTTACGAACAGCGACGCTCGGCGATTCCTGTGGGACCGAATGCGCCGCAGCTACGGTTCGATCGGAATCTCCGCCTTCTGGCTCGATGCGTGCGAGCCCGAGATTAGAGAATCGACCACCCAGTTTCGTGAAGAGACGATGACATACAGTTCGGGGCCTGGTGCTGAGGTGTCTTGCTCCTTCCCGTTGCACTTTGCTCAGGCGGTTCGCGATGGACTCACCGCCGATGGCTTCGACGACGGGATGATCCTGATTCGCTCGGCGTGGGCAGGTAGCCAACGCTATGGAGCAGCGGTCTGGTCTGGTGACATCCAGTCAACCTGGGAGGCCCTTCAGGGGCAGCTCAGCGCGGGCTTGGGAATGATGGTCAGCGGTATCCCCTGGTGGACCAGCGACATCGGAGGCTTCTTCGATTCAGACATCGAGAGCCCGTACTTTCGAGAGCTGGTTGTGCGCTGGTTCCAATTCGCAGTGCTATGGCCCGTGTTTCGGCTTCACGGCAACCGAAACGCCGACTTCTACAACGCCGGCCTCTTTTCCACTGGTGACCCCAACGAAGTCTGGTCGTTTGGCGATGAGGCCTATGAGGTCATCCGGGGACTGCTCGCCTTCCGGGAGCGGATTCGCCCATATTTGCAGGTGCAGATGGACCTTGCGACCTCGGACGGACTTCCTCCTGTGCGTCCGCTCTGGTTCGCTTACCCAGATGACGAATCTGCCCGTGGTGTTGATGACCAATTCCTTCTCGGCACAGACCTGCTGACCGCGCCAATCGTGCACGCTGGGGCAATTCAGCGCACGGTCTACTTCCCGTCCGGGGATGATTGGCGTGATGTCTGGAGTGGCACGGTCTTCGCTGGCGGATCGTCCGCGGAGATTGCGGCACCGATTGACCGATTCCCGCTATTCGAGAGAGTGGGGGGCGAGCTGGGTGTGACTGGCGACTGGTTTGCATCATGAGTGAGCGCAAGCGACCGAACATCATCGTGGTCGTCACAGACGACCACGGGTACGGTGACCTCGGATGCTTCGGCTCCGACGACCTGCACCTGAGTACTGCCGACGTTATCGACCTTCAGCGCGCTCGAGTCAAACGCGTGATTTCTCAACCTCTCACATCGGATTTCGACTTGCACGCGACATTGTGCAGAGTGAGTATGTGAGCCAAAAAGCCGGTCTCACAAGTAGAGTAATTCCACGTGTCTAGGAGTAATGTGAACAGTCCACTGCGTAAGTCCGAAATCATCCGTCAATTGGAACTTCGAATTGTCGGGGGCGAGTTCGCCGCGGGGGAGAAGCTTCCCTCAGAGCGAGAGCTCGCCGAAGAATACGGCGTGGGCCGACCCGTTATCCGCGAGGGGCTGTCCGGACTGGTCGCGAGTGGACTGGTCGACATCCAGGTTGGCCGAGGTACGTTCGTGCGAGGAATCTCCGTCGACGTGCTCTCGAAGTCGCTGAACCGCGTTGCTGCCCGCACGGGAATCACGACACGTCATCTCGTGGAGGCGCGACTGATGATCGAGGTCGCGGCAGCTCGACATGCCGCGATGGCGTCCCAGCGAACTATGGAGGAGTTGGAGGAGGTTCTCCTCAGACACGAAGAGGCCCAGTCAATGGTGGATCGCGCCTCAACCGACCTACAGTTCCACGAGGCGATTGCGGCTGCCTCCGGAAATCCCGTGATTACGCTGATGTTCGGCTCGATTCGCGCTCAGGTTTACTCCCTCATGCTCAGAAGCCATAGCGATCCTCAGGTGCGAGCTGTTGGAGATCCCCACCATAGGAAGATAACCGAAGCCATCCGCACCGGTGACGCCGATCTCGCGGGCACGCTTATGGCGGATCACCTCAGACTTGCTTTGTCGTTGTTTGGAGAAGACGTCGATAGGCCAATCTCGGAGATGCTGGAGAACCGAGGCATCTCGGGAGCGCCGCTTCTCGAATTCTAAACTCGCACTCACGTAGTGCCGGTATGGTAGAGTTTGGATACTGGCTTGTCCGGTATTACCAGATTGAGTGAGGAAATCGTGAACAATCCGTCCCCCCTTCGCCTGACCTCCGAGTTCTCCGATGTAGTGGTGGTTATTGATCCGCACAGTGGCGCTCCTCTTGGCCTGGAAACAGGGGGTCGCGATTTTATTAGCTCCGCCGTTCTCAGTGTGACCACGGGAGGCGACGAAGTGCGTGGTGTAATGGGAGGGCTCGTCTACGAGGGGTGCCATACGACCGCTATAAAGCCTGCCGAGCTCGCGTCGCATCTCAGCACTCTGGGTGAGGGCCACCGAATCCACCGCGTCACGACCTC
>Ga0063231_10000233_pt1 | contig 15112 bp, 11 predicted proteins | sample LauGreSu1BDMLBSD_2_FD_56231 | JGI IMG/M metagenome (GOLD analysis project Ga0063231, IMG submission 56231) | Freshwater lake microbial communities from Lake Michigan, USA - Su13.BD.MLB.SD v2 (version 2) | ecosystem: Environmental > Aquatic > Freshwater > Lake | place: Lake Michigan, USA...
TTGGTATAGAAAACACCTACAACAGTACTGTCTTTTAACATCGTATTTGCTCTGCTGCATTTGAACCCAATCAATTCCAAGCTTTCTTCAGAGAAAGCATACACCAGGTTTTGAAACTTGGCATTGGTTTCTGCCCAATTCTCCCGGTTCAGTGGAATCAATATTTTTTGAGAACCCAATTCCCGAATCACAGCCCCCTTCCCCTCTCTTGTATCAAAAATGGTAATGGTTTTACCGATTGAACTGCTCATTTCTGATCTGACATGGCCACCTTTGGTCATCTGAACAGCCGTGGCATCTTCCCTTTGGTCATCTGAACAGCCGTGGCATCTTCAGCAATCTTGGCTCCATCTACGAATGTTGAAACCGTGAAAACAATGGTTCCTTCTGAAAACCTTTTTTGTGCCATCGATGGGGCAACTGCAAAAAGGAAGATCGGAAGAAGGAATCTTTTCATGTCACTATTTTTTCTTTACCTTTTGCTGCATTTCATTGACCTTTTTTTGTGTAGCCTGCATCTGCTCAAGTCGCTCTTGCCACTTGGATTTCTCTCTTGGCTTTTTCTTGTTGGACTGAATTTCTGCAAGAATTTTGTCGTGATCAATGATATAATTCTGGATCACAAATTGCAATACCAACGTGATGACATTTGAAACGGTATAATACCAAGTAAGCGCGGAAGGAAGCCCGTTGAATATGCCCAACAACATGATGGGGAATATATAGGGCATGTATTTCATGACCGGATTGTTTTGATCAGGAGTCATGCTCATGCTGTACAATGAAATCAATAAACTCGTCACTACCGCCAATACAGTGAACAAAGAGAGATGGCTGCCCAAACCTGGAATGTTGAAATCCCAGCTGAACACTGCATCATAGGAGGAAAGGTCTTTTGACCACCAGAATGGCACACCCCGCAAAGTAATGTTGGAATTGAAGAAGCTATACAATGCAAAGAAAATGGGAATCTGAAGCAAGGCAGGAATACATCCGCCCAAAGGATTGACACCTGCAGTTCTGAACAATTTCATCTGCTCCATGCTGAAAGCCTGTTGGTCATCCTTCAGCTTTTCTTTCAATACATCCAACTCTGGGCGAAGTGCCTTCATTTTAGCACCACTCACATATGAGGTGTACACCAAAGGAGATGTCATCAATCGAATGAAAAGCGTGAGCAACAAAATAGCCAGACCTAGGCTTCCGACATACTTCTCAAAAAGTCCAAACACTGGGAGAACAATCCACCTGTTGATGTACTTAACAAAGGCATAGAAACCCTGACCAAGATTGACCATGTCTTCCATGTCCATCTTGTATTGCTTGAGGATGGCAAAATCGTTAGGGCCAACATAAAACCTGTAACCAAGGTTTACAGCACTGGATGCAGGGAATGTGGTACGCAGGTTGGCGGTCGTCTGTGCCACGATTTTCAATGAATCATCCGGCATCTTGCAGTTGATGTCTACATAGCTGAATCCATTGTCTGCAATCACGGTTGTATTGAAGAATTTTTGCTTGATGCCCAGCCACTTGAGGCCATCATCCCAGTTTTTACCAAGGCCATCACTCATGGTAAAATAATCAAACCCGTCTTGCCCATACAAGCCCAACTGTGTTTCACGCTTTTCTGTTTGGATATCACGCTCCTGCTGATCAGCCTGCACCTGCCAAAGCATGTTGATGGTATTGTTTGTAAACAAGCGGTCGGCCCCTTTGACGCCCAGGTTCCACTCAAACATGTACTCCCCTTTTTTCAGGCGGTAGCGGTGTTCGATTGATTTTCCCGTTGAATCAGCAAGAGTATAGGAAAGGGTTGAAGTTCCATCTGCATCAGTAGTGATGGCTGATGCAGAGAAATAGAGATCCCCTGATGATGAAGTCTGGTTAACCCCAGTGTTGATAAGGTAAGATAACTTGTTGAACTCTGCAGATGCCAACTTAACATTGCTGCTGTCAATCGATTTGTATTGCTTCAGCTCAACTGATGTTGGACGACCGCCTTGATTGCTGAATGTAATTTTGACAAGGTCATTTTCCAATACTGAAGTTGAAGCAGGAATGTTACCAAGTTGAATAAAAGTTCCTGGCGTTCCGACAATGGCAGTGGTATCTGTCCTTGTCTCAACTGTTGAAACCGTATCCTTGATCACTGGCTGAATGGCTGCGATGGAGTCCCTGATTTGTTTTTGCTTGGCCTCTAATTCAAGTTGTCCCTGGCGGGTAAAATAAAAATAGGCAATGAACAGGATGGCGAGCAGCGCAATGCCAATGACCGAGTTCTTTTCAAATTTCATGTGTAGAAGTATTGTGTATTATCAGATCATATCTCCTTGCAAACTGCCAGGGACATTGACTATTTTTTTTGCTGCAAAAGCTTTTGCAGCCTTGACAAAATGAACAAAAATGGGATGCGGGTTCTCCACTGTGCTTTTGAGCTCTGGGTGGTACTGGACGCCAATAAAGAAAGGATGACCAGGTATCTCAACAATCTCCACCAGGTTGGTTTCTGGATTCAACCCGCTAGCCTTGAGGCCAGCAGCTTGCATGGCATCGAGATAGGTGTTGTTGAACTCCCAGCGGTGCCTGTGGCGTTCAGAGATCAGCTCTGAACCGTAGATTTGGTATGCAAGAGTATCCTTTTCAATTTTACAGGGATAGGCGCCCAAACGCATGGTACCACCTTTGTTGGTAATGGCTTTCTGCCCTTCCATCAAATCGATCACAGGGTCTGGTGTTGCAGGATCCATTTCAGTGGAATGGGCTTGAGGCAATCCCAGCTGATTTCTGGCAAATTCAATNACAGACATTTGCATACCCAGGCAGATACCAAAAAATGGCAGGCCATTCTCCCTTGCATATTTTACTGCCAATATTTTTCCGTCAATACCGCGGTGACCAAAGCCGGGAGCAACCAATAGTCCATCCAAACCTTGCAGCTTGTCATTTACATTTTCAGCAGTGATGAATTCACTGTGTACATCCACCACTTCCACCTTGCACTCATTCATTGCACCAGCATGAATAAAAGCTTCAAGGATTGATTTGTATGCATCCTGCAACTCAATATATTTCCCAATCAATCCAATGGTAACGGTTGATGTGGGGTTGTATAATTTATCAAGGAAGCCTTTCCAAATGGNAAGATCTGGCTCAGGATACCAGGTGATGTTCAATTTTTTTAAACAGATGATATCAAGCTGCTCTTGTTGCATCAACAAGGGGACCTCATAAATACTCTTCGCATCAGCAGCTTCAATAACAGCATCGGTTTTCACATTGCAGAACAAAGCAATTTTTGCCTTTAATTCTTTGGACAATGGCTGTTCGGTTCTGCATACAATGATATCAGGATGGACACCATTTTCACTCATCATTTTTACACTGTGCTGGGTAGGCTTGGTCTTGAGTTCTTTTGCAGCCTTCAGATATGGCACAAGTGTAAGGTGTACTACCAGACAATCCTCTTCAGGAAGNTCCCACTGCAATTGCCTTACGGCCTCAATAAATGGAAGACTTTCAATATCGCCAACAGTACCGCCTATTTCAGTNATGATGATGTCATAGCCTGACGCNGCGAGCAATTGCATGCGCCTTTTGATTTCATCTGTAATGTGGGGGATTACCTGAACCGTTTTTCCAAGATAGGCACCTTCCCTTTCCTTGTTGATCACCGACTGGTAAATCCTGCCTGTGGTAACATTGTTGGCTTGGGTGGTAAAGCTGTTGAGGAACCTTTCATAATGACCAAGGTCAAGATCGGTTTCTGCGCCATCTTCAGTGACATAACACTCGCCATGCTCATANGGATTCAGGGTNCCAGGATCGACATTGATATAGGGATCAAATTTTTGAATGGTCACCTTGAACCCTCTTGCCTGAAGNAGTTTGGCCAATGAGGCAGAAACAATACCCTTGCCTAACGAAGAAGTAACCCCTCCGGTTACAAAAATGTACTTGGTCATACGATTTAAACTTTTTTGATCAGTCTCGCAGGCTGGTTGTGGTCCCGGAAATGAATAATGATTGGACCAGCAGAAATTGCTTAAAAAAATCTGAAGGTCGTACAAACATACCATAAATTTGGCTCATGAAAAAACGCATCCTGAACTTTTTGGTCACATCATTTTTACTGGTAAATATTTCTTTTTGCCAAAAAATTGTGCCTGTTTTCCAGGAACCCCTTCACAATCCGGTGATGTTCAACAAATACCTCAGGGTCATCGAAGCCCAGATTGAAAATGCCGACAGCAGCTTGTTTCATGTACATGCTGCCCCTTCTGCTTTTTTATTTCTTACGGATGTGGTTTATGATAACCAGGTATTGGATCAAGGATGGACAAAAATGACCTCAAAAAAAGGACATGCCTGGTATTCTTCCTTTTCCACTGGACCTTCTACCCACAGGGTAGCGGCTCCTAAAGATGGTCGTATACACGCCTATGATGTGGAAATTTTAGGAAAATGGGCCATTGTAGACCGTCCTGACTGGAAACCGATGGCGCTGGACACTATTTTTGTCTCAGACAAATGTGTCGGATACAGGCTGGAACTCAGCGACAAAAACAATTCATTTTCTTTTTCAGGAAGGGGTCCCACTGTTGCGATCCTTGTGTCAGGAGAACTTGTACAGATCAGTCAGCCTGACACCAGGGTAGAAATAGGAATAGAAGAAACTGATTATGGATACATCAGGCCTGGATATGGTTGTACCATCCGGTTAAAAGAAGGAGAAAAAGCCAGTCTTGTGCTTTTTGAGGTCAGATAAATACCTCCCTTAAGCCATCATGGAACCTATCTTCTCGTCATAAGGTGATTTCCATGCAGCAATGGCACCCCAGTTGTTTCCATTGATCAGAACATCCTTCCCCTTGACATTGCCAAGCAATGTTGATTTGATTCCAGAACCGGCAAGCATTGATTCAAAAGCATGTTGCTTGGAAGGTGATACCGACACCACTACCCTGCTTTGCGATTCACCAAACCAAAATGCATCTGCCCGAAGGGATGAATCCTGCTGTGCAGCCTCAAAACCAAAACCAGCCACAAAGCCACTTTCAAGGAGGGTGATGAAAAGACCACCTTCACTGATGTCATGGGCAGATTGAATGAGCTTCTGTGAAATCAACTTCAGTATGGCCTGTTGAATGGAAAACTCCTCATCAAGATCAAAATGTGGCGCGGGTGAATATTCTACACCGCATATTTTGTGCAGGTATTCAGAACAACTGATATCGTTATTCGATTGGCCAACAAGGTAAATCAAATCACCTTCTTCTTTGAAGCCCAGTGTCATTTTATCCTCATAAGAATCAAGGACCCCTACCATACCAATGGTTGGGGTTGGATACACAGCACCATCTGGATTTTGGTTGTAGAAACTGACATTTCCTCCAGTAACAGGAGTATCGAACTTTTTGCATGCTTCGCCCATGCCCTTCACTGCCTCCACAAACTGGAAATACACTTGTGGGTCGTAAGGATTACCAAAATTCAGGCAATTGGTTACGCCCAATGGAACGCCNCCNCTGCAAACAATATTTCTTGCAGCCTCTGCAACTGCGATCATGGCTCCTTTGTAGGGGTCCGCATGTACATACCTGCTGTTGCAATCTGTTGTGACAGCAAGTGCTTTNCCTGTTTCTTTCACCAAAACAACAGGGGCATCGCTGGGATTGTTGGTAGCGGTATTCCCGGTACCCACCATGCTATCGTATTGGGTATAAATCCATTTTTTGCTTGCAATGTTGGGGATAACAGCCAATTGCTGTGCTATACTTTTGAGGTCCGCTGGCACAGGAACTGCAGCGGGATCAAAGGCAGCAATTTTTTCAAAATAGGCTGGTGTGCTATAGGGTCTGTCATTGACAGGAGCTCCACCACCCAATACAAGACTCTCTGCAGGAAGGACTGCCTCCAGCTCTCCATTCATGTAAAACCGCAGCATTCCGTCAGTGGTTACTTCCCCAATTTCAGAACAAGGCAGATCCCATTTCTCAAATATATCGAGTACTTCTTTTTCCCTTCCTTTGGTTACCACCATCAACATCCTCTCCTGGCTTTCACTCAATAGGAGCTCCCATGCTTTCATGTTTTGTTGGCGCTTGGGCACCTTGTCAAGATCAATCCTCATGCCCACACCGCCTTTTGCACTGGTTTCTGCAGTAGAACATATAATACCTGCAGCCCCCATGTCTTGCATGCCCACCAAAGCTCCAGTTGGGATGAGTTCAAGACAGGCTTCCAGTAGTTTCTTTTCCTGAAATGGATCACCCACCTGAACCGAGGGCAAATCTTTTGCACTCTCTGCTGTAATGTCTGCTGATGCAAAGGATGCACCACCGATGCCGTCTTTTCCGGTGGCAGACCCAACAATAAACACTGGATTGCCTTCGCCTTCCGCTGTAGCACTTACGGTTTGTCCCACCTTTACAATACCCACACTCATGGCATTGACCAATGGATTGGTATGGTAACAGTTTTCAAAATACACTTCGCCTCCAACTGTTGGAACGCCGAAACAGTTGCCATAGTGACCAATTCCTTCAACGACGCCCTTGAGCAGGTGTCGGGTCTTGGGATCATTGATATTGCCAAATCGAAGCGAGTTCAATGCGGCAATAGGGCGTGCACCCATCGTAAATATATCACGGTGTATTCCACCAACACCAGTTGCCGCCCCTTGGAACGGTTCAATTGCTGAAGGATGGTTGTGCGACTCAATTTTGAACACTACACCATATCCATCACCAATATCTGCAAGGCCTGCATTTTCCTCACCCGCCTTGACAAGCAGCTTACTGCCATCGCGGGGAAGGGTTTTGAGCCATTTAATTGAATTTTTGTAACTGCAATGCTCACTCCACATAACAGAATAGGCTGCCAATTCGTTGAAATTAGGCGTTCGTCCCAGGATCTGCTTGATGCTTTCAAATTCTTCGGGTAGCAGTCCTAGCTGCTTGGCGGTCTCGACTGTTGTTTCCATGTTTATATTAAGAATTGCGAAGGTAAAAAAAACCTCCAAGAGTAAGGGAAAGGTTCAAAACTGTTTTTCTTAACAATNTTCTAAAACATATTAAAAATATTTATATNTATTTGCATCTTCCAAAATATCAATGAGTTAACACCTATTTTTTCTGTTTTATACAGCATTTATACACACCATTGGCAGTAAATTGATGATTTTTCAGAAAAAAATTGCTTATCCGGATGATTTTCGTGAATTTTGTGTCTTCAAAAATCCACAAATATGCAATCACTACGTTTCAAAGCAATTGACAACCTTACTTCCGTCAATGGGGAAGTAAATGTTGAAAGTCCAGCCAAGATTACTGATATCTTTGGTGAGAATGTATTTACATTAAAGACTGCCAGGGAGTTCCTGAGTGATGATGCTTACAAGAGTTTGGTAAGCTCCATCAAAACCGGACAAAAAATTGACAGAAGCGCAGCGGGTCAGATCGCTGCCGGTATGAGACAATGGGCACAAGGAAAAGGTGTTACCCATTACACACACTGGTTTCAACCCCTGACCGGAACTTCTGCAGAAAAGCATGACTCATTTTTTACCCTCAAGGGTGATGGTTCTGCCATTGAAGAATTTGATGGCAATGCTCTGACACAACAGGAGCCTGATGCTTCTTCTTTCCCAAGCGGTGGTATCCGTGCAACTTTCGAGGCCCGTGGTTATACCGCCTGGGACCCGACATCTCCGGCTTTCATCATGAACATCGGGCAAGGCTTGACCCTTTGCGTACCAACCATCTTTGTTTCATATACCGGCGAGTGTCTTGACTACAAGGCTCCTTTGCTGAAATCAATTGATGCCCTCAACAAGGCCGCAGTAGATGTATGCCATTACTTCGACAAGAATGTAGGCAAGGTTACTGCAACCCTCGGATGGGAGCAGGAATATTTTGTGATTGATGAGGGTCTGGCCAATGCCCGTCCTGACCTGATCATGACAGGAAGAACCGTATTCGGTCACTCTCCAGCAAAAGGACAACAATTGGAAGACCATTATTTTGGTGCTATTCCAGAAAGGGTTTACGCATTCATGAGGGATTTTGAATATGAATCTTACAGGCTCGGTATTCCTCTCCGCACACGCCACAACGAGGTTGCTCCTGCACAGTTTGAGTGTGCTCCTATCTTTGAAGAACTGAACCTTGCAGTTGACCACAACACTTTGTTGATGGATGTGATGACACGTGTAGCCAAGCGCCACAAACTCCGTGTATTGTTGCACGAGAAACCTTTTGCTGGCATCAACGGNAGCGGTAAGCACAACAACTGGAGCATGGCAACTGACACAGGTGTGAATCTGCTTGCTCCTGGCAAGACACCAAAAACAAACCTGATGTTCCTTGCATTTTTCGTGAACACCATCAAAGCTGTTCATGACCATGCAGACCTTCTCCGTGCTGCCATTGCATCAGCAGGCAATGATCACCGCCTGGGAGCAAATGAAGCACCTCCTGCCATCATCTCTGCCTATATCGGCGGATACCTGACCAAGGTATTGAATGCAGTAGAAGAGCGTGTTGGCGACAAATTTGACGAGCAGGATGAAGTAATGTTGAAGCTAGACATCCACAAGAACATTCCTGAATTGTTGCTTGACAATACTGACAGAAACAGGACATCACCATTTGCATTTACCGGAAACAAATTTGAGTTCCGTGCAGTTGGTTCTTCTGCAAACTGCGGCTACAACATGACCATACTGAACACCATCATGGCTGAGACGTTGACTTCCTTCAAATCTGAGGTTGACGGCCTTATTGAAAAGGGAGACAAGAAAGAAGTTGCCATCATGCAAATTCTCAAAAATTACATCAAAGCTTCAAAAGCAGTATTGTTTGAAGGCGATGGATACAGCGACGAGTGGCAGGAAGAGGCAGCCAAGCGCGGATTGCCCAACCTCAAGACTACCCCGCTTGCATTGGATTCATTGGTTACTGACAAGGCCAAGCACCTCTTCCACAAACACAAGGTTTTGTCGCATGTTGAGCTCGAAGCCCGCCATGAGATTGAATTGGAAAAATACATCAAGTATGTACAAATCGAAGGCCGCGTAATTGGAGACCTTGCTGGAAACCATATCCTGCCAGCATCCATCCGTTACCAAAACGTACTTCTGGAAAACATCAAAGGTTTGAAAGAAGTGGGTGTACCCGCTGACAGTTACAAGGCTCAGATGAACGTGCTGGTTGANATCTCTGAACACATCAANAAGGTTCAGGTTCTGGCAGAAGAGATGACTGAAGCAAGAAAGGCAGCAAATGCCCTTGCCACTTCAAGAGAGAAGGCCATCGCTTATTGCGAGAAGGTGAAACCTTATTTTGACGAAATCCGCTACTCAGTAGACAAGCTTGAATTGCTTGTTGACGATTCGGAGTGGGAACTTCCAAAATACAGAGAGCTCCTGTTCTTGCGCTAATCTTTCAAGATTGAATCATAACAAAGCCCCGCAATTGCGGGGCTTTTATTTTGGAGAAAATCAATAAGATAATTATTGCATCTTGAATGTTTCAAGGAATTTTGTGGTGAAATTCCCCTTGATGAAATCTTCATTCCGCATCAGTTGCTGATGGAATGGAATGGTGGTTTTAACGCCTTCAATCACATATTCACTCAAAGCCCTGCTCATGGTATCAATGGCTTCTTTGCGGGTCCTTGCCACAGCAATGATTTTGGCAATCATTGAATCATAATAAGGAGGGATAACGTATCCAGCATATACGTGAGAATCAATCCTGATGCCATGGCCGCCAGGCTGGTGAAGAACCGTGATTTTACCAGGGCTTGGTCGAAANTCGTTGTATGGATCTTCGGCATTGATGCGGCATTCAATGGCATGCATTTCTGGAATATAATGCTTGCCAGAAATAGGCTCACCTGCAGCAATTTTGATTTGCTCTTTGATCAGGTCAAAATTGGTGACTTCTTCTGTTACGCAATGCTCAACCTGAATCCGGGTATTCATTTCCATGAAATAGAAATTCCTGTGTTTGTCTACCAAGAATTCAATGGTTCCTACACTTTCATAGCCAATGGCTTGTGCAGCCTTGACTGCAGCAGCACCCATGCGTTCACGCAACTCATCTGTCATGAATGGAGAGGGNGATTCCTCTACCAATTTTTGGTGGCGGCGTTGAATGGAACAATCCCTTTCACTCATGTGACAAACAGTTCCGTATCGATCNCCTGCAACCTGAATTTCAATATGCCTTGGCTCTTCTACAAATTTTTCCATGTAGACGCCATCATTTTTGAAAGATGCCAGGGCCTCTGCCTTTGCAGTGGTATAGGCTTTTTCAATTTCACTCTCTTCCCAAACAACCCTCATTCCCTTTCCACCACCACCGGCAGTTGCCTTCAGTATCACCGGATAGCCAATTTCCTTGGCAATTACCTCTGCTTCCGCAACACTTGAAAGCAACCCCCCACTTCCGGGAACAACTGGAACGCCAGCCTTGATCATGGTTTCCTTGGCTGTGATCTTATCCCCCATTGACCTTATTTGGTCTGGTGTTGGTCCGATAAACTTCACACCATGCTCACCACAGATTTCTGCAAACTTGGCATTTTCGGCCAAAAAGCCATAGCCTGGATGCACGGCGTCTGCATTGGTGATCTCCATGGCCGCCATGAGGTGCGGAATGTTCAGATAGGAATCCGAACTGGAAGGCCTTCCAATACAGACTGCCTCATCAGCAAACTTTACATGAAGGCTATCCTTGTCTGCGGTAGAATATACCGCTACAGTCTTGATGCCCATTTCCCTGCAGGTTCTTATCACACGAAGGGCTATTTCTCCCCTGTTTGCAATCAATATCTTATTGAAACTCTTTTTGGAATCTTTGGTCATGCCAACAATTTAAATGAATGAAATCAAGCCCAAATATGATGGACTATGCAGGCTCAACGAGAAAAAGGGGTTGATCGAACTCAACAGGTGTTGAATCCTCTACCAAAACCTTGACGATTTTACCACTGACCTCACTCTCAATCTCATTGAACAGCTTCATGGCTTCAATGATGCAAACTACTTTACCAGACTTCACCTCATCTCCCTCATCAACCAAATTGGGTTTATCAGGGGAAGGCCTGCGGTAGAAAGTACCAATCATTGGGCTCTTGATGGTGATCAGGTTGCTTGCAACCGGAGCAGGAGCTGCAGCAGCAGCAGGCGCAGCAGCAACTGCAACTGGAGCAGGGGCCACAGCAGGTAGTGCCTGTACCTGTTGAACAGGTGCAGCAGTTACATACTTATCTTCCTTTTGCTTGATTGTAATTTTGATATCCTTTTCTTCAATGGTCAATTCACTGATGTTTGACTTGTTAACCATCTTGACAAGATCCTGAATTTGTTTGAGGTCCATGTTATTATTTTTTTTGGTTAATCCGGGGCGTAAAGGTGGGTCAAAAATGCTTTTCGACCAAATTAAATTTTGCCCATTTTTTCAATAAAAAACCCCGATTTAGTTAAAAATCGGGGTAAAAATTGGCCAAAATGACCAAAATATCGTAAAAATTAATCTTTTACTCTTTCGATGTATTCTCCGGTTTTTGTATTGATTCTGATCACATCTCCTTCATTCACAAAAAGAGGAACCATTACCGTAGCACCAGTTGCAACAGTAGCTGGTTTCAGCGTCCTGGTGGCTGTATCCCCCCTGAGACCAGGCTCAGAATAGGTTACCTTGGAAACAACCTTGTCCGGCAATTCGACACTCATCGGCATGTCCGTTTCGGTATTGATCAGTACGGAAACTTCTTGGTCTTCGGTCAGGAATTGAGGAGCATCCACCAGGGCTTCTGCTACTGCGATCTGCTCGAAGGTTTCATTGTCCATGAAATTGTATCCGGTATCGTCTTTGTAAAGATACTGGTAGCTCTTCCTTTCAACCCTAACTGGGTAGATGGTGTCGCCACTGTTCCAGGTCTTCTCAATGGAGCGGCTGTTGTCTACCCCTTTGAGCTTGGCCCAAACCTTGGCTGCAGCCCTCGCTGTTTTGTTTTCACCAAACTCGATGATTGTATAAAGACTGCCGTCAAGCTTGACGATCATACCCCTTGAAATGTCCGATGTATTTGCCATATCTGTGTTTTGAGGAGGCAAAGGTAATCCAATTTGACAAATAACATCATACCTTTGCGCCGCAAACAATCTCTTATCAACATAAAAAAAGCAAAATGAAAGTAACCGTAATTGGAGCAGGAGCTGTTGGCGCAACTTGTGCAGACAATATCGCACGCGCCGGAGTATGTACAGACCTTGTTTTGTTGGACATCAAAGAAGGTCTTGCAGAAGGTAAAGCCCAAGACATGCAGCAAACAGCAGCATTGCTGGGATTTGACACTGTCATTACCGGATCAACCAATGACTATGCCAAAACCGCAAACAGCGATGTGGTGGTAATTACTTCTGGTATTCCCCGCAAACCAGGCATGACCAGGGAAGAACTGATCGGAACAAATGCTGGGATCGTAAAGACTGTATGCGAGAACGTTTTGAAATATTCACCCAATACCATCATCATCGTGATCAGCAATCCGATGGATACCATGACTTACCTGGCATTGAAATCTACAGGATTGCCGAAGCACAGGATCATTGGAATGGGTGGCACACTGGACAGCAGCCGCTTCAAATACCAGCTTACCCAACACCTGGGATGCAGCGCAAGCGACTTGAACGCCATCGTTATTGGTGGCCATGGCGATACTACTATGATTCCATTGATCAGCAAGGCTACCTGGAACAGCATTCCCGTTACACAGTTTTTGACTGCCGAACAGCAGGATAAAATTGTTGCTGACACCATGGTGGGCGGTGCAACCTTGACCAAACTGATCGGAACTTCTGCATGGTATGCACCTGGTGCAGCCGGAGCAGCACTTGTTGCAAGTATTCTGAGAGATGAGAAAAAACTCTTTACCTGCTGCGTTGCCCTGGATGGTGAATATGGCCAGTCTGACATTTGCCTGGGTGTACCTGTTACCATTGGAAAAAATGGTTGGGAAAAAATCCTTCCACTTGAATTGACTGCAGCAGAGCAGGAAGCCTTTGAAAAAAGTGCCGCTGCTGTGAGGTCGATGAATGAAGTGTTGGGATAAGGAACAGAAGAAATATTAAATGCATAATAAAAGGGGCCAGGTTTTACCTGAGCCCCTTTTATATTGACTTTTGCAAATATATTGAGTCATCCATTTAGCCTCGTATAAAACCCACAAGACCTATACACACTGAACCTTTCTGCGCATTATAACTATAGACCCTTAAACCTCTACACGCCTACACCCATATCCCTCAAACTGGCTGCATCCCCTATTCCTCGATAAAATCCAAATCCTTGTGGAATGTTTCTTCAGTAAAAATGAGGGCAACTACTGAGATGACCATCACAATTGCTCCAGTGACCATTGCACTTTGCAACATGGTCCATTGCAAGTTGGCCTGAAAATAATCCTTGAACAAAAGGTTCATCAATGGTAATGCCCCTCTTACCACATTCGGAATGGTTGTTGCAGCTGTTGCCCGCAAATTGGTGCCAAAATGCTCTGCGCCCATGGTTACAAAAATTGCCCAAAAACCTGTGGAGAATCCCAGGTACATGGAAACAGCATACATGCTGAAATCATTGTTGTTGAGCGGGCTGAAAAAATAAATGATCCCCAGTATCGTCATCGCATAAAAAATATACAATGCTTTTTTTCTGCTTTTGAAATGCTGGCTCACCAAACCCACCACAATATCTCCCAAGGCAATTCCGATGTATCCGTACATGATGCTGGCGCCTGAGTCAATGCTGTTCTCCCCGTACAAATCCTTTGCAAAACGATTGCTGAGGTTCAGCATGATGCCAATCACAAACCAGGTTGGTAAGCCAATCAAGATGGCCAGGATATATTTTTTGAAACGAGAAGGCTTGTTGAAAAACATCAAGAGGTTTCCTTTGGAAACATGTTTGCTTTCCAGATTTTTGAAGATGGAACTCTCTGAAACCTTGATGCGCAAGACCAGTAAAAAAATTCCTAAAACTCCTCCGATTTTGTAACACAACCTCCAGTCATTGGTGGTTTTGTAAATAAAATAGGCAAAAACGGCACCAAACAGACCAACACCAGCAACAAAAGAAGTTACTACCCCCCTGCTCTTTTGCGGCATCAATTCACTCACCAGTGTAATACCCGCGCCCAACTCACCTGCCAGGCCTATCCCAGCAATAAAACGCAACCAGGCATATTGATCTACAGTCTGCACATAGCCTGTGGCAAAATTAGCAACAGAATAAAGCAAGATAGAGCCAAAGAGTACACTGAGCCTTCCCCGCTTGTCTCCCATTACACCCCAGAGCACGCCACCAATGAGCAAGCCCACCATCTGCCAGTTGATGATCTTCATGCTGGCTGCCATGATATCTGCATCTCCAATGTTGATACCAATCAAGCTTGGTTCCCTGACAATGGTAAAAAGCAACAAATCGTAAATGTCAACAAAGTATCCCAAGGCCGCAACAATTACCGCCAGGTTGAGGAATTGACTTTTTAAAGACTGATTAGACATAAGGATTGATTATTAGATATGAAGATGACTATTTCTTCTTCCCTCCTGCAACCAATTTAATAATGACTGGTGCCGTGGTAATAAGTATAATTCCAAGCACAATAAGCTCCAACCTTTCCTTAAGATCAAAACCAAACTGGCTGAGGAAAAACTTGTAGAGATAATGCCCTGCAAACATCATGATGATTACCCAGGCAACACAACCGATGATGTTGTAAAAAGTGAATTTGTGTTTTTCCATCCGAACGATGCCTGCGATGATGGGAGCAAAAGTTCTGATGATGGGAAGAAACCTGGCAAAAACAATGGCCCCTCCACCATGCTTGTCATAAAAATCTTTGGCAGCGAGCAGGTGTTTCTTCTTGAAAAAGAAGGTATCATCTTTTCTAAACAAATAAGGACCACTGGCAGCACCAAACCAATAACCNACCATGTTTCCAAGGGTACCGGANACAAAAACCAAGAGGCAGACCAACAATAAATTCAGGACATCATTGTTCAGGTTGAACAACTCCCCTGCCAGCTCATTGCTGTAAA
>Ga0063231_10000235_pt1 | contig 15014 bp, 11 predicted proteins | sample LauGreSu1BDMLBSD_2_FD_56231 | JGI IMG/M metagenome (GOLD analysis project Ga0063231, IMG submission 56231) | Freshwater lake microbial communities from Lake Michigan, USA - Su13.BD.MLB.SD v2 (version 2) | ecosystem: Environmental > Aquatic > Freshwater > Lake | place: Lake Michigan, USA...
CTATCGGGCCTGAAGGTTCGTGAACAATGATGTACATAACTTAATTTTCTTTTCTGATGAGCTTGCTTCAATTTTGTGGTATGACAAACGAAAAAACAGTTGCTGAAAAACTGCTACAAGTTAATGCAGTGAAGTTGAATCCCAAAGAACCTTTTACTTGGGCATCAGGCTGGAAAAGTCCGATTTACTGTGATAACCGTAAGCTTTTGGGATATCCGTATGTAAGGGATTTCATCAAAAGTGAAATGTGCAATGTGATTTTTGAAAAATTTCCAGAGGCAGAACTACTTGCAGGTGTTGCAACAGCTGGCATTGCATGGGGGGCAATGGCTGCTGATCAGTTAAAACTCCCATATATTTATGTCAGGCCAAAGCCCAAAGAACACGGACTGGGTAATCAGATTGAAGGTTATTATGAGAAAGGATTGAAAACTGTAATCATTGAAGACCTCATTTCTACAGGAAAAAGCAGTTTGCAAGTGGTTGATGTAGTNAGAAACGCAGGTCTTGATGTGATAGGCATGGTTTCTATTTTTACATATGGCTTTGAAGCTGCTGCAACTGCCTGTTCCNCCGCAGGTGTTCCAACAATATCCCTGACAAATTATCCCACATTGATAGAACTGGCCATTGAAAAGGGNACCATCGACCCTGAAGATCAAAATACATTGTTAAACTGGAGTGCCAACCCTTCAGAATGGGGCAGATAATCTTAATTTAGAATNAAATTTACCTGCAATGAAAAAAGCAATCTTATCCTTACTGGTTCTTTTTATAGCCTTTTCTTCAAGTGCCCAGCAAAAGAAACCCGTTACTGTTAAAATCAATACGCCAACAGTTCAATGTGAGATGTGCAAAAAGAAAATTGAGGAATACCTTGCATATGAAGAAGGTATAACAAAGGTCGTAGTCGATTTTAAGCAAAAGAAAACAACTGTAACCTATCTTACAGACCGGACAAATCTCGAAAATATCAAAACTGCCATCGCGAATACCGGATATGATGCAGAAGAAGTTAAGGCTGCACCAGATGCGTACGAGAAACTTCCAAAATGCTGTAAAAAGCCCTCAAAGTAGCTTGTTAAGCATTGATCTTCAATATTTTCCGTGTATCAACGCATTTGTTGATATAGTTCAATCCGGCTCAGTATTTTTTGATAACGAACTTCTTTTCAGAAAATCTAGTTTCCGAAACAGGATGTTACTTCCAGGAGGAAATGGAATTGTTTCTCTTTCAATCCCTTTGGTTGGTGGAAGATCAGTCAAACTTCCATACAAAGCTGTTGAGATAGATTACAACAATACCTGGCAAAGGGATCATTTTCGCAGTTTGGAGACCATCTATGGTAATTCGCCGTTTTATTTCATATACAAGTCATCGCTTAAAGAAATTTTCGAGCGAAAACCTCAATTCCTGGTTGATTGGAATCTAATCTGTCTAGATTGGATTGTCAAAAAAATGAAAGTCAATCTTCATTTACTCCATGATTCATCCCTATTTTCTAAAGAACAGGAATTTAGGGAAAGGATTGATTTTTATTTACCGTCTAATTANGATCAAAACGGAAAAGAGCCATTCNTCAAATATCCTCAATTGTTTGAGGACAAGATTGGTTTTAAACCCAATGTATCNATTGTAGACCTTTTGTTCAACCTCGGTCCTGATGCGCTCAANAAAATCACCAATCCAACTAAACCTCTTTGAGAATCAATGGTCTAAGAGTTTGTACATATTCAAATTTTCTTTAATTTTCCATACAGCCAAAGCATATTCATGAGAAAACTGTTTTCCCTTGTTTTTTTGACTTTTTGGGGGATAACCACCCTTGCCCAAGATTTTTCCAACAAGGGTAATGAATTTTGGATTCCATATTCGTATCATGTTGGAATGGTTCCATACAGTGCATCCAATCCTGTGGTAATGACTTTGTATTTAACATCTGACATAACAACTACTTATGACATAGAAATTTATGGTGGAGCTTCATTACAATCAGGAACAATCAATGCAGGGCAAGTTTTAACATGTATTGTGCCTGTAACAGCTTTTATCGACAATGAAGGTATTTTTAAGAATAAAACAGTTCATGTAACAGCCAAAAATCCAATTGTAGTTTATTCTTACATTACTCAAAATGCTGTATCAGGAGCAACTTTATGTCTTCCTACAAACGTTTTGGGGCGTGAATACGTTTCTATAAACTATACACAGGTTTCTAATTCCCCAAATTCAAATTCATATTTTACAATTATTGCAGTTGAAGACAATACCCAAGTAGAAATTACACCAACGGCAAATACTAAAAATGGATGGATAGCTGGTACCACATATCCAGTAACACTTCAAAAAGGTGAGATTTATCAGGTTTTAGGAGCCAATAACAATACTGCACAACAAAGTTTATACTATGGTAATGATTTGACTGGATCCACAATCAAATCAGTAGCTACAGCTACCAGTCCTTGCAAAAAAATTGCTGTTTTTTCTGGAGCAGGAAAAATACGCATTGGTGGCAACTGTGGAACGAATAATAGCTCTGATAATTTGTACCAACAAATGTATCCGGTTGCCACATGGGGCAAAAGTTTTTTAACAGTTCCAAGTTTCAGCAAACCATTAAATTATTATAGAATTATTCGTTCCAAATCAACTTCAATTATTCGTTTAAACGGNACTGTAATTCCTTCTGGATCTTTTACAAATGGATTTTATGAATTTTCAAATTCGTTACCCAATAAAATTGAATCAGATGATCCAGTTTCAGTTTCTCAATATTTTACTACCCAAGGCTGCGATGGAAATTCAAGCCCTCTGGATCCTGATATGATAATTCTCAACCCTGTTGAACAAAATCTATCAAAAGTTACCCTTGTAAGTTCAAATCTAGTAGCNACTGCTAATCGTCAGCATCATTTGCATGTGATCATGCCAAATGAAGGAACGGGTATNAGTTCTTTTAAGTTGGATGGTAATCCAGTTCCTTCAACTTCGTGGGTTAAACACCCTGGAAATCCTCTNTATTCTTATCTGTATCTTAGTAATGTTACACAGGGATATCATACACTCAGCGCTGACTCAGGCTTCAATGCACTTGCTTACGGATATGCTGCTGCTGAGTCTTATGGATATTCAGCTGGATCAAGTGTAAAAGATCTTTACCAGACCCTTACCACCAACAACAAGTTCGCAACAGTTAAACTACCCGCTACTTGTAAAGGAACACCTTTCAATATTTCCATAACGCTTCCGTATCAACCACTTTCTCTTGAATGGAAGGTTCCCAACTATCCTGCAATCCCGAAAGACAATGCACCAAAATATGATTCAACGTACTTGGTGAGCGGTAAAAGGATTTATAGTTATTCTTTAAAAGGAACTTTTGTTTACAATACAATCAGTACTTACAATATTCAGGTAATTGCCAATAATCCAACTACTGATGGATGTTCAGGTGAACAGCAAATTGATTTTGATTTGCAGGTTTTTGAACCGCCAAAAGGTGGTTTTAAGTTTACTACTACTAATTGCATTACCGATTCCATCGCTTTTGTTGATACAACAACATCAACAGCCCGTCCAGTTATTGGCTACTCATGGGATTTGGGTGATGGAAACTTCAAAACGTTGAAAAATTTCAACTACAAATACAAAAATCCAGGAAAATATACGGTCAAGTATTATGCTTTTACAGATGTAGGTTGTTTGACAGATACCATTTCCCAAGATGTTATTGTGGACAGTGTACCAGTTTCAAATTTTACAATTGCAGGTACAACATGCCAAAACAAAGATGTTACTTTTGTGGATGATTCCCGTGTTGGGGGAGGAGCTACCTTAAAAGAATGGTTATGGGTTACCAACAATCCAATTGTAAAAACAACAAATGCTTCTATTGTAGAAAAGTTTTCAGGCCTTCAACAGTACACTGTTCAACTCAGGGTTAAAACCCAAAATGGCTGCTTAAGCCCTGTCAAGTCCCTGACATTTACAAACAGCCCAAATCCATCGGTAGACTTCAGTTTACCTAAGATTTGCTTGCCTGATGGAATGGGAACTTTTAATGATCTAAGCACCATTTCTGATGCAAGTCAGGCTTCATTTACAAGGAATTGGTATTTTGGTGATCCCAATGCATCAGCAACCAATATTGATACGGCTTTAAACCGTATTTCACCCAAACATCGATATACTGCATTAGGGCCTTATACTGTTAAATTGATTGTAAGGTCAAACAATGGTTGTATTGATTCGTTGAGCAAACAACTAACCGAAGTTTTCGCTCAGCCAAAGGCTGACTTCACAGTAACTCCAGAGGTTTGCTTGAGAGAAAATACCAAAATGAATGACCAGACCAATCCCCAGGGAAGGACCATGGTTAAATGGAATTGGACATTGTCCAATGGATTGAAAGACACCCTCCAGAATCCATTGTTCACTCTTGCTGCAGCAGGTACATACACCGCGAAGTTGGTTGGGTTTACTGGGGATGGATGTATTAGCGATACTGCTACAAAGACTTTTATTGTCCATCCATTGCCTATTGCAGATTTCAGGGTTGTAGCTCCTGCGTGCGAAACCGAAACCGTTTCTTTTGAGCAGCTTTCAACTGCAAATGTTGGAACCTTGACCAGGTGGAACTGGCGGTTGGGCAATGCATCAACTCCCCAAGATTTTACCAATTCAAGTCTAGTTACTAAAACTTTTGCAACTTGGGGTGATCAAGTTATCAGGTTGATGGTTGAAAACAGCAAGGGCTGTAAAAGTGATACCACCACCAAAACCATCAGAATTCATCCGAAACCTTTTGTGAACAACAGCATACCAGAAGTATGCTTGAACGATGCATTTGCTGAGTTCTTTGACAGCACTAAAATTGCAGACAACAGTACAGGTTTTGCGCATCTTTGGAGATTTGGTGATGCCAATTCCATCCCTTCAAATCCTGATAGCTCATTATTGAAAGACCCAAGACACAAATACACAGCAGCAGGTACCTATACCATGTCTCACAGAGTAACCAGTCTTGCAGGTTGCGTTTCTACCAAAACAACATCTTTCATTGTCAGCGGAGCAGTTCCAAAATCCAACTTTTTGGTATTGTTGCCTGATTCACTTTGCAGCAATGACACCGTAAGAATAAAAAATCTATCAACCGTAGATTTTGGCTTCATTGGAAAACTTGAAATCTTTTGGGACTATGATAATAATCCAACCATAAAAGATGTTGATCAGTTGCCAGATTCAGGAAAGATTTATAAACATGTTTATCCTAAGTTCTCCAATCAGGCGCTCAAACCTGTTAGAATTGTAGTACGCGCATTTTCCGGAGGAAGCTGCTCTGATGATGAGAATAGTCAGGTTAATTTGTTGGGTAGCCCTTCTGTACAATTTGATTCAATCCCAGGCATTTGTTTGGATGCAACACCAAGGCAAATTACCCAAGCCAAGTTCACCGATGTTACAGGTATTGCACCTGGCGATTCTTTATTTGCGGGCAAAGGCGTAAACGCAAAAGGGCTGTATACTCCTTTGAATGCCGGTGCTGGCACTTATATCTTAAAATATACTTTCACTGCCTCCAATGGTTGCAAGGATACTGCAAGCAAGAGCATCATCGTTTGGCCAAGACCAACGGCAGATTTTGTTTTCAGCACCTTAAATTGTGAAAAAAATCCAATCACTTTCACCAGCAAAGCTGTTCCCAATGCTGGCAACTTGGTTAAATGGAACTGGAATTTTGGAGATGGTTCTCCCATTCAATCAACTGGCAATGCCAATCCTCTGAATTATACTTTTGCCTTGTTCAAAACTTACAATGTCAGCCTGGATGTAGTAACCAACAACGGTTGCACCAGTGTTCCAAAAATACTTCCTGTCTTGGTTCATCCCCTTCCATTGATGAATTTTGATCTTCCCAAGGTTTGTCTTCCAGAAGGAAAAGCCTTGTTTACCAACAATACCACCATTCCAGATGGCTCTGGCGCACTTATCACATACCTCTGGAATTTTGGTGACCCAACCAATACCAATCCAGCCGTCACCAAAGATGGTACTCATAACTACCTGTCTTTGGGCAGTTACAATGTAAAATTGGTAGCAACAAGCAACAACAATTGTAAAGATTCATTGACCAGACTGCTGGTTGATGTTTTTCCACAACCCAAGGCCGTATTTACCAGCCTAGATTCTGCTTGCCTTGGGAAGGACATTCAATTTAATGACCAAAGCAATGGATTCGTTCGACCCATAACGGCATGGAACTGGGACTTTGGCAATGGCGATGTTGAGAAAACAAAAAATCCACTCTATTTGTATCGCGCTACAGGAACCTTTAATGTTAGTTTTTTTGTTGTTAGTTCTGAAGGTTGTATCTCGGATACTTCCGTCAAATCAATTACCATCCATCCATATCCAAAAATATATGCTGGACCAGACATGTATGTTTTGGATGATGGTCAAAAAACAATTGCTTCCACAGCAACTGGNAACTCNCTTACTTATGCATGGTCTCCAGCAACCTACCTTAATTTCACTGATATACTCCAACCCATTGTTGTAAAGCCCCAAGATGATATAGTGTACACACTCAGTGTTACGGGTAGGGGCAACTGTACCAGCACGGATGATATTGCCATTACAGTGCTTAAACTTCCTAAGCCACCCAATACTTTCACTCCAAACGGTGATGGAATAAATGATTTGTGGGATATCAAATACTTGGATCAATATCCTGGTTGTATCTTAGAGGTATATTCTCCTCAGGGCCAACTTTTATTCAGGTCTGAGGGATATGCAAAACCTTGGGATGGTACATACAAAGGAAATCCATTGCCAACAGGCACTTATTACTTTGTAATTGATCCCAAATCTGGCAGGAAANGANTTGCTGGTTATGTAACCATTTTTAAATAGGAATGATGAGAAGTTTGTATTTGTTGTTTGTATGTCTAGTTTTTGTGCATGTATCCAATGCTCAACAAAGGCCACATTATACCCAATACATCATGAACAATTATATTGTCAATCCTGCCATCGGCGGTATTGAGAATTATGTTGATGTTAAGCTTAGTGCCAGAAACCAATGGATTGGCATTGAGGGTGCTCCCAAAACCTTTTATGCTACCATTCATGGAGCCATAGGAAAATCAGACTACCGTGAATCAGTTAACTCTTTTGACATGAAAGGGCAAAACCCAAGGGGTAAAGAATATTGGGCAAACTATACTGCAGCACCACCGCACCATGGTTTAGGATTTACAGCAGTCAACTATTCTACTGGTTATATCAACCGCATGACCTCCTACGCAACTTATTCTTATCATCTAGGGCTTACCGGAACAACCAGCATTGCAGCTGGCTTTGGTGCAGGATTTTCATCAATCAATGTCAACAAGAGCAAAATTACGCTTGCAACAGCTTTTGACCCTGCAATTGGCAACACAGTCAATGAAATCAGTAAAATCAAACCAGAGCTCAATGCAGGCTTGTGGTTGTATTCTTCCAATTATTTCGCTGGTTTATCTGCCCAACAAATCATTCCTGTAAGGTTCAATCTGGTAGACAGTGCTGCCTACAGATCTACACTGGTACCTCATGTTTTTGCCACTGCAGGGTATCGTTTTTCTCTCAATCAGGATATAACAGCATTGCCATCAATGATGTTGAGGTATATTGCTGCTACTCCTNTGGCTATTGACATCAACATCAAAACACAGTATAGGGATCTTATGTGGATTGGTGCTAACTACAGAATGGGCGATGGATTCTCTGGAATGGTTGGCCTGAATGTAGCCCATACCTTTAATATCAGTTATGCCTATGATCTAAACAAGGGAAAATACCTCCTGAGCTCAATGAACCGGGGCACCCATGAAATTGTCCTGGGCTTTACCCTGAACAATGCATACGGAGATCTTTGCCCAAGGAATATTTGGTAATCCCTCAAATCTGCTTAATTTTATAAAAAATCAGCATATGTTCAATCGGTCTTTACCTTTTATATTTATAATGATGGTTTGTATGACCATTTCATGTACCAAAAAGTCTACACCGACACCAACTCCTCCAACACCGCCTACACCACCTGTTGAAGTTGAAGAGAATATTCTTTTCTCACTTGACCCCGATCCTGGAACAACTACTCAGACTGCTACGTCTGGTATCTATTCTTTCAAAGTAATTTTAAAATCTAAAATGCCTAGCACAGGAATCAAAATTTATTATTTGACTAAAACTGATCCTGCCGGAGTAACTACTGATGAAAAAACACTAACTTCTTCATTATCCTCGAATGATATTTCAACTGGGACATTGGCATCAGGAGCACTCTACAGTATTACTGTTACAGTAACCAGTCAAAAGACTTCAAGCAATACCCTTACCAAAACATTCAAGGTCGCAAGGAAATAAAAAATAATATTCATCTAAAAACATCATTCCATAAAAAATCCCCTTCATTTGAAGGGGATTTTTTATGGAATGAATCGCAATAATTATTTCNTAACTGCCTTCTCGTCAATTTTAATGAGAACTTTATCACCTTTTATCATTGACTTGTATTTCTCGGCGTTAACGATGTTTCCGTTTACTTTCAATACTCCAGCTTCAAATTCAATTGTATTTGAACCTTCTCCAATCAATCCATCAGCCTTCAATGCCTGAACCAAGCCTTGATCAGGGCCTTCAGTCATGCTGATTTCAGCATTTGTAGTGTCAGTATTGATAATTGAAATCTGAACATTCTTTTCAACTTTGTTTGTGGAAGTTGGATGCATTTGTGCAAGGGTAGGGGCGATCACCAATGAAACGATTGACATCAATTTGATGAGAATGTTCATTGATGGTCCAGAAGTATCCTTAAAAGGATCGCCAACAGTATCTCCAGTTACAGAAGCCTTGTGGGGTTCAGATTTCTTGTAAAACACTTCACCGTTTATCTCAACTCCTTTTTCAAAGCTCTTTTTGGCATTGTCCCAGGCACCACCAGCATTGTTCTGGAAAATACCCATCAAAACACCACTTACAGTTGCACCAGCCAAAAATCCTCCCAGTGCTTCTGGTCCTAAGAGNAAACCAATCAGCAAAGGAGAAACAATGGTGATAGCACCTGGCAACATCATCTTTTTGAGGGATGCTTCGGTAGATATGGCAACACATTTGTCATATTCTGGCTTGCCTGTACCTTCCATGATACCAGGAATGGTACGGAACTGGCGACGAACTTCTTCAACCATGGCCATGGCAGCTTCACCAACAGCACGTATGGCAAGTGATGAGAAAATGAAAGGAATCATGCCACCGATGAACAAGGATGCCAATACATCTGCTTTGTATATATCGATGTGCTGGTTGTCTGGCATCGCAACACCAACAAAGGCGGCAAACAAGGCAAGGGAGGTCAGAGCGGCAGAAGCGATTGCAAAACCTTTTCCACTGGCTGCTGTAGTATTTCCAACAGCATCAAGGATATCGGTTTTCTCACGTACCTCGCTAGGCAATTCGCTCATTTCTGCAATTCCACCTGCATTGTCTGCGATTGGACCAAATGCGTCAATGGCCAACTGCATGGCTGTAGTGGCCATCATACCTGCTGCAGCGATGGCTACACCATATAAACCTGCACAAGCATATGACCCATAAATACCACCAGCCAATACCAAGATTGGCAAAAAGGTACTTTCCATGCCTATCGCAAGGCCACCAATGATATTTGTAGCATGGCCAGTAGCTGATTGGCGGATAATGCTCATGACTGGGCGTTTGCCCATGGCTGTATAATATTCTGTGATAATGCTCATGAGTGCACCCACGACAAGACCTACAGCGATGGCACCAATAACACCATTGCGGCTAAATTCAAGTCCACGCAAGGTCATTGTTTCTGGTAAAGTATAATTTACAATAAAATAAGCTGCGATTGCTGTGAGGATCATCGATCCCCAGTTACCCATGTTAAGGGCTTTTTGTACAGCATGTGTGCTTGCACCAACTGCATCACTTACCCTTACAAACAAAGTACCAACTATAGAAAGAATGATACCAACACCAGCAATTACCATCGGCAACAAAATAGGGGCAATGCCTCCAAAATTGTCATTTGAAATGGTTTCCTGTCCAAGTACCATGGTTGCCAATACAGTAGCTACGTATGAACCAAACAAGTCAGCACCCATACCTGCAACATCACCTACGTTATCACCTACGTTGTCTGCAATTGTAGCAGGATTACGTGGGTCATCCTCAGGAATTCCCGCTTCTACCTTACCAACCAAATCAGCTCCTACGTCAGCAGCTTTCGTGTAAATTCCACCTCCAACACGGGCAAAAAGGGCAATGCTCTCTGCGCCAAGTGAAAAACCAGTCAACACTTCTATGGTGCGCAACATGCCTTCAGCATCACCGTCAGGAGCAAAAAAATGTTTCAGGACGATGAACAGGCCACCCAATCCCAAAACAGCCAATCCTGAAACACCGAGGCCCATGACAGCACCACCGGTGAAAGATACATTCAGCGCTTTGCTAAGGCTTGTTTTTGCCGCTTCAGCAGTACGCACATTGGCTTTGGTAGCCACTTTCATTCCAATATAGCCAGCTGTAGCACTGAAAACTGCACCAATTATAAACGAAATGGCAATGCTCCAATGGCTTCCTGCATTGCTCTGTGCCATGAATCCCAGCAAAAGGGCTACAATCGCCACAAAATAGGCAAGAATTTTCCACTCTGCCTTCAAAAAGGCCATGGCTCCTTCAGCAATATAATTGCTGATTTCTTTCATTCTTTCGGAACCGGCATCCTGCTTTGATACCCAGTTGAACTTGATAAGCGTGTAAAGCAGTCCGACAACTCCCATCATGGGAACGAGATAGATCAAATTTTCCATAAACAATTCTAATGCGTTTGGTTATTGAACTAAACAGTGTTTTACTGACTTAGGGGCAGCAAAAATAGACAAAAACTGATGAAAAATGAAGGTTTTTTGCCGAATCATTTTTCCCTGAGAAAATAGGATATGGATGAGCCAAAGATTATTCATCATCATCAGACTGGATGCCATATCCCTTGAATATTCCAGCAATTTTTTTGGCCTGATAAATGCTTCTGTTGAATTTGTTTCCCAAAACGATAATGGCAGTAGAATCCTCTGGCAGTCGGCTGAAAACTGTATTGTTTCCATGCCACCAACCATTGTGGTAAATGATCTTCTTTCCTGATGGCATTTCAACCAGCCTCCATCCAAGTCCATAGTTACGGGTTCCTCTTCTCTCATAACTATATCCTTTAAAGGCCTCTTCCAGCGTTTTTTGAGCAAAAAGTTGGTTTGTGGAGAGTGCATAATCCCATTTCATCATGTCTCTAGGGGTGCTGTAGATGTTTTTGTCACCATAAACGGCATCAAGAAACATCATTGGCTCTCTTTGGTTGTTGAATTTATAGGAGGGAAGNACCTTATCNGCCATGTCGACAGCATAGACAAAACTATTGTTCATCCCAAGGGGTTTGAAGAACACTGTATCGAGGTAATCAGAGAAGCTAAGCTGACTCACTTTCTCAACAATCAAGGCCAAAAGTGCATAATTGGTATTGCAATAGTCAAAGTAAGCATTTGCCCTGCCCGGCTTAAGTTTACCTGCATGATCAATCAATAATTGTAAAATATCGGCGTTGGTGACAAAATTATGTGTATCCCAACCCAGTTTTTCAACAAAATGAACATAATTAGGCAATCCGCTGCGATGACTGAGCAGATTTCGGATCGTGATCAATGGAAAAGGAAAACCCTGTAGGTATTTTGAAACAGGATCATCCAACAGCAATGCGGCATTTTCCCACAATTTAAGAATGGCCATGGCTGTAAATGTCTTTGAAACGGAGGCCAGGTGAAATGCTGTATTGGAGTCAATAGGTTCTCCACTCAGCACATTTTGAAGTCCTTGGTAGTTTTCAAAGATGATTTTACCATTTCTGGCAACCAATATGCCTCCATTGAACCGTGATCGAAGCAATGTTTGGTCAAAAAAATGCTTACTGGAATTTCTTAACTCATAATCTATGGGAGTGAATGAAGTATTGGGAACAAATTTGATTCTAGCCAAGGGTTCTTTCTGCTGTATTGGGTTTGGTTTTCTGTACTGATCAACAACATAAAAAATCGCTGAAAAGGCGATAAACAATATAAAAAACAGTTTAAGTTTCTGCATTGTGATGCTTAAATTGGAAACGGAACAATAAGTTGCTAATTTTGTTTAAATCTACAGTCAAAAAAAATGGTTACTACAAACAAAACCAGTTACCCCAAAGATAAGATCAAGATCTTAATGCTAGAAAATATAAGTGATGCTGCCATCAAAATTTTCAAAGATTCAGGTTATGCAGACATCAAAAAAATTTCCGGTGCCCTTTCTGAAGAGCAATTGATCAATGAGATCAAACATGTACACATGGTAGGCATCAGGTCAAAAACACAGATTACAGAAAAGGTGTTGCAACATGCAGTAAAGCTTCAGGCTATTGGTTGTTTTTGTATTGGTACCAACCAGGTAAATCTCGAGGCGGCCCGTAAAAAAGGAATCGTCGTTTTTAATGCTCCCTATAGCAATACCCGATCTGTGGCTGAATTGGTCATTGGCGCTTCCATCATCCTGATCCGGAAAATACTGGATAAAAACAAAGCCGCCCATGAAGGCCATTGGAACAAGGATGCCAAAGGTAGCTTTGAAATCAGGGGGAAAACCCTTGGAATCATCGGATATGGCAATATTGGCTCACAAGTAAGCATTCTTGCTGAGTCGCTGGGAATGAAGGTTGTATTTTATGATTCCATCACTAAATTACCACTTGGCAATGCGGAATCTAGAAAAACAATTAGGGAAGTAGTTTCCAAGGCTGATATCATTACCCTTCACATTCCTGAAACACAACAGACCAAAAATCTCATCAATAAAAACTTACTCAAGCAGTTTAAAAAAGGGTCAATCCTGATCAATTTTGCAAGGGGAGAAGTGGTTGACCTGGATGCATTGTCCGCAGCACTCACAAGCGGACATTTGTCAGGTGCTGCCATTGATGTTTTCCCAGTTGAGCCTGAAAAGAATGGTGATCCGTTTTCATCGCCCCTTCAAAATTTACCCAACGTGTTGCTTACGCCACATATTGGTGGATCTACAGAGGAAGCCCAATACAATATCGGTGAGGATGTAAGTGCCAAATTGTTGCAATACCTTGAAATGGGTGCCACCACAGGATCTCATACTGTTCCTGAATTGAGCCTCTCCCCACAGGAAGGCACACACCGGATTCTGCATATTCACACCAATGTTCCAGGGGTTTTGTCTGAGATCAACACTACTTTGTCTGAAAACAAAATCAATGTACTTGGTCAATACCTCAAAACGAATGATGCGATTGGTTATGTAGTCTTGGATATCGATAAGAAACTATCCAAAAAATGCGGTTGAGTTGCTTAGAAAAGTCAAAGGTTCCCTCAAAGTAAGGCTCTTATATTGATTCTATGATTGGTAACCATATTTTATCGCAGTACTTTTCTGATGCAGATGCCTATCATTGGGCATTGTTTGGGAATGGACTCATTCACAAAACATATACGGTATCAACATCATCCTCCCCTGAATATATTCTGCAGGAGGTCAATACTAGCGTCTTCAAAACCCCATTGGATATTGCTTCCAATCTTGAAGCATTATCCAATTTCCTTCAACAGAATGGCAAAGAAGTATTCTACCCAACACCATTGTCAACAATCAATGGTCAACCTTACGCGATTGAATCTGGTTCATTTTACAGGTTAACTCCTTTTGTAAAAGGAACCCATACATTGGATGCTTGCACAAGTGCTGAACAAGCATATGAGGCATCACTTCAATTTGGAAAGTTCACAGCTGCTTTCAAAGGCATGGATGTGAGTACACTAAAGCCTACGATTCCTCGTTTCCACGATTTGTCTTTCAGGTGGCAACAATTTACTGAAGCAATGCAGCATGGGAACAGGGATAGAATTCAACAAGCTTCAACACTNATTGAACATATTCAGGATGATTTCAGCATTGTTTCCAGATACCAATCTATTGTATCATCTTCCCATTTTTTACAACGTGTCACCCATCACGATACAAAAATCACCAATGTCTTGCTGAATGAACAGGGTCAGGGGGTTTGTGTCATTGATCTTGACACAGTAATGTCTGGTTTATTGATCAGTGATCTTGGAGATATGTTCAGGACTTATCTTTCACCGGGAAATGAAGAGGAAACAGATCTTTCAAAGGTATTTGTGAGACCTGATTTTCACCAAGCCATCGTTGCAGGATACCTTGAACACATGAAAGATTTGTTGAACAAGGAAGAATTGGAAGCAATAAATTATGCTGGTCAATTCATGATCTATATGCAGGCCTTGAGGTTTTTGACCGATTTTCTGAACAACGATACTTATTACGGCATAAAGTATCCACTGAACAATTACAACAGAACCATCAATCAATTGGCTCTGCTCGATCNTTACAAGGCTCTTACGCTTTAGTANTTATTCAGCTTTCTTGGCAAATAGTGTATCNGTAATCACGAATTTCATCGAATCACCAAAGTACAGTTTGGCATTGCTTTGCATTTTTTCCAATNCAAATCTTTCTTCTGCGGTTATTTTTGTTGCACTCAAATAAATCTTTTTCAATTTTTTCAATTGCATCAAGGATCGGATTCCATTGGCAGTTGTACTGGTGCCAACAATGTTCAAGTATTCCAGATTATCCAATCCCATTACTTGCTTCAATGCATTGTCAGCAATCCCAGTATGATCAAGCCAAAGCTTTTCAAGGTTCTTGAATTTGCTTAGATTGCTTAGTTCATTGTCTTTCAAGGCCGAAAAAGACAATTTCAGTTCAACAACATGATTACTGATTTCAACAGCTGCAGCCAATGCATCTTTTATTGAGGTTTCTATGTTATAACCAGTTAGTCGAATATGATTATCATCTAAAGATATAGATGATACAACCC
>Ga0063231_10000237_pt1 | contig 14947 bp, 19 predicted proteins | sample LauGreSu1BDMLBSD_2_FD_56231 | JGI IMG/M metagenome (GOLD analysis project Ga0063231, IMG submission 56231) | Freshwater lake microbial communities from Lake Michigan, USA - Su13.BD.MLB.SD v2 (version 2) | ecosystem: Environmental > Aquatic > Freshwater > Lake | place: Lake Michigan, USA...
AGAAATTGCAACGCTTTTATCAACACCATCGCTAGTAAAGGTAATAGTGTCTACCTTAATTGTGCCGTACGTCATTTTGTTGTCTCTTTTTGTTTATTTTAGCGGAAAAAATTAAGGCAAAATAATTAACGGCCCTTGAATTACAAAGCCGCTTGCGCTACCGGAAACAACGCCAGAACACACAATGGCAGGCGTTGCACCAGATGGTGTGGTTATCCTAAGCGTGCTCCCAGTGATGTTTGTAAACGTACCGGTTGCACCAGTGACCGTTACACCAGAAACAGTTGTAAATGTTGCAGTTACACCTGTGGTTGTTGTTCCTGTTAATGAAGTAAATGTCCCGGTTGTTGCAGAGGTTGTAACCGATTGAACCGTAGTACCTGTAATTGTTGTGCCACTAAGGGTGCCNGTGATCTGGACACCAGAAGCAAAGAAACCAGAACCAAGAACGTTAAGGTTGCCTGATACTGTCGTGTTAGTAAAAGCAAGGTTAATTGCCGCAAGTGTTTGAAAAACACCTGTTGTTGCATTGACTGTTGTTCCTGTGTACGTCGTACCACTGAGATTGGTAAATACGCCAGACGTGCCTTGGATCGTATTACCAGTGATTGTGGCCCCAGAAACACTGGTAGTGAAAACGCCTGCGATACCGGTCAGATTCGTGAAGCTGCCAGTGTTTCCTGTGACAAGCAAACCGGAAACACGTGTGGTAAATGTACCGGTTGCTCCCGTCAGGGCAGTAAAGGTGCCGATGTTACCGGTAACGGTTGCGCCTGAAACTTGAGTGGTAAATGTCCCGGACGTACTCGTCAGGTTTGTAAAAACACCTGACACGCCGGTAACTGTGGTCGCCGATAACTGACTAGTAAAGACACCGGATACACCAGAGACAATTGTTGCAGCAACTGTGTTACCAGTGACTGTTGCACCAGAAACTGTGGTGAATGTACCGGATACACCAGTCAGTGTCGTGTATTGTCCGGTGTCACCAGTAATGACTGCACCCGAAAGAAACTGTGTAAAAACGCCAGAGATACCAGAGACGTTACCAAAAGCACCCGTATTACCTGTTACGGTTGCACCAGAAATCCTCGTTGTGAAAGTACCGGAAACACCGGTGATATTAGAAGCTTGTACCGTATCTCCGGTAATGGTTGCACCAGATAACTGTGTTGTAAAAACACCCGATACACCAGTGACACTTGTGAATTGTGCCGTAGATCCAGTTACTGTTGTTCCGGATAATGTTCCTGTGACCTGAACACCACTACTAAATTGAGCAGTACCAGTAACTGTTAAGCCACTAGCAACGGAAAGATTTCCGCTTACATTCAGGATCGGCGTACCAAGGACCTGGAACGTACCTGTGGTTGCTGCGACGGTAGTGCCAGTGATTGTGACACCGCTCAGATTTGTGAATACACCAGATGGCGAGCGGACAATACCACCTGTGATCGTGGCACCTGATAGGTTTTGATAAACGCCAGACGTAAAAGCACTTGTCGTACCTGTTGCGGTCGTAACCGTGGCAGTAACTGCGTTGACATTGGTGCCTTGTACGTTGGTTCCGGTAATGGTCAGACCACTGACGGTACCACTGACAACCGCATTGTTTTGAACTACAATTCCACTGAATGTGCTAGATCCAGAAGCTGTAATTGAATTGAATGAGCTAGTGCCAGAAACCGTTAAGTTCCCTGAAATTGTGACATTACCACTGAAGATTGCGCCACTAGCAGGTGCGTAATACTCATTGAGATATTCTTTGAATTGAGTAAAGGTAATTTTTTTGTTGCGTAAAGTGGGGTCAACCTCGAAGACATGGACGAGCGTTAGCAGGTCCTGTTCATCGATCTCGCCCCCACTGATGGCAGGGAATTCACTGATCCTACGGTTTGCCACCTACTAACTACGCAATTCCTTCTCTACATTATAGATCGGCTTATTTAGCGCACCTTAATCTCAACACGTGGTAAAACATTCGTTACAATGTTCCAGGACCATTGGATTCCTGTGACAATCCCACAAGAAAGCAAGATAACCAACAGGATTTCAGCGACTGTTAAATTACGTCGCACATAAACAACCTGAGGTTGCTGCTGTGGAATTGCTGCTTGCTGTGCAATGGTTTGTTGGATGGCAAGCTCACGTGCCCTAGCCTTCATCTGAGCAAGCATCTCAGGCGTGATCTGCCCTTCTAGTGTTTGGGGCATTGGCGGCTGACTAGGGGGAATCTGCTCTTCCATGGTCGCAAATTGTTTTCCCAAAGACTAACATATAAACAAAGGATGTGCAGTATGCAGTACGGACTACGCAAAAGCTTAGAAGATATTGCGTACGAGCTAAAAGGAATCAAGAATATCCTTGGTTCGATGTGGCACAGTCGTTATTCAACCGGAGAAACGGACGCATTAAATCCAGAGGCTTTTGCCGATGAGTACATCTCAACAGAAGAATGTGGTAAACGCCTGGGCGTCTCAGACCAAACCATCCGTAACTGGATTTCTATCGGAAGGAAAACCCCAGATAAAGGCTGGGTAGAAGGCATCCATTATGTCAATGTTTCTCCTGATGTACACCGCAAAGCAGTCCTCCGGATCCCTTGGAATCGACTGATCCAATCCTTTGCCAAGAACGAAAACCTTGATTTAAAAAATCTACGGGCACATTATGACCAATACAAAAACAATCGGGGCTTCCTTGAATAATGGCTCATCGTTTCCAGGGAATTGATCTTGGTTCTGTAACGGTTAAGAACCATGAGGAGATGCTGCCCGAATCGTTGATTAGGCAAGTGGAGATGTTCTTGCCACCCATTGGATCATTTGATGATGGCTGCCTGCGCAGGTACCTAGAAAACCTAAAAAACTACGAAGAAGAGGACGCCAACTCTGGTATGACGCTTGCCAATCGATTACGTCTTGCATTCCATGATCTGAACGCAGATACAATCTGCGGCAAATTCCCGCAAGCAGAACTGCCTTTGAAACGAAGGTTACGTTGCGTGGCTGAATACCTTATCCGTTCTGGAGAATTTGATAAGGTAAGGGATGAAAACGGAAAACTTGTTAAAAAACGTGGAGTACTAGGCAAATTGGTTGTACTGTACCAACCAACGCCTAAGCTCCTGGAATCATTACACCGCCAAGGATTGTTAAAAGATGGATCGACGTGAAAAACTGATTGCTTCTGTGATTGGACCAGAGCTTGACGAAAAAAAAGCCAAGATGCTTGATGCAACAATCAAGTTAATTCTTGGTGATATGGGCGAGCAATACTGCAAGATGTGGGAGATTGAAGGCCCAGGTGTCATGGTGTTCCAGCCACGCAACAAAAAACGCTCTATGTTCTTTTGGACTTTGAAAGAGCTCCATACAGCACAAGAAGATTGTGAGCGGAATAACGACGGTGATTTAGCCGAGACTTTTAGGCGCATCCTTGGAGCAGCACAGAAGATTGATCCAACGGAAAAAGCTGGTTATGTCATCAATGATGACGAAGGCATGCGTTATTTCGAGATTGATTACAACAAGACTGCAGAGTAATGGCTGAAAAAGGCGTACGTGGCGTTGCAGCTCGTAATGAAGGTGTCGAGCTAATCACCAATAAAGACTTGGTACTTGCTGCCAATGAACTGTTGGGTGGTATCACTCTTGATGTGGCTAGTTCCAAAGTTGCTAATGAGTATATCGAAGCAGAGAACTATTACACACCAACGGATGATGGGTTGAATGCACAACAATGGTACGGAAGTTGTTACCTGTTTCCACCAGCGGGTGCCTACTTTTGGGATCAAAAGCATGAAAAATGGAAGATGACAAGGGCTTCTTCGTTGACCCTAACATCGTCCCATGCCGTTTGGTTCCGCAGAATGTACCATGCATGGCTTTCAAAAGAAATAAAACAAGGTCTTTATTTCAGCAACTGCCCTGACATGATTCGTTACGAGCCTAAAATCTTTAAGTTCCCGATGTGCATTTTAAGAAGTGCACCTTACGTCATGTGCCACAAAGATGGAGAGGTAAACAGGAAACGCACATGCACCTCATTTCTTGTGTACCTGCCACCACAGGATTCTTCAGGTGATGCCGTGGATTCTTTCGTAAAAATTTATGGGGAGCGCGGACACCTTCTTGTGTAATCTCTGTAGACTGAAGGACGATTACAGGGATTTATGAGCGTCCTGGCCGACTGGGAGATCAAGCAACTGGCGGAAGACGACCAGATGATCGAACCCTTTGTGGATCATTTGATCAACAAAGAAGATGGACGCAAGCTTCTTAGCTATGGTCTTAGCTCTTACGGCTATGACATCCGTTTGTCTCCTGCACAATGCCTGATCTTTGGCAAGGTACAAGCTGGTGATTGTGATCCAAAGAACTTTGATCCTGACATCCTGAAGCCTGCAGATCTTCTGGAGGATGAATGCGGTCAGTATTTCTTACTTCCTCCGTATGGCTATTGTCTTGGCGTTGCTCAAGAACGTCTGAAGCTTCCTCGTGATGTCACCGTCGTTGCCGTTGGTAAATCTACTTACGCACGTTCAGGTATCTTGGTCAACATTACGCCAGCCGAAAGTGGATGGGAAGGTTACCTGACGCTTGAAATCAGTAATTGCACTGGGCTCTTCAATCGCATCTATGCAAATGAGGGGATCACACAACTGCTGTTCTATCGTGGTAATCCTTGTCATACCACGTACCAAGATCGGAAGGGTAAGTACCAAGACCAACCAAACAACGTGGTCTTTTCTCAGGTTTAACCAAAGGCTTTACCAAACTGCTCTTTCGGTTTACGGGCGTAACCAATAGATCCGGCACGCCCACCCGAATCACCTGCCGTTGCACTGGTTGGTTCACGCACTAAGTTGCGTTTTTGGTATTCACCAGCGGTTTTTGCGGCACGCATGAATTTAGCTACACGACCTTGCTGACGATTAACGGATGCAGTAGAGCCACGGGCATCTTCATCAATACGTCGCAAGTCAGTGTCATATGCCTGTTCCGGATTAAGATCTGATACCTCAGCTCCAGAAGTACCAGAGTCGACGCCTGGATCGTAAGTAGGTCTAAATTGGTTAGCCATCTTATCATTGTAAAAGGACTAAATCGATTAAAGCCGTGATGAATTCCGCTGCAGGTTTCTTAGACGCATTTGTACAAGACGAAGTGAAGTGTCGCTGTCTTGACGAAGAAGATTTTGGCGCACCCCTCGATAACGAGCAAAATGATGTACCATTGTATGACATGTACAATCGCGGTCTAGTAGCATGCGAGCAGGGGCTAGAAAGGAATCCGTTGAATCTCGAGGGACAACGGCCTGGAATGACGGGCTATATCCCCTCAATGGAGCAGGGTTTGGCGATGGGAGCATCTCCGAAACCAAGAACGCTGGTGTTGGAACTGGAGGAACCGGACGAGAAGGAACGGATGCTGTCAGCAAAACGTCGTGGTTTGCTCCGGTAGAAGAAGTGAGTGACTGCCCTGGGGGTGTTTGCCCAGTGCCCTGGGCCACCAAAGAAAAGCCTCCTGTGGTCCAAGAGGATGTGGTCAATCACCCCGCTCACTACACAGATGGCGGCATTGAGTGTATTGAAGCCATTGAAGCAGCTTTAACCGCCGAAGAATTCCGTGGTTACTGCAAAGGCAATAATTTAAAGTACACCTGGCGTGAACGCCACAAAGGCGGTACAGAATCACTGAAGAAAGCTCAGTGGTATCTGGACCGCCTCATTCAACTTGACGAAGCTCAGAAGGGCTGAAGTTCATCGTCATCATCCTCGTCGTCGTCTCGATATCCACAGGCGGCGGCGAGTTCTGCTAATTCGAGATCGGTTGGATGATCCCAGTCGATCTCAATGTTTTCTGACGCCATGATGTCTTTGATGGCATGCCACTCCATCAAACGTTGGTGGTAGAGACTTAACAAAGCAAAACGCAGCTCTTCCCAAGTCATCTCCTCGGACTGGAGTTCAGCTTTGCGCATGGCAAATTGAAGCTCAAGAGGAAGTTCAAACTCCCGTGGCTCGACCGAACGCTCCATTCCACTCTGCATTTGCTAGTTGCAATTATTCTAATGCTAGCCGTTAAATATCAGATCGACGGACTCATCGGCAAAGTCCTGCCATCGATCGTCATCAATACGAAAACTGTTGGCAAACTCAGACAGGATGTAAGGATTGATGCGTTCCTCCAGGGCACGGATTGCGCGTACTTCGTGAGGAGCAGCACTGTAATTACGGAAGGCGGTCAACAAGACTTCTGTTGATGCCCAAGGGCTGGTGTCTACATCACGGAGAAAAAGACCCATCTCTTCTCTCCTGCGTTCCAGGAGACCACCAACAACCTTATGGTTTTGGTCAAAGATCCAGCGGCTCATTTCCGTGGTGGCACTAGCAAAATCCTCTGCTTCCACATGATCAATGATGTGGCTGTACAAGAAGGACTCCCAACCAACGGAATGAATGAACGAGACTAGAGCCTGGCGCATGTTGTCGTCAAGCCCAAGGTTCTGCCGCTGGAGCTGGGACTCAATGACGCTGACCTCATGGAAGAGGTACTCAAGAGCTTTCTCCTGGCTGCAACGCTGACCTTGCTTGACGGGGGAACCATCGGGGTAGAACTGGGTTCCAAACCCGATGGTGTATGGCTCTGCGCCAGTGTGCGGATCTGCGTATGCCTTTTCGTTAAACCCTTCGTATTTACGAATTAGGTTAATAGCACGCGAAAAATCCGACATGGAGATAACTATTGTTATCTCCAATATACATAATTTTTATTTACCTTGGCCCCTAAGCTTTTTCTTGCCACGTCGTTGAGGGCGGCTGTTCTGGCCTTGGCCAATGGAGGTAGTCTTTGGTTTGCCCTCAATATGGAGTGTGGTGGACTTGGGTTTTGCCATGCTGGTAAGGAATCAGCCCATGCAGCTTAGCAAAAAAATTACCCCTTGGCTTTATCTACCACTTAACCTTGTGCGACCAGTACCTTGCTGACATCTTATCAGGGTTGGAATCCTGGGCGTTATGACGGGCGTAATAAGATTTCTTACGTGCTTTGTCCTTAGCTGTTGTTGGGTTTTTACCGGCACCTTCTACACCTTGCTGACCAAAACGAATGATCTTTTCTTTGCCGCCTTCACAGGCTTTGACCACGTGGCTTTTGGTGGGATGTCCAGGAGTCTTGCGTGGTTTATTGCACTCCATTGAGTCCTTATGTATCTTTGCTGCAGAAGCAGCCTTACGTGCTTTATCTGACATTTACTTAACCAAACAAGGATCCAAAGCCACCGCCTGATCCCATATTAAAATAGGAAGGCGCACCTTCATCTTCTTCATCTGGGAAGTAATCAAAAAAGCGTGAACGTGTGGGCGTATATGTTTCTTTTTTCTTTGTTGAATCATCTGCCATCATTTTATCTAGAGAGCCAATTGCGGCAAAAGGATCTGAAAAATTTGGCATACTAAATCCCAAAAGTTCTTGCGCTCCTTTTGCCGTACTTGCTTTACCTACATCCGATGCCGAAAGATTTTTATCTTCTTCAGTAGCATCTGGAAAAAACTCAGTGTAGAACTCTGATTCACTTCCGCTATAGCCCGCTTTCCGAAAAGTGTTGAATAATGCACTGCCACCTGTAGGTGCTTTCACTTTTTCATCCTCATCTCTCTGGATATAACCAAAACCTAATTTTTCTTGCGTTGGTTTGATCCGTTGTTCGTTTAGTTCCTTAATGCGCTCTCGAATATCAATGGCTTGATTAGTACGTAAGATACCCATCAAACCTTCTTTTACGTCTTCCGTTGGATCTGTATTTTCATCGATACCTAAATTATTGAGTTGTTTTTTTAAGTCCGCAGGTAGATCTGCAACATTTAAAGCATCAACAAATTCTTTTGCTTTTTGTTCTGCTGTAACAAAATCAAGAAATACAGGATTGCCAAACTCTGTTTTTTTATTTTGTAAAGCTTTAGCCAGATCCCCCTGGATAAAGTTGGCAAGATCTTGCCTGGTATAGGTATCGGCAACCGGATCATAGTTTTTGTCCTTACCAATTACTGAGTAATGTAAACGGGCAAAGTCATTTTTATTCTCTAGATCAATGCCATATTCATAAGCAAGTTGTGACCATGGCTTACCATCTTTTACTGTGGCATCACTATTGCGTGCGTCCCACGCGCTCTGGACCGATTGTTTTTGCTGTTCGTAAAGTGGCTTCTTGTTTGCAACATCTGTGCCACTCAGTAATTCTGGATTCCAATAAAAGTTAGGATCAAATTCTCTTTGAAGGGGTTGACCGCCTAACTGATTGATAAATGCTTGTGCTTGTTGCTTTGAAAAATCCTTAAGTGCACTAGATGCTAACTGCGTTTGCAAAACGTTTTGCTCATCTTCTTTGACGTCCATATAGCTGATGAATTCAGAAATGGACTTTGAGTTATCAAAACGAGGCTTTAAATAGTCCTGCACAAAAGACTGTGCAAATGCCTTGTCAACTTCATATGCTTCTTTTGCTTCTCCCGGTGTCGTGATCTGCGACATCTCTTCATATCGCTTGGAGAGAGTCTCGTCAAACCACTTTTGCCAATTGTATTGAACAGATGAGCCAATTCCAAGACTCTTGTCTAGGCTTTTTGAAAGGCCTTTATCAAGATCAGACTTAGAACCAAACCCAAGAAATCCCCCGGCACCCATGTCACCAAGAATCGCATTCTTGATGTCCTGTTTCATGTTATTAATATTGGGCACACCCATGCCCTGAAAAAGATCAGACATCTGCTGATCTTTCAGTGCTTTTGCATATTCATCCATTGTCTGCTTCAAGGCGTCTGCTGACATAGCGCCAAAGACTTGTTCCCCTTGCTTGTTAACAATGCCTTGTGTTGCAAGCTCAGCCAATGACTGAGGTTTATCTGTTGATGTACCAAGAAGCGTCTCTCTGAGTACTTGACGTTCTTGGTTGGTAGGAGCACGAAGGGTTTCTTGGTATTGCTCCAGGGCTCTTGGCTTGCCTAATTTACCGCTCGGTGCGCCAACAAAGGTGTAGTCGGCGTGAAGAAAAGAATCAAGATCCGAATATTTTTTTGTTACATCAATATCTGGAATCTTTGCACCGGCAAAAGAAACAGCTTTCGAGGCTTCATTCCACTTTGCGACTGAATCAGGTACCTGCTTTGAATAGAACTTTGCATCAAACTTATTTATGTCGACCCCTTGTTTGCTGGAATCCCAGGGTTTTAATCCTGTTGCCTTGACGTAAAAATCTTCAATCTCTTTTACAGTTACATTATCAATTGAATCTCTTGCGTTGCTGTTATTTTTTTGAAGTGCTTGATCAAGCGACTCCATCAAACTTTTGTAGTTTTCACCAGGGCCTTGGATAGCGTTTAAACGTTGCGCAATTGTATCTGCTGCTTCTACTACGTCAGCGGTTGCGTCACTTGGTAGTACAGGCCGCAGGGAACCATTGACAACATTAAAACGAATCATGACGCTTCTTTAAAATCTCTTAGATCAATGACCTTGGGATAGGACAAATCCATCCAGGCTTTAATTCTATCCAGCTTATCTTCTGAAAAGTACTCTTGTTGTTTGTACCAAGTCTCCATATCACTTGATGCTTTGTTTGCATTGCATTTTTTACAGGCTGGAACTAAGTTATGACGATTAGAGCAGCCAGATTTAAAGCGTGGAATAATGTGATCAAGGCTCGTGGCAGCCTCGCTGCAATAACCACATTTATGATCCCAGGCTTGATATATACTTTCTCTAAAACGTTTCTTGGCAAGCTTTGGTGTTAATTCAACTAGCAGGGCGAGGGGCTCGTGCTGGCTGCAAAACATGCTCTTCGATTGCCGTTAATTCATTCTAATTTCCCCATACAGTTTCATGGGCACAGCAAAGAGATAAAACTTTTCTTAAGGCCGTTGACGCCGCCTTGACTTGCGGTAAGTTGTGTGAGTAACGACTGCCAAACCAATGGCTAAGCACCCTGGCTGGGTCTCTGCTCAGCAACTTGAAGAACTCCTTGGAATCGACCGCAAGACGCTCTTCAAGTACCGCGACGACGGCACCCTGAAGCTGGGCCCACACTACGCCGCATTCCCGGAGACCCGGTCCAGGGATAGCTACCGTTGGAATGTATCTGCAGTCAGACGGCAACTTACAAAGAACGGCATGATGCCTGTTGCCGCATAACCACATCAAACGATGTGTGAAGGCTCTGCATTTTGCAGAGCTTTTTTATGGCGTGTAAGGTAGGCCATTTTTATCAAACATTGTGAAGTTTTGGATTTCAATGCGATCAGTTGCAAAGTTAAACAAACGTTGCAGCATTGGAAAGATCATTGGTGATTGACAGTTGTAAGGCGGTACATCCATTTTTGACAACGCTCTTTTTGTTTCATTGAATTCACGCAAGCTTTGTTGTTCTTTTTCTGATTTTGCTACAAGGGCTTGTTCCCAGGCCGTCATGCTTCCAATACCAACAGGAAAATCAGAAGGCTCTGGTGGAAACAATTGATCTTTAAATTTAAGCGCGTAGATATGTTTGCAGTATCGAAGCTCATCTAACAATGGCGTCCAACTATCATCCACTGCTGTGATTGTGATTTGTTCAATGGAGTCCGTATCGGTAAGCTGCGTTACAGACGAATAATCATTAAAGCCTGGAATTCCTTCTGACCTGGAACCTGCGACGGCAATATCACTTGTGCTCCTGGTGTAGGTGGAGCCAAACTCTCTGTAGACGCCAGGATTATCTCTTGCTGAATTGAAGCTTCCTACCGAATCATTTGTGACTTGATAACCAAGTTCAAATCCTTCCGGCGAAATAACTTCAAGAGATCTGTTTTGATCGTTGCGTGTCATTGCGTTGTTATCAAGGATGCCATCTCGTTTGGTTAATTCAAAACGCCCAGGTTTAATACTGGAAACACCAGTGCGCGGAAATTGTTTTTTGTTGCTTTCACCAGTGGTAGACAAGAAGGAATAGTCTCTGCGTGTGAAATCTTGACACGTACAGGAGTATCTTGATCCTGTGATAAGGAATCGCCCAGGTGTAAACCCTATCGGAGAGGGTGTAACAAATACACCATCCGGCGTTACTTGCACTGAACCTGCTTTTTTAAATGTCAGTATTCCAGTTTCTTGGTTAATTGCAATTACAACTGCTTGAACGTAGCCGTACCTAGTTTGTGTTGCAGGGTTAATAGTGTCTTTGTTTATGATGTCACCATCAACCGTAATAATACGGTCTTCAAAGATCTCTGTGTTTGCAGGTTTTAAGCCGTCGGGTTCCCCTGGAACTGGAATATAAAAAGGCGAAGGAAGTGGGTTGGTTGAGCTCCAGGTACCCGCTAGCTTCACATACCAGTTATTAGCGTCTTCTGTTACTGATTCAATGAATAGTTTTTGGGTGCTGACAAGATCAGTTAATTTATCGCACCGAACAGAACCTGCGTAACGCCAGATGGCCCAGTGCATGCCAAGGTCTTTATTGGTCGTCGGGTAACCGACAAAAGCACCTGAGACTACAGGCGATGGATTTCCACTTGTTGTGGCGTTAGGAATGTCGTAACGAAATTGGTATGTGTAGTCGTTGTTGTGTGTTGTTGCGGTTGCAAGCTCGTAGCCTCTACGCCAACGAGCCCAAGCCGATTCTCTGTTAATCGTGTAGATGGAATCAGGTACTGAACCTTTAGAGAACTCAGTCGTGATCGGTTTAACCGGCCTCGGGTCAAAGACTTCAGACCGGTTGAAATTACCAAAAGAGCTTCCACTCTTTTTGGCCATGATCAGAAGAATCCGCCTTGAGCAGTGACGTGAGCACCTGGGATGTAACCAGAGCTATTGGGTCCGTCAGGGAACACACCAACGTAAATGCGGTCGCCTCGTTCCAGGTAGATGCCCTTGTTGCGTAGAGGAGCAGTGGAACCTAAGCCAGTGGTGTTACCAGCTTGCGCAACGGGAGCTGCAAGTTGCGGCATCAGGTCGGAGCAGTCGACAGTCCCACTGTTAGCTGGAAGAGTCTTGGCAAACAGTACTTTGTAATCACCAGAGGCTGGAACAGGTACGGTCGTGCCACGGGTTTGGTAGAACACAATAGTTACCGCTGGCTGATAACCATAAGCAACACCGTTGTACGAAAAACCACTGGCGGTTCCACCTGAATAAACTAATGCGGTATTAACGCCCGTAAGAGTTGTTGCTCCTGTGTAGGTGTAATAACCGTAACCACTGCCGGGAGCAGTAGCTAAGACCCCAGTGGCAGCAACAAACACAATCTGACCACTGACAAGAGATATAACAGTACCAGAAGTCGATGCATTAACGGTGTAATCTGGGCCACGATAGAAGTCATTACGACTGATAGTAATGGAATCAACAACGCCACCACTATTGTTATCTTCTTGCAGAGCCGCGTCCATATCCACCAAGATCGATGGAGCTTGTCCGCCTTGTACAAAGAGAGTATTGGCAGTAGAACTACCAACAGTTTGAGTTGTTACCCGAACCGAATCAAATAACGGCCGGTCAATAAGCAGGGGTTGCTTGTTCGTGCTAGTACTAGATATTTGACTAAACACCCTGTCTATACTAGTTTGACAGGGGCCTCCAAAAACTTCTCTTATTCTAATGGAACAAACAACTTTTCAGTGTGCTTGTTGTGGTAAGTTTTACGAACGCCAAGGAAATACCGCAGCTTGGCATCGAAAGCGTTTGCGAGAGAGGAACTCACGTAAAACCTAAATAAAATAAAAAGCGCGGTCGAGGACAATGTTCTACTGCGCTTTTACTGATTCGTCAATTCTAACGTGGTTTAACCATATGGATTCATGTTAAGCAACATTTGAAATGGGTTCATAGCAAGAGGTTGTGCAGGCGTCAACAAAAGCTCCCCTACCAACTGTTCTTTAAACAATTCACCAAAAGATTTATCTGTTGGTTTACTGCCCTCCATTGCCGATAAGAAGCCTTGAAGGAAACCGGTAGAAGATGTTTCCTGCCCAGCAGCTGCTCCTTGAGTTTGATCAAATGCACCAAGCTTTTCATAAATTGCCCTGGCTGCTTTTTGGCGAGCTTCTGTCTTGGGGACACCTGCTCTTTCATAGTCCACAACAAAACGACGTGCTGCTTCTTCAGGTGAAACAGCACCACGTAAAGACTGCCCAGCACGTTTCTCTGGACCCTCTAACTCATGAATAAGAAAGTCAGCTTGTGCCTCAATGCTTCCAGGATCTAATTTTTTCCCCTTGGCAAAATTAATCAGATTAGTCTGCCTGCCAGCTGTCCATTGACCAACACCATATCCACCAACACCTAAAGGTGCGCCAACTTTTCCACCCTCGTTGATGCGTGGATTAAATCCAGACTCAAGCTGGAAGTTACCAAGAGCACCTGCAATTTGACCGCGAGTATAACCCGCAGCTTGCATGCGTTTGGCAATAAGAAGAGCGTTGGGATCTAATGACATGGCTGCATTAGTTTTATTCTCCTACCCAATTTGAACTTGCCTTGAGACCAGGAATAAAGACGGTTTGGAGTGCCAACGTCGTGGCCAAGTACACAAGGGTGCGTTTAACAAATTTAGGGCAGAGAATCATTGGTTTAAAGCAACAACACTGGCCCCCGTGAATCAAAGATTCGTGTCCAGTAGGTTGGGCTTACATGCTAAGCAATGCCAAAGTTTTATTTTTTAACTAGTTTAAGAAGCTCTTCAAACTTAGCAGCATCCATCACGTTAGGCTGACCAAATACAGATGTTGTTGCTGTACCAAGGGGAGCTGCACCTAAACCTGACAATTCAGATGTTGGTTTAATCGTGGAGTAAGGAGGTGGCGTCTGTGCTCCAGGGGCAAGGTTAGAGGTTACACCAAAGCCTGTGGAGTAACCAGTGCCTGTCGGTAAACCAGGAACTTGTGTCGGGAAGCCTTGCGGTGTTGGCACAAGTTGTTCGGTAATACCAAAGCCTTGTCCTGCACGCGCCATGTTACCGGCAAGAGTGCCTTGAATTGCTTCGTAGCCAGACTGTCCGGCTTTGACCTTGGCAGCAAGGGTGGGATTGGCTTTTGCCCACATCTGCATGCCAATATCTTCTGCAGACTGCACTTGTTCTGCTGTTGCACCAGGTGCTACGGCTTTTAGACGAGCAGCCTCATAGCGTTGAAGCTCGGGATCTTGTGCGGTTAACTGAGCAACACGAGATGCCTCGGATTGATATGCACGTTCAGCGGCAGCTTGTTGCCCAGGAAAGCCTGCCCCTGGGCGATAACGCTCAGCAGCAGCACCAGCCGCTAACTCAGTCCGTTTGTAATCCGTTGGTAAACCCGGCATCGGAGGACGAGCCTGAAGCCTACCAACATTAAAAGCACCTGGGGCCTGAAAAAGGCTTCCAAGAAAATTGGTAACAGGAGAAAGCTGCGCCTGGACAAAACCTAAACCAGGTTTTTGCTCCATCAATTCACCACTTGGTTGTCGCCAGCGGCGTCCTCTACCTGGAATATCAACCCATTGTCCTTGAGCCATAACTACCTCCAAACCTCATGTAAATAGATGCGAGAACCCACAGCCACTGGCTCGACGTGTTAATTCGATTCTAAATCAAGACACGCAAACTCTTTGTAAAAAAGCTTCCGCGCATCTAGAGCAGCTTTCTTGGCTTCTTCTTCATTTTTAAAATTACCAACCGTAATGCGTGTCCCATCCAAAGTGACACGTACACGATAAAAGCCAGTATCTTTTCTTTTGCAATAGCCAACAAAAATCTTGTTGTAATTATTCTCAGCCTCGCTAGCAAGTCTTAAATTTTCCCAGTGATTATCTTGGGCGTTCCTATTTCTATGCTCAACTAATAAAGAGCCGGGATCAGTGCCGGTCATTAAAATCCATGCAATTCTACTAATGTAATAACTTTTACCTTTGTGTTTTATTGTCCATGTTTTACGTCTTTCTGG
>Ga0063231_10000240_pt1 | contig 14898 bp, 11 predicted proteins | sample LauGreSu1BDMLBSD_2_FD_56231 | JGI IMG/M metagenome (GOLD analysis project Ga0063231, IMG submission 56231) | Freshwater lake microbial communities from Lake Michigan, USA - Su13.BD.MLB.SD v2 (version 2) | ecosystem: Environmental > Aquatic > Freshwater > Lake | place: Lake Michigan, USA...
GCAATGGGTTACAAAGGAAAATAAACAATAGAAAAATGGAATTGACAATTTACCAGGTAGATGCATTTACAGACAAATTATTTGGCGGAAATCCCGCCGCAGTGATTCCATTGGAATCATGGATTGATGGAGGGTTGATGCAAAAAATTGCATTGGAGAATAACCTTGCAGAGACAGTATTTTTCGTAAAAAATGAACAGCGCTATGATATCCGTTGGTTCACGCCCAATGTAGAGGTAGATATCTGTGGACATGCCACCCTGGCTTCTGCATTTGTATTGTTCAACCTTTTGGATTTTGAAGGAGATAAAATTGATTTCTTTTCGCAGAGGAGTGGGCTGTTGTCGGTAACAAAGCAAGGAGATCTGCTTACGCTTGATTTTCCTACAGATAAATTTGTTGAAGTTGAACTTGATCAACANCTGCTTTCCTGTTTTCAGGAAACGCCNNTCAAGGCTTTTAGGGGAAGAAACGATTACATGCTGATCTTTTCAAGTGAAAAGCTGATCAGGGAAATGCAACCTGATTTCAGGAAAATAGGGGCATTAGACTGCAGGGGAGTGATAGTTACTGCAAAAGGTGAATCCGTAGACTTTGTGTCCAGGTGGTTCGGTCCACAATCGGGTGTTGATGAAGATCCTACAACGGGGTCTGCACATACCACCTTGGTGCCTTATTGGCGCGAAATCCTGGGCAAAGATGAACTCAAGGCTTTGCAGGTATCACCCCGTTGTGGCAGTCTCTCNTGCAAGTACCTTGGAAATCGTGTGGAAATCAGTGGCCAGGGTGTTTTGTACATGGTGGGCAAGATATTTGTTTNAGCCATTTTCCTTCTCTAATCCTTAAATTGCACATCACGCCAGGCAGGGTTCATCATTTCATAATTTTTTCATCAACAATTGCATCATGCCAAAACCCATTTTCTTTTTCGCATTGATCCACCTGCTGTTCATCAACACAACAGGAGCCCAGGTCAATATCACCATTTCCAATCCCTCCTCAATAGACAGAAAAGGTGAACTGGTATCCGTAGATTGGAAGTCCATTCAAGCCGCTTATCCAGCCATCGATACAGCGAATTTTACCGTCATCAACAAGGCTACAAAAAAGGAATTGGCCTGGCAGTTGGAACGCATGGGTGGAAATGATATCATCAATTTGCTTGTGCAGGTTGATCTTCCTTCAAAAAGCTTGTTGACGCTGCAATTGCAAAAAGGAAAATCTGCTCCCGCTCCTGTGAAAACATATGGACGCTATGTTCCAGAACGAAAAGATGATTTTGCCTGGGAGAACGACAAGATTGCTTTTCGGATGTATGGAAAAGAATTGGAAAAGACACCCAAGGAAATGGCCTATGGGATGGATGTTTGGGTAAAAAGCACTGACCGAATGGTCATCAACGAAAGATACAAGCGGGGCAAATACCACGAAGACCTGGGAGACGGTATGGATTATTATCATGTAGGCTTTACGCTGGGCGCGGGTAATATTGCCCCCATGATCAAGGATTCCATTTTTTATGATGGAACCTATGCCAGGTATAAAGTGCTGGACAATGGCCCGCTTCGTACCCGGTTTCAATTGGAATACAATGAGTGGAATGCAGCAGGAATGAAGCTCCGTGCAACAAAAACCATCACCCTTGATGCAGGCACGCATTTCAACAAGGTGGAAGTTGCTTATACAGGAGATACCATGTCTGCTTTGCCTTTGGTGGTGGGCATCATCAAAAGAAAAGAGCAGGGCAGCATGTTGCTGGATGAGCTGAACGGAACCATGGCCTATTGGGAACCCCTGCATGGTGCAGATGGCATCACCGGGGTAGGATCTTTTTTGCTTGAGCCTGCTTTAGGAGTAAAAGTAACAGGAACGCAACTCCTGATGCAAACATCAACACCAAAAGCAAAGCCAGTTGTATACTATACAGGCGCTGCCTGGAACAAGGCCGGTGTGTTTACAGATGCCCAAACCTGGTTCACACATGTTCAGCTGGCCAAAACAAAAATCATGCAACCTTTGCAGGTTGGTATTGTATCAATAAAATAATCATCTCCAATGAAATTATTCAAAGTTGATGGTGCTGTTCTGTTGCAAACAACATCTGCGTTGTATAAGTTGGACAACCAATCCTGGGATGCATTGGTCAACCAAGAGAACCTTTATGATTTTCTGGCTGCGTATGCAAACGCGAATCAACCCATTGCATCAACGATAGATGGCAAACAGCTTGAAGCACCGGTAGGAAGCCAGGAAATATGGGCTGCTGGCGTTACCTATTTGCGCAGCAAGGAAGCGAGGATGGATGAGTCGAAGGAGAGTGGTGCTGCAGATTTTTATGCCAAGGTTTATGAGGCAAAAAGACCTGAACTGTTTTTCAAGTCAACAGCTGCAAGGTGCGCTGGTCCTGATCAGGAAGTCTTTATCAGAAGGGATTCCCAATGGAATGTTCCTGAACCGGAGTTAACCCTGTTTGCCAATGCAAGTGGAAAAATTGTTGGCTATACCATTGGCAATGACATGAGTTCCAGGGATATTGAAGGGGAGAACCCTTTGTATCTGCCCCAGGCAAAATCTTATCAACGATCAGCGGCCATTGGGCCATGTTTGTTGGTGCCCTCCACACCCATTGATGCAGATACCCAAATCCACATGTCCATAGAAAGGAAGGGAGAAATTGTTTTCAGTGGCAGCATCTCCATCAACCAGATGAAAAGAAAACACGAAGAATTGATGGGCTATCTTTTCATGGAGATGGATTTCCCACAAGGGGTTTACCTGATGACGGGAACCTGTTTGGTTCCGCCCAATGATTTCACCCTTTCGGTTGACGACGTTATTCATATCTCCATTGATGGAATTGGAAGTTTAAGGAACAAGGTTGCCGTTAAACAATAGTTTGTCTTATCTTTTGTCTTTAATTATTTTCACACGATGAGATCATTTTTTCATTGCTTCGCCTTAGTTGTTCTGGTGTTTTCTATGATTGGTTGCAAGAAGGCTTCAACCCAAACCCCTGTTGTCAATCCTCCGGCGAACACGGGTACAGGATTGATTGATCCTGCAACACTCAAGGGTTCTCTGGTTTTTCAATCCAATTTTGAACCGCCTTGTGCAGTGGTTCCCATCAATGCAACAACAGATAGGATCACTGGGAAGGATGGACTGCTCGGAGCTAGCAATGACTGGGATGCCCTGGAAGGAAATGTGTTGAGCACAAGGCCCTATTTCAATTACAATGGCGGAGATCTTTCCAAGCGATTTGCCAAGATTGCAAATGACCCTGTCAATGCTACAAATAGGGTCTTGCATTATAGCATCAATGATTCCTGGACTGAAACCGGTGGTGACATCAAGGCAAGGGTGCAATATGAGTTTTATGGCATCAAAGGTGGTTACAAGGAATACTATCAATCTGTGCGTATTTTTCTTCCTGCCGAGTTCAGCCTCCTGAGAAAATATCCCAATACCATCAAATGGCTCACCATTGTCGAGATATGGAACAACATCACCTGGAGCCAGACGGTACCGAATCGTTACAGGCTAACCCTGGGCATTGGAAAACTGATACCAACAGAAGATGATCTTCATTTTATCCTGGATGCACAAGACTGTCTGCTCAATGCTGATGGCAGCCAAAAATACACAACCCTCTGGTCTGAAACTGGTGCCAAGACAGCTGTTCCGATTGGCAAATGGTTTACGCTTGAATATTATTTCAAGGAAGGCAACGCAAAAAATGGAAGGTTCTACATGACCATTGAGCCCGATGGAGGCAAGAAAGAAATGATCTTTGATGTCACCAATGTTACCCACAATTCGACGGATGCAGCTCCTGATGGTGTAACCCATTTCAATCCGATGAAAATGTATACNTCNAAGGAACTGATTGCCTTTTTGAAGCAGCAGGGAAAATCGCTCAACATNTATTGGGATGATTTCAAATTGTGGAAGAAATAAGTTCAATTCAAAAAAACGACATGCGCATCAATATCCTGTCTTTTNTCTTGCTGATTGGTATGGCCTCTTTTGCACAAACAGCTGCTGGAGTGACTGACAGCTCGAGCAAGGGTGGAAATTATTTTACACAGAGGGTTGNAAAAGAAAAAAAGATTGTTGCCGACTCTGTTTTGATTGAAGGGAATTGGCGGAATTTTCATTTCAGGAAGCCCAATGTGAAATCAAAGGGGTTCAGTCTTGTATTTGTGATGCATGGTTCTGGTGGTTCCGGCCCTCAAATGATGAAAAGGGTACCTGAATTTGACGGGATATCTGATCAGGAAAAAATGATAGCGGTTTTCCCATCAGGATACAAAAATTTCTGGAATGAGTGCAGGAAAAAATCCACTGCAGAAGCCAATGCCATCGACATCAATGAACAGGCTTTTTTTCAGGGGATGATCAATTATTTTGTCAAAAAATATGGCATAGACAGGAAAAAGATTTTTGCTGTAGGTACCTCCGGTGGTGGACACATGGCCTTTAAACTTGGGTTGACCATGCCTTCAGCATTCAAAGCCATCACGGCCATTGTGGCCAATCTACCCGACACCAATAACCTGGATTGTACTCCTTCTGGTAAACCCATGAACGTGATGATTGTGAATGGTACTGAAGACAAGACCAATCCTTACAACGGCGGAGAAGTTATTTTGGGAACTGGTAATTTCGGATTTGTACGTTCATCTGATAGGTCATTGCAGTATTGGGCAGATTTGGCAGGATATGAAGGAGCACCAGCAAAAACATTGTTACCTGATCTTGATCCAAAAGATGGGAAACGCATTGAAGCATACAGCTACAGTGGAGGAAAAAAAGAGGTGGTTTTGTTGAAGGTAATTGGTGGAAAGCATGACTATCCTGGCGATATCAATGTTCATCTTTATGCCTGGGAATTTTTTAAGTCGTTTCAGTAAATTTCAATCCTACCATGCAGCTTGACAAAGACCTGATGATCCAATTGAAGGATGCTAATGAAGCCGCATTCAGACAGGTTTTTGACCGGTATGGAAAAAAAGTATACAGGTACATCTTGCATTATGTAAAAGTTGGCGTTGAGGCAGAAGACATCACACAAAATGTTTTTTTGAGGATCTGGGAAAAGCGAGGACTGCTTGATCCGGAAAAATCTTTTGAGGGATTCATTTTCACCATTGCCTACAGGTCAGTCATGGACCATTTTCGGACCAATCCCAAACGCTTGCAAAGCTTGTTCCCTGTTGACCTGCTCACTGACTCTGTTGTGTCAACAGTAAGCGCGGATGCTTTGCTCAATCACCATCAACTGGAATCAATCTACCAGCAAGCCCTTCAGGCACTTCCCCCAAAACGGAAAGAAATCTTTTTGCTGAGCCGGCATGGAGGGCTAACAAACAGGCAAATTGCTGAACAGTTGGGCATCTCCATCAAAACGGTAGAAAGCCAGATGACGGCTGCACTGTCCTTTCTCAAAAACTTTTTCTCTCATGCTGATTTTGGGAGAGCCCTGATCACCTTGGTATTTATTTTTCATTAGACTAGGGGTATTGGTCATTTTCACCGTAATAGTGGTAGACCCATTGCATGCCATGAACAAAACAAGCCTTAACAGGTTCTTTTCGAACCAGTGTACTCCTGTTGAAAGGGAGGAAATCGTCCGATGGTTGTTGGACCCCTCCAATGATTTGCTCATCAGGCATTGGCTGCGGGAGCACTGGGACACGCTTTCAGTAGATGAATTGGTGGCCATCGATGATGAGCCAGACATGGAGAAAATCTGGGGCAAGATCCGATCCAGTATCGAGGAAAACCAATTGCAGTCTGGCCTTGATAAGGCGCCCTCCAGGTTCAATAAATTTCACTACAAGAAAATTGCTGCAGCTGCCATCATGGTTGGTGTATTGCTCTGTACATATTTTATTTATACAACCAATTCTGCTGATCAAAAGGATTTGGTTTCAGCAGTTTCCAATCTCAAACCATCAAATGACATTGCTCCTCCAACCCAAGCAAGGGCCACCCTCAAGCTGGCAGACGGGTCGACAGTCTACCTTGACAGCAATGTCAATGGAACCCTTGCAAGACAGGATGGTATTGAGATCACGAGGAATGAAGCGGGTGAAATTATTTATTCTGGCGGAGCCGTTGATGCCATAACAATGAATACCCTGTCTTTGCCCAAAGGAAGCAAGCCCATTCGTCTTGTGCTGTCGGACGGTAGCCTTGTTTGGCTGAATGCTGCTTCCTCCATCACCTATCCTACCGCATTTGTTGGAAAAGAAAGAAAGGTTTCCATGATGGGCGAGGCCTATTTTGAGGTTTCAGAAAACAAAGCCATGCCCTTTTTTGTTGAGCACAATCAATTGCTGGTCAAAGTGCTTGGTACACATTTTAATGTAAATACTTATGAAAATGAAGCCAGCAACAAGGTAACACTGTTGTCTGGGCTGGTGGATGTTGGCAATGGGAAAGTCACCAAGCGCCTGCTTCCTGGCCAACAGGCTTCTGTATCAAAGTCGGTTTTTTCTGTTAAGGAGAATACTGATACAGATGAAGTGATGGCCTGGAAAAACGGACAGTTTTATTTTGGAGGTTCAGACATCAAAACGATCATGAAACAAATTGAACGGTACTATGATGTTGAGGTTGAATTCAGGGATGAAGTGCCTTATCAATTCGTAGCCAAGATTTCAAGAGATGTCAATGTTTCTGCATTTCTGGAGAAACTTGAACTCACCAACCTGATCCATTTTAAAATTGAAGGAAAGAAAATCATTGTCATGAAATAGCAAATGCAAACGAAACAAAACCTATTTATTAAAAACCAAAACGACTGCAATTTATGCAAAAAATCGCCCTTTGTCTGCCCCCGCCATACCGAGGCAGACGCTTGTTNAAAAACCTGTTGATCATGAAACTAACAGCAATTCTCATTATTCTCGGATGTCTTCATGCAGGCGCAAAAGGATTCAGCCAAAAAATCACGTTGAACCTCAAAAATGCACCAGCAGAGCAAGTTTTCAAAAAAATTGAAAAGCAATCCGGCTTTGGTTTCATCTATGCCAAGGAACAATTGGCAAGGATGAAGCCACTCGATCTTGAGGTTAACAGCATTTCATTAAAAGATGCCCTGAACATGCTGTTCCTGAACCAGCCATTCACTTATGTAATTTCAGGATCCAATATTGTTGTGAAGAACAAGGATGCGNAGAATCCAGTGAATGATGTGCCAGCAACACCTCCTCCATTCCTTGTATCTGGGAAAATTGCTGATGAAGAGGGAAAGCCCCTTCAAAATGTTTCTGTTCTGCTCAAAGGAACTGGCAAGGGAACGGCATCAGGCATCGATGGTGCTTTTTCGATCGAAGTGCCTGAAAANGGGGGCACACTGNTCTTTTCATCAGTAGGGTATGAAAACCTTGAGGTAAAAGTGTCCAAAGAAATNTCATTGACGCTAACGCTCAAGCGTGGCGATGTNAAGGCCGAAGAAATCATCGTNGTGGGATACGGTACGCAACGCAAAAAAGATGTGACCGGTTCTGTAGCTTCTGTGCCCAAGGAGCGGTTGCAGCAATTGCCCAATACCAATATCGCACANGCCCTTCAGGGTTCTGTTCCCGGGCTTCAGATCAATACCAACTCCGGTGGTGCAGAGGGAAATGACCTGACCATCGATATCCGNGGAAGGAATTCNATCAGTGCTAGCAACAGCCCATTGATCATTTGGGATGGTATTCCTTATACCGGCGGAATTTCTGAAATCAATCCATCAGATGTAGAGTCCATTGAAATTTTGAAGGACGCTTCCGCTGCTGCAATTTACGGATCAAGGGGTGCCAATGGCGTTATCATCGTAACATCCAAACAGGGAAAAAAAGGAAGGCTCAACATCACCTACGATGGATTCTATGGAACACAGACCATCATCAACAAACCTGATTTGATGACGGGTGAAGANTTCTATGCATTCAAGAAGGCAAGGCTTAATATTCCTGCCAANTCAATGACTGCATCAGAAGAAGAAATTTATGCTGCAGGCAAAGCGGTAGATTGGTATGATCTTGCTACACAGACTGGCGCAAGATCACAGCACAGCCTTGGTGTTGCTGGTGGATCAGACAAGATCAGCTTTTATCTCGGAGCCACTTACCTCAGTGTGAAAGGCATTGCCATTGCAGACAAGTTTGAACGCTACTCCATAAAACCCAGCGTCGACATTAAAGTTAACTCATGGTTATCTCTTGGCTCGTCTACACAACTTTCCTTTCAGGACAGGAGTGGTTTGCCTGCCACCTTTTCCGGAGATTTCGGAGCGAATTACATGAACCCATTGACTACCGCATATGGAGCGAACGGTAAACCTACCATTTATGCATGGCCTGAATACAATACTGCCGGTAACCCGCTGGGCGATTTGCTTGCCACCAACAGAGACAATTCTTACAGGGTATTCAGTTCCAATAANCTNAAAATTGATTTTCCTTTTATCAAAGGGCTTTCCTATAAGATCAATACAGGAATTGAGTTTGACAACAACCAGCGCAAAACATACAATGGGGTCGAAACAAAAGAAGGTTTTGAGAATGGCGGAAGAGCTGTGAATTATAACTCAGTGGAAAGGAATTTTACGATTGAAAATATCCTGAACTACAGCCGTATTGTTGGAAAACACAATATCAATTTTACAGGCCTTTACAGCGGACAAAAAAATGATTTTGACAGGGATCAGTTGATTGGTGTGGGGTTCCCCAATGATGTATTGACCAATTATCAAATGAATGCTGCAAGGTTGCTGTCTCCTTCCTCTACACAGTTTGCCCAATCCATTCTATCACAAATGGCCAGGTTGAATTATGGATACGATAGCCGATACCTTTTGACAGTTACTGCACGCCGTGATGGATATTCAGGATTTGGTGATGATACCAAATATGGGGTGTTCCCCTCTTTTGCCTTGGCTTGGAACATCGGCAATGAGGCTTTTGCTGCCGGCCAAACCTACCTCAACAACCTCAAATTGAGGGCCTCCTATGGTTTGAACGGTAACCAGGCGGTTTCAAGTTACCAGTCTTTGGCAACACTCAGTACAAGGGGATATCTCAATGGTACCAATTTGCTTACCGGCTATGTTCCCAACAGACTCGCCAATGAGCAATTGGGATGGGAGTCAACAAAGTCTTTGACCTTTGGCCTTGATTTTGGATTTCTTAACAACAGGATTCAAGGCTCTTTGGATTACTACAGTTCAAGAACCCAGGATTTGTTGTTGGAAAGGAATATTTCATCTGTGCAGGGTTTCACCCGTGTACTGCAGAACATCGGCAAGACTGCCAACAAAGGCATAGAACTGAGTTTGAACACAGTCAACATGAAGGTGAAAGATTTCACCTGGTCTACCAACTTGAACGTGTCACACAATACCAACAAAATTGTTGATTTGTATGGTGATGGCAAGGATGACCTGGCCAACCGCTGGTTCATTGGGAAACCCATTCGTGTGATTTATGGTTTGAAGTATGACGGTATTTTCAAGTCTGCAGAAGAAGTGGCAGCATCGGTGCAAAAGGCAAGTGCAAAACCTGGTTATGTAAGGGTATTGGATGCAGATGGCGATGGCACCATCAATACTGCAGCAGACAGGATGATCCTTGGAAACCTTGATCCGCGTTTCATCTGGGGGATGACCAATAATTTCAAATACAAGCAATTCTCCTTGATGGTCTTTTTTCATGGTGTGATGGGCATCACAAAAGACAATCCAACAGAAAATGATGCGGTCTATGGAGATGTGAGGCTCAATACAACAAAGAAGGACTGGTGGTCTGATAAAAACCCTACTGGCACCCATTTCGCCAATGATGCGCTGGCNAATCAGTTTAATGTCGGATTTTATGAGAGAGCTGATTTTACAAGATTCAAAGACATTTCGCTGGCATTTGAACTTCCCCGCAAGGCCCTTGAAAAGATGAAGGTCAATACCATGAAGCTGTATGTGACGGGCAGAAATCTGGCAACCTTCACTCCATACAAGGGATTGGATCCAGAGATCAGCAATCAGTTGGGAGTGCCTTTACAACGCGAAGTCATTGTCGGCGTAAATCTTTCCTTCTAATCTGTAAAATTGAAATGATGAAAAATATAGTTAAAATATTTGTTTTGCTTCCTTTTGTTGTGCTGGTTTCAGCAGGATGTAAAAAAGATTTTCTCGTTGAGAAGCCATTGGCTGTTATTGCGCCAGATAATTTATACGTCAACAAGGCTGGCTTTGAATCGGGCCTTTATGGACTTTATAATCTTGTACGCCGTGAAAGGGGTGGGATAGATGGTGGCTTCAATTCCAATAGCACCAATGACCTCTACCTCACTGCTGCTTTTATTGGTGTAGACAATGCGTATGCTCCTTTTCCTGCAGGTGGAAATGCACCCGAGCGGATGTTCAATAGCTTTGGTGTTTTGATGAATTCTACACAGGGCTATCTCAGCAATCTCTGGGCCTGGCTTTATCAAACCATCAATGCGGCCAATACAATCATTGGAAGGGCTGAGAATCCTTCGATCAACTGGACAGCCGCTGAGAAGAACCAGATTGTTGGTGAAGCCCGATTGGTAAGGGCCTGGGCCTACAGGCACCTTACCTTTCTTTGGGGTGATGTGCCATTGAACCTGGAAGAATCAAAAGGCAGTACCATCCGAACTGATTGGGACAGAACCAGCAGGGCTGAAGTGAGAAAAGCCATGGAAGCCGATTTGCTGTTTGCTGAAGCCAACATGGCGGATCTTGCCATCAATGCAGCAAGATTTCCAAAGGCAGTGGCAACGCACTATTTGGCTGAGCTTTATCTTACGGTAGGAGACAATGCCAAGGCCAAGACCAAGGCCCTTTCTCTTACCACCAGTCCATTGTACAAGATTGTCACTGCGAGATATGGTGTCAGGAGAACATTGCCAGGTACTGCATTTACTGATATGTTTCTTGACGGCAATTCCAACAGAAGCGAGGGCAATACCGAAGCGCTTTGGGTAATGCAGAACGAGTACTTGTCTACCGGCGCTGAAAACAATATCATGAGAAGATGGTGGGTCAACCGCTATGAACGTATCACAGTAGGAGGAAAGATGCCCATCACTTTCTCGATTGATAATGGAGGAAGAGGCATCGGAAGATTTGGTGTCACAAAATATGCTTTGTCCATTTATGATCCAAAGGATGAAAGAGGATCTTATCATGCCTGGAGATTGTTCTACCAGATGAACAATGCTGCTTCATTGCCGACGGGTGCAAAGTTGGGAGATACGGTGAAGCTCACGCCCTTGGCTGCTGCAGAGCCTGTAACCAATGCTTCGAATGCACAGGCCTGGCCCAGCACGCGCAAATGGGATTGGGCACCGTCCATTGCAGCAGACCTTCAACAGTCCAGCAATTACAATGACATGATTTACCTTCGTTTGGCGGAGACCTATTTGGTACTTGCTGAAGCGCAGTTCAAATTGGGAGAGACAACCGACGCTGCTGCCACCATCAATGTGCTGAGGTCGCGGGCCAATGCACCACTTGTTACTGCTGCGCAAATAAACCTGAACCTTATCCTTGATGAGCGTTCCAGGGAGTTGGTTACAGAGGAGCACAGGAGGTATACATTGCTTCGTACAGGTACATGGTTTGACAGAACAAAACTTCACAACAAGAACCTTTCTACTGTCATTGCACTCAGGGATACCATTCTTCCTATCCCACAGTCAGTGATTGACGCTAACCTTACAAAACCAATGCCCCAAAACCCTGGTTATTAATCTATGAAATATCGTCTGACATTTATCCTAGGTTTTCTGCACCTGACTGTTGCTCTTTTGGCACAGTCGGGGCAGGATTCTATCCTTGTGATGGCTAAAAAATGGAGCAGAGACAAGAACAGGAATATTGTNTACTCCGACTGGACGGCATTTAAGGCCATGACCGTTGGACGGATGGGTCTAGACTTGCCCAAGCCTTCAGCACTTTCCCGGTACGGTGGAAATCTCTCTGCTCAATTCAATGCCTCCGGTTTTTTCCGCATCGAAAAAAACAATGGTAAACACTGGATGGTTGACCCGGAAGGAAATGCTTTTATTGGGATTTCACTCAACAGTGTCAGAAAGGGTAGTTCCCCTCAACATGAAAGGGTGTTTGCTGAAAAATATGGAACAGATGCAAAATGGATGGCAGGGGTAAAGCAGGACATGAAAACTGCTGGATTCAACATGCTNGGTTCCTGGAGTGATACGGCTGCCATCAGGATGCACAATCGATCCAATCCCAAAGAAGGCATTGTGTACACCACACAACTNAGTTTGCTGGCAGGTTTCGTCCAGCAAGAGAAAAAAAATGATCCTTCAAAAAAAGAATGGCCAACCCTGGCTTTTCTCTTTGATCCTGGCTTTGAAAACTATTGTCGGGTAAAATGTGAAGCAATCAAATATGCTGCCAATGATCCCTGGTTGGCTGGGCATTTCTCTGACAATGAGCTTCCATTTCAAAACAACCTGATCAAGGAATTCATTTCACTCAATGATCCTGGAAGTGCAGCTTATCATTTGGCTACCAATTGGGTGAAGACAAAGGCCCTTGATACTGCAAAACTTACAAAGGACCAGCAGGAAAGCTTCTCAGGGTATGTTGCATCTGTTTACTATAGAATTGTTTCTTCTGCCATCAAACAATCAGACCCCAATCACCTGTATATGGGCAGCAGGCTGCATTCCAGCGCAAAAAACAATCAGTATCTTCTGAAGGCTTGCGAGCAGTATTGTGATATCATTTCCATCAATTATTATGGCAATTGGACCCCCACGCCTGCAGAATTCAACGCATGGAACTCCTTGTCCAAACCCTTTATGATCACAGAGTTTTATACCAAAGCAGAAGACTCTGGTTTGCCCAACATTACCGGTGCAGGGTGGTTGGTGAAAACCCAGCAGGAACGGGGAATTTTCTACCAGAATTTTTGTCTCTCCCTGCTAGCTGCTTCCAATTGTGTGGGCTGGCATTGGTTCAGGTACCAAGACAATGACCCGACTGATCCCAAGGCAGACCCTTCCAACAATGATTCCAACAAAGGGTTGGTGAACAACCGGTATGAGGTATATTTGCCGCTTGCAGAAAAGATGGTTGAACTCAACAGCAATGCCCATGGGTTGAGGAGCCTCAATCTTGGTCCGCTTAAAAAATAATGATATGCAGGCAATCACTGAAGCAGCAATGAATCAACCTGAAAAGATTGCGATCATTGCCTCAGGAAACTCTTTTTCTTACAAGACCTTGTTGCACGCATCCCAGCATTTTGCAACACACTTGCTAGATGGCAGCAATGACCTTGATGGCGCAAGGGTAGCCTTCATGGTTGATCCAGGCTTTGATTACGTGAAAGTGCAGTGGGGCATCTGGCAGGCTGGTGCTGTGGCTGTTCCGCTCTGCATAACCCATCCGTTGCCCTCGTTGCAGTATGTCCTGGAAGATACCGGGGCAAGTACACTGGTTATTTCTCACCAATACCATGGTCTTTTGGCCTCTTATGCACAGGCACAAGGCATCAGGCTCATTGTTTTGGACAGGCTTCCTGAACTTGCTGTTGCTCTATTGCCAGCGGTTGAAACCCAGCGTAATGCAATGATTCTTTACACCAGTGGCACAACCAACAAGCCCAAAGGTGTTGTTACCACCCATGCCAATATCGCAGCGCAAATCAACTCCATTGCAAGCGCCTGGCAATATGCGCCCACCGATCATACCCTCTGTGTTCTGCCACTCCATCATGTGCATGGCATCATCAATGTTGTCTCTGCAACACTCTCAATTGGGGGCACTGTTGAATTTGTTAGTTCCTTTTCAGTCGATGATATTTTTTCACGATTCCTGAAAGGCGAAATCAATGTCTTCATGGCTGTCCCCACCATTTATTTTAAACTTATTGCTGCCTTTGAATTGCTTGACCTTGAGGCCCAGCAACAGTTAAAAAACGCAATGAAAAAATTTAGGCTGATGGTCTGCGGATCGGCGGCATTGCCTGTTTCCGTGATGGAGAAATGGGAACAGGTGAGTGGTCATGTATTGCTTGAAAGATATGGGATGACAGAGATTGGCATGGGCATCAGCAATCCTTACAAGGGTTTTAGAAAGCCTGGTGCTATCGGTACACCGTTGCCAGGTGTAGATGTAAGGTTGGTGGATGAAAACATGCAACCCGTCATCAACGGAGAGGCTGGAGAAATACAAATCAAGGGCGAAAATGTTTTCAAGGAATACTGGAACAAACCGGAGGCCACTGCAAAAGAATTTACACCAGATGGCTGGTTCAAAACAGGCGATGTGGCTGTGCTGGAGGAAGGGTATTACCGCATCCTTGGAAGAAGTTCTGTTGACATCATCAAGTCTGGCGGATACAAACTTTCTGCCCTTGAAATTGAAGAGGTCTTGAGAACCCATGACTTGGTCGATGATTGTGCCGTGGTGGGCATTGCAGACGAAGAATGGGGTGAACTGGTGGTGGCTGCAGTGGTAGCAAAGGATGGCCTTGAGCAGCACCAGTTGAACCAATGGATGCGCACACAGATGGCTACTTATAAAACACCCAGGAAATACCTTTTGGTCAAAGAATTGCCCCGAAATGCCATGGGGAAAGTGGTGAAAAATGAAGTCAAAACATTGTTCCAATGAAATTGATCAGACCCTTTTTCTTGATGGTATTGATGTTGCTTGTAATGAACATCAGTACAGCGCAGCGTTTCAAATCAGTGGTTTTTGATGCCGTTGACTCCATCACTGCCATTGAATATGGAAGGGCCTTGAACATAAAAGGCAGTTCCGAATCATTGCTCATGGATCTGATTTTTCCCCAGGGTGATACGATGAAGAAAAGACCATTGGTTGTTTTTATCCATGGAGGTGGG
>Ga0063231_10000243_pt1 | contig 14766 bp, 14 predicted proteins | sample LauGreSu1BDMLBSD_2_FD_56231 | JGI IMG/M metagenome (GOLD analysis project Ga0063231, IMG submission 56231) | Freshwater lake microbial communities from Lake Michigan, USA - Su13.BD.MLB.SD v2 (version 2) | ecosystem: Environmental > Aquatic > Freshwater > Lake | place: Lake Michigan, USA...
TCATTTGGACATGCAATTAATGGCTCTTTAATTTCATCAAGATTAATTTCAATAATACTTGCGTACTCTGCATCATGATCAGCTTCTAATAATGCTGGATTTTTTAACCAATCCTCCATTGCTTTCATGCGACGCAATAATGTTCTTTTATCTTCATAATTGTTATCAACTAAATTTTTAATAAGCGCAATATTAGATTTGATATATTCAATAATCGGTTCTTTATTAAGTTTTACCGTACATCCATTTGCAGATCTTTCAGCCGATGCATCAGCAAATTCAAATGCTTGTTCAATTTTTAGATCAGGCAACCCTTCAATTTCTAAAATACGTCCATTAAAAATATTTTTTTTATTTTGTTTTGCTACCGTGAGATCACCATTTTTAATAGCAGCATAAGGTATTGCATTTACGAGATCTCTTAATGTAATACCTGGTTGCATCTTTCCCCTGAATCTCACCAAGACTGATTCAGGCATATCAATTGGCATGGCTCCCATGGCTGCTGCAAAAGCTACAAGGCCTGAGCCTGCTGGGAATGAAATACCTATAGGAAAGCGAGTGTGCGAATCACCTCCTGTGCCTACAGTATCTGGAAGTAAAAGGCGATTAAGCCAAGAGTGAATAATTCCATCGCCAGGTCTTAAAGTAACCCCTCCTCTACTCGACATAAACTCAGGAAGCTCGTGTTGTAATTTAAGATCTACAGGCTTCGGATATGCTGCTGTGTGGCAAAAACTTTGCATGACTAAGTCAGCATTAAATCCGAGACAAGCTAACTCTTTTAATTCGTCTCTTGTCATTGCACCCGTTGTATCTTGCGAACCAACAGAGGTGACTTTCGGCTCACAATATGTGCCAGGCCTAACACCAACACCTGCCGGCAAGCCGCAAGCCCGACCTACCATTTTTTGTGCAAGCGTAAATCCTTTTTTAGAAGAGACAGCTGGCGCAGGAGTTAAGAATAGAGTGCTTGCAGATAATTTTAAAAACTCCCTTGCTTTAGATGTTAATCCTCGACCAATAATAAGAGGTATCCTGCCACCTGCGCGATATTCATCTGCAAGCGTAAATGGTATTAAATTAAATGTAGCGATGGATTCGTTTTTACTATTTAGAATTTTTCCTTCAAATGGTTGAATAGTAATTTCATCTCCTGTTTTCATCCGACTAACATCACACTCAATAGGAAGTGCGCCTGAATCTTCTGCTGTATTAAAAAATATAGGCGCAATCTTATTACCTAATACAATGCCACCCGTTCTTTTGTTTGGAATAAAAGGAATATCACTTCCCATGTGCCATTGAAGAGAGTTAATTGCTGATTTCCTGGATGAACCTGTTCCTACAACATCACCCACATAAGCTATAGGTAATTGTCTTGTTTTTAAGTCCTGAATTGTTTTAATGCCGTTTGGCATTTTATTCACTAACATCGCTTTTGCATGTAATGGGATGTCTGGTCTCGACCAAGCTTCTTGCGCTGGGGAAAGGTCATCGGTATTTGTTTCGCCATCTACTTTAAAAACAATTGCTTTTATTTCTTTGGGTAATGCGGATTTTTTTAAAAACCAATCGCCATTCGCCCATGACTCCATTAGCTTCATTGCAGCTTTATTACCTGACTTTACTTTTTCACTTACATCGTGAAACGCGTCAAAAATTAAAATGATATGAGATAAAACTTTAACAGCATCATCAGCAAGATCTGAGTCTAGAAGAGAAATAAGTGATTGAACGTTATAACCACCAACCATGGTTCCTAATAATTCAATAGCATACTTAGGTGAAATGATTTTTGATTGTTCTATNCCCTTCGCAATATCTGTAAGGTAAGCAGCCTTAATATAAGCAGCTTGATCAACACCTGATGGAACGCGATGACAAAATAATTCCATCAACGTCTGAGTATCTTTTGTATCGGGTGACTTTAATAAGGTGACGAGTTCTGCGGTTTGCTTTGCTGTCAGAGGAAGTGGCGGCAGGCCCTCATTTAAACGATTAGCGGCTTCTTTTCTGTAATCATCGATCATTGGATTTTGATGGGCTTTAAAAAGGTAATTGAATATCGATTAGTATAAAGCCAATGCATTCGTCTTTAAAAGATAAATCACTAGAATATGGCGGAAGGGGCGGGATTCGAACCCGCGTTAGGTTATTCACCTAAACACGCTTTCCAGGCGTGCGACTTAAACCGCTCATCCACCCTTCCGAAAAGAGTCGGCATTATAACTTATGCCTCACTTCGCTTTAAGAATGATCTTTTCTCTCTTGATTAAAGTTCGCAGTCGTATTAAGGTTGACCTATTGAATTTATTTACCGTACGTCTACCGCAGTACATCCGTTTTAATAATTTCATAACTTATTGATTTATTTAGCATTTATTATTAATTAACTATTAACTTAGGGGCGATTTATGGGCTTAGAAACATTAAATAATCTTGGAGTAAAACATCCATTTAAGGCCAAATATGACAATTATATTGGCGGTAAATTTGTACCTCCAGTAGACGGCAAATACTTTGAAAATATTTCACCAGTCACCGGCAAAGTTTTTTGTGAGGTTGCACGTTCAAACGAAAAAGATATTAATTTGGCGCTAGATGCAGCGCATGCAGCCAAAGATGGCTGGGCTAAGAAGAGCCCTACTGAACGCGCAAATATNTTGATGCAAGTAGCAGACATCATGGAAAAAAATCTTTCAACGATTGCGATTGCTGAAACAATCGACAANGGCAAGCCTCTCCGTGAAACNACTTATGCTGANATTCCATTAGCGATCGATCACTTCAGATACTTTGCAAGCTGTGTNAGAGCGCAAGAAGGCAGTATCGGTGAAATNGATCACGAGACAATGGCTTATCATTTTCATGAGCCTTTAGGTGTTGTCGGACAAATTATTCCATGGAACTTCCCTATTCTTATGGCAGCCTGGAAATTAGCGCCTGCGATTGCTGCAGGTAATTGTGTAGTCATTAAACCAGCAGAACAAACACCTGTATCACTCCTAGTTGTGCTTGAGTTAGTAGGTCATCTCATCCCCCCTGGTGTATTAAATATTGTGAATGGTTTCGGTTTAGAAGCTGGTAAACCNCTTGCAAGCTCGCCACGTATTGCAAAAATTGCATTCACAGGCGAAACATCAACAGGTCGATTGATTATGCAATATGCATCACAAAATCTTATTCCAGTAACTTTAGAGCTTGGTGGTAAATCACCTAATATCTTCTTTGAAGATGTGATGGATAAAGATGACAACTTCTTTGATAAAGCGCTAGAAGGCTTTACATTGTTTGCNCTCAATCAAGGTGAAGTATGTACATGCCCTTCACGTGCCTTAATCCAAGAATCTATTTACGATAAATTTATGGAGCGTGCACTTAAACGTGTTGCGGCAATCAAACAAGACAATCCNCTTGATATGACAACAATGATCGGCGCTCAAGCATCAAGTGAGCAAGTTGAAAAAATTATGTCTTATATGAAGATTGGTCAAGAAGAAGGCGCTCAAATCCTCATCGGTGGTAATCGTAAAAAATTAAGTGGTGAACTCGCAGAAGGATATTACATTGAACCTACTGTATTCAAAGGTCATAACAAAATGCGTATTTTCCAAGAGGAAATTTTTGGACCTGTCGTTTCAGTTACAACATTTAAAGATGAAGATGAAGCGCTTGAAATTGCAAATGATACGCTCTATGGCTTAGGCTCAGGCGTATGGTCACGCAACGGCAATCGCGCATTTAGAATGGGCAAAGGCATTCAAGCAGGTCGTGTATGGACTAATTGCTACCATGCTTATCCTGCACATGCAGCATTTGGTGGCTATAAACAATCAGGTATCGGTCGCGAAACACACAAGATGATGCTTGATCACTACCAACAAACAAAGAATCTTCTAGTGAGCTACAGTGAAAATAAACTTGGTTTCTTTTAAGATTCAATTTAACTAAAATCAAAGGCAGGACTTATACGTCTTGCCTTTCTTTTTTATGGAAAAAACTTTTACACGCATAGATACAACAGAAACTGCAAACACACTGATTGATTCTTTAAAGGAAAAATATGGTGAAATTATATTTCATCAATCAGGTGGCTGTTGCGATGGAAGCGCACCTATGTGTTATCCCAAGAGTGAATTTTATTTAGGCGGCTCAGACGTTGAGGTTGGCATTACGCATGGCGTTCATTTTTATATGGGCGCTAGTCAATTCTCCTACTGGGAACACACACATTTAACGCTCGATGCCATACCAGGCAATGGTGGCCAGTTTTCACTAGAAAATGGAACAGGCATGCGCTTTATTATTCGGTCGCGTTTATATAGCGATGAAGAATGGGCGTATTTAAGCCAACATCCTGTTAAACATTGCGGGTAAAAGGCGTTCCCTTAGGTTAAAATAATCACTGGCGGGCCTCCCCGCATTGTAATTTAGCCAACCTGGTCAGATGCGGAAGCAAGCAGCCACAACTAAAGAAACAAGTGCCGGGGGTCTGGCTCGCCTCTTATTAAATTGGATTGGTTAAAAATTATTCATGAGCTATCAAGTTCTTGCACGCAAATATCGTCCCCGTTCGTTTGATACGCTCGTCGGTCAAGCGCATGTTGTGCAAGCACTCAAAAATGCACTCGATCAAAAAAGACTTCATCATGCTTACTTATTTACTGGTACACGTGGTGTCGGCAAAACGACATTAGCGCGAATTCTAGCGAAAGCGCTTAATTGTGAAAATGGGATTAGCTCCTCACCCTGCGGCACTTGTTCCGCATGCACGGAAATTGATCAAGGCCGCTATGTAGATCTCATTGAAGTCGATGCGGCATCCAATACGCAAGTCGATAATATGCGAGATTTGTTAGATAACGCTCAATACGCACCGACCCAAGGGCAATTTAAAATCTACATCATCGACGAAGTGCATATGCTTTCAAAAAGTGCATTCAATGCAATGTTGAAAACATTGGAAGAACCTCCTGAACATGTCAAATTTATCCTAGCAACTACTGATCCGCAAAAAGTCCCGGTCACTGTTTTATCAAGATGCCTCCAATTTAATTTAAAACAGATGCCGTCTGCTTCTATTTCAGAGTACATGGAAAAGATATTAAAAGAAGAGGCGATTAATTATGAAATCAATGCAATTTATTTAATTGCAAAAGCTGCAAATGGAAGCATGCGTGATGCGCTATCAATCTTAGATCAAGGCATTGCCTATTGTGGTGGAACAATAGAAGAAGCGACAATTAAAAAAATGTTAGGTGCAATAGATCAATCATATTTATTTAATTTAATTCAAGCGGTTATTGATCAAGACGGGCAAAAAGTGATTGAAATTGCAAAACACATGGATGAAAGAAATTTATCCTTTGAAGCGGCACTTAATGACTTAGCAAATCTCATTCAAATAATTAGCGTGACTCAAGCAATTCCAGAGAGCTTAGAAGTTTCTTATCTTGATCGCGATCAAGTGATCGCATTATCCAAAAAAATAAGTGCAGAACAATTACAACTTTTATATCAAATTACGATATTAGGTCGACGAGATCTTTATTTGGCACCCGATGAGTATGCAGGCTTCACAATGACGCTTCTTAGAATGCTTTCCTTTGCCCCTCAAGATGCAGTGATTGCCAAAAATCCAGCAATTGCAAAAAATGATGTTGCTCATAGCGCAACAAAAATGGAATCTGCGGCAATATCGAAAGATGTTTCATCTGAAACATTTGAAATTAAAAAAAAAATTGAAGTAACTCACGAAATTGATGAAGATATATCAGATAAAGAAATATCAAAAGAAGCAGTCCCATTCAATGGAAATTGGCGTGAACTTGTTGATCAACTAAAACTAGGCTTAGTCAAAGCGCTTGCGCAGCAGTCTGAACTTGTAAGCTTTAAGAATAATGAAATAATTTTGTCAATTGCAGATGAGCATAAGCATCTTCTTAATGAAGCCTATCAAAAAAAATTAGAACTGAGTTTGTCAGAGCACTTCAGTCAACGCATTAAACTTGTAATCCTTCAAAAAGGTGCAAATAATTCACCGCTCAAACAAAAACAAGAAGAACGGTCAACACTTATGAAAGATACTGAGAATGCTATCCTTCAAGATCAATTCGTAAAATCACTACTTACTGAATTTAATGCTGAGATTATTCCATCTAGCATTAAACCTAATCAAACTACATAAGGAGTCATCGTATGATGAAAGGCGGCATGGGCAATTTAATGAAACAAGCGCAAATGATGCAAGCTAATATGCAAAAAGCGCAAGATGAACTTGGGCTAATAGACGTTGAAGGTTTAGCAAGTAATGGGCTTGTTAAAATCGTTATTTCTTGCAAGCATCAAATTAAAAAAATATCGATCGATCCTTCTGTCATGAATGATCACGAAATGTTAGAAGATCTTCTCATTGTAGCTTTTAAAGATGCATTGCAAAAAATTGAACAAACTACCAATGCTAAGATGGGCAATATGTTGCCTCCTGGCATGAAATTACCTTTCTAAATTCACTGCATGAAAAATACTGAAGCACTGGAACAGCTCGTTGATGCCTTAAGGTGCTTACCAGGTATTGGCCCTAAATCAGCTTTACGTATGGCTTATCATCTTCTGCAGCACAATAGAAAAGGTGCCTCGCAACTCTCAAGCGCTATTGCTAACGCAATCGAATTAGTTGGTCACTGCTCACATTGTAATAACTTTTCTGAAGAAGTGATTTGTTCACTTTGCTCATCGAAAGATCGTGATCCATCCATACTCTGCGTGATCGAAATGCCAAGTGATCTCATGATGTTNGAACAAACGCATTCCTATAACGGCATGTATTTTATTTTAATGGGCAAGCTCTCACCTTTAGATGGTATTGGCCCTAAAGACATTCATCTAGACAGGCTTTTAAAACGTCTTGATGCTGGAATTGTTAAAGAAGTAATCTTAGCGAATAATTTTACGGTCAGTGGAGATGCGACAGCCCACTATGTCACTGAGCTCCTTAAAGCACGTGGTATTCGGTTAAGTCGAATAGCAAGAGGTTTGCCCATGGGTGGTGAAATTGAATACGTGGATAGTGGGACTCTTGCTCAGGCAATGATTGAACGTAAAATAATTAAGGACTGAGATAGCTTAAGAGATCAGACGGCTTATCAATAATGTGCTGAGCGTTCCAAGTGTTTGCATCATCCCCTGCTTCTAAATAACCATACCGTGCCACTATACTTACCATACCAGCATCATTTGCAGCCATGACATCACGTCGATCATCGCCTAAATAAATAATATCAGATGGTTGTATTGAGAGGAGTTGTGATGCTTTAAGAAGTCCTTCGGGTGAGGGTTTGGGGACGCCAACCTCATCACCTGCAATCAGACATTCTGTACTTGATAAAAGTGGATGAGAAGACACCAGAGGCTGTGCAAATTTCTTTGCTTTATTCGTGACAATACCCCAAGAAATTTCTCTAAGATTTAAAGTATTAATCAATTCTTCAATACCTTCCATACATTGCACATTTTGATTAAAAACTTCTTTATAAATATCTAAAAATTCTTGCACACGAGNATCATAAGCAGGATCATTTTTATCCATATCAAAACCAGCTTTAAGTAAACCTGCCGCACCATGGGAAGCAAAAGGACGGCCTACCAAAAAAGGGATGGGGGGTAAATTATACTGTTGTCTTAATTGATTAAGTGCTCCTACAAGTTGTGGTGCGCTATCAATCAAAGTACCATCTAAGTCAAATAGAACAGCTTTCATGATGAATCTTTTGCAACTTCAATTAGATAATTCACCGAAACATCATCGCCTAACTTATACACATCTGTGATGGGGTTATAAGTCATACCTTTTAAAGTCACAATCGTTAAATCTTGCTGCCGACACCAAGAAATGAGTTCAGAAGGTTTAATAAATTTTTCATAATCGTGCGTCCACGTGGTAATAATTTAAGAATATATTCAGCACCAATGACTGCAAACAAATAAGCTTTTATATTGCGATTAATAGTTGACATAAAAAGCGTGCCACCTGGCTTTAAAAGTTTTGCGCATAAAGATACAACAGCCGAGGGCTCTGGGACATGCTCTAACATTTCCATACATGTAATCACATCAAAAATAGGCTTATGTTTTGACGTAAACGCCTCTAGGGAAGTGCATTGATAATCGATATCTAATTTTGTCTGAAGCGCGTGAAGTTTTGCAATATTGATCACTTTCTCACCCATATCAATCCCTGTGACATCCGCACCTAGATTTGCCATAGATTCAGAAAGAATACCTCCGCCACAACCGACATCGAGCACTTTTTTATTCTTTAAGTTTATTTTTTCATGAATAAAATTAAGACGAAGAGGATTGATGTCGTGAAGTGGTTTAAATTCACTCGTCTTATCCCACCATTTGTGAGCAAGCTCATTAAATTTAGCGACTTCTTCTTCTGAAACGTTTATACGTTTTGTTTTAGCTTGAGTTGCCATCTTAGCGCTATATCCTTACATGTTTGAACATCAATAGATGTGAGATGTCCTTCTTCGTATTGCAATAAACCATTGACCCATACATGACTAACTTCTTCTCGGGTGGCTGCATAAACTAAGTGGCTCATAGGGTCATACATCGGCAATGTAGATATGTGATCCATATTAAATACTGTCAAGTCTGCGAGCTTTCCTTTTTCAATCGAACCAATACAGTCTTCAAGTCCAAGTGCTTTTGCACCATTAATAGTGACCATTTCTAAAGATGTTTTAGCATCAAGTATCGCAGGGTTTTTTGTCATGCCTTTAGCAAGCAAAGATGCTAATTGCATATCATGCAATACGTCTTGCTTATTATTGCTGGCACTTCCGTCTGTACCAATACATACATTAATATGGTTTTTTTGTAACGCTTCAATATGAGCGATACCACTCCCTAATTTTAAATTGGATGTCGGACAATGAATGACAGATGCAGACTCTTTTGATAGCGTGTTTAAATCTTCATCGTTCAGATAAACAGCATGCACAGCCATAAATTGTGGGCTCAGAATCCCAAGACGATTCAGTCTCTCAATGGGTCTTAGTTGATATTCCTTTAGACTACTATTGATCTCGTGTTCCGTTTCATGCACATGCATATGAATCGTAAGATTGAGTTGATTCGCATAGGTTACGACTTGATTTAATGTTTTATCTGAGACTGAATAGGGAGCATGAGGAGCTAGGCTTGATGTGATAAGATTTTCATCACGCCAGCCATCTCTAGCTTCAAGCCCTTTCATTAAATAATCCTCTCCGTCATTCGCGTAATTAGAGGGGTAATCCATTACAAAAAGACCGATGTTAGCTCTCATACCACTTTGCTTAATCGCGCGAGAGGCTGCCTCGGGATAAAAATACATTTCATTAAATGTAGTGATCCCACTCTTTAACATTTCAGCGCATGCAATCAATGTCCCGTCATGGACAAAATCAGGTGTGACCCATTTTTTTTCAAGCGGCCAAATAGAGTCATTAAGCCATGTATCAAGGGGTTGATCGTCGGCAAACCCTCTAAATAAATTCATCGCAGCATGTGTATGCGCATTTATAAGACCAGGCGTAACGATATGATGATGAAGCTGAAAGTGTTGATTGGTTTGATAAAGGGATGCGACTTTTTTTGTTTCTATTACATCAATGATTCGATTCTCATCAATAATAATCGAATGATCTTCGAGTACTGTATTCTGGGGTCTCACGGGACAAATCCATTTGGCAGAAATAATCGTGCTGACAAGCTGGATACGAGTATCTGTCATGAACTATTATTCGAAGGGGTGTTTAAGGACGATCGTTTCATCACGCTCAGGGCCGGTCGATACAACATGAATCGGCACTTCGCATAATTTTTCTAGTGTCTTGAGGTATAGCTGCGCGTTCTTCGGGAGATCATCCATCGATTTAATACCAAAGGTACTCTCATCCCAACCATCGACTTCAATAAAAATAGGTTTACAACGCTCTACTTGATCAGCACCCAAAGGTAGAAGATCAATTTTTTTACCATCTAACTCATAGCCCACACAGATACCAATTTTTTTAATGCCATCTAAAACATCAAGTTTGGTGATACATAAACCTGTGAGACTATTAATCATCGCGGAGCGTTTTAATGCAGCTGCATCAAACCAACCGCAACGTCTTTTTCGTTTAGTCACTGTACCAATTTCCTTACCTTTGGTTGACATTTGATACCCTGGTGTCCCTTGAGTTTCTATATCAAGCTCACTTGGAAAAGGTCCGCCACCGACTCGAGTCGTATAAGCTTTTGTAATACCTAAAATATAATGCAACATATGTGGACCCACACCAGCACCTGCTGCTGCTTGGCCTGATACGCAATTTGACGAAGTGACATAAGGATAAGTCCCGTGATCAATGTCTAGAAGTGAACCTTGCGCGCCTTCAAATAATAAATTCTTATTTTTGAGCATTGGCTTCATAAAGTTTCTGTGATACATCAGCAAGGAAAGGTTTTATTTTTTCTGCATGCGACATAGAAAGATCAAATTGCTCATTGACATCAATCGGATCTTTTTTTAAATAATGCTGCAAGACAAAGTTATGGTAATCCATGACTTCAGCAAGTTTATTTTTGAAATTATCTGGATTCAGTAAATCGTAAACACGAAGCGAACGACGAGCCACCTTATCTTCGTAAGCAGGCCCAATACCTTTACCTGTGGTACCGATTTTAGCTTCACGCATCGCTTCTCGACCCTGGTCGAGTGCTATATGATGTTTTAAGATTAGAGGGCAGCCTGGACTTACAAATAAACGACTTTTAACTTCAATGCCATCGGCTTCGAGCGTCTTGATTTCGTGAAGCAAGTGCTCAATATCGAGCACGACACCATTGCCAATAAAGCAATCTACATTTTTACGAATAATNCCTGAGGGNACTAAATTTAGTTTATATTCTTTTTGGCTTGAGCCTTGGCCNATGACTAATGTATGACCTGCATTATGNCCNCCCTGAAAACGAACGACACCTTCTGCGTGATCGGTTAGCCAATCAACAATCTTACCTTTACCTTCGTCGCCCCATTGTGTACCAATGACTACTAAATTTTTTGCCATCTTAAATTAAACCGTTTTAACTTTCCACGCTTTATTCGCGTCTTGCATTAATATGCGATCACAATTATTTTGTTTAGCGTTCATATCACCAAATAAATCAATGGCGACTGTTTCGCCTTGTTGGCGAAGTGATTCAATAGCATTTTGTAAGTCACGCTCGCTACCTTGGGGCGCTAGAATTGCTTTCGCTTTTTTCCCATTAGGGAATAAAGTGACAATATTTTTTAAATCCATCGTGAAGCCTGTGGCTGGTCGGTTACGACCAAATGATGCGCCAATATTGTCGTAGCGACCACCTAATGCAATGGGTGAATAACACTGATCTGCATATACTGAAAACACTAAACCATTGTGATACTGGTAGCCACGAATATCACTCAAGTCATATGACACTTTAATCTGATTGTTTTTTAAAGCCTGATCAAGTTGGTTTAAAAATTGCAGCGCACTTTTAATAGCCTGATCTTGTGGCAATAATTTCTCAGCTTCTTTTAGAACATTGACATCACCATAAAGACTCACTAATTCAATGAGTGCATCTCGATTTTTTTTATCTAATGATTTAGTTAAACCAATCACTTCTGATTTATCTTTTTTCTGCATCGCTTGATACAAAAGATCAAGTTGATCACGTTCCATATTGGATGATGCGATTAAGGAAGTAAAAATATCAAGGTGATTAAAATCAATTACTGGATTTTGAATACCGATGGTACTCAGTGTCTTAATTAAAAGCGTTTGTATTTCAAGATCAGCTTCGATGCCTTTAAACCCATAGAGCTCAGCTCCAATTTGGAATGGCTCTCTTGACTGAAGAAAGCTGGCTGGCTTTGTTCTTAACACCGAGCCTGCGTAAGACAATCTTGTGACTTCATCATTTTGAATAAGGTGTGCATCAATACGTGCGACCTGAGGTGTGATATCAGCGCGAACACCCATAAGTCTTCCTGTCAACTGATCAACAACTTTAAATGTATCCAGATCCATATCCTGGCCATTGCCATTTAGGGATTCGATGTATTCCAACATAGGAGGAATCACATATAAATAGCCGTGCGTTTGATAGAGATCAAGAATAGAGCGTCTTAATGACTCGAGATAGACTGCTTCATCGGGAAGCATGTCTTCAACATAATCTGGGAGTGTCCATTGATTCATCAGCTAGCGGCCTAAAAATAAAAAAATTAATCCTAGTGAAAAAGATATCAAACCCATAAAACGAATCTGACCACCTTTCATGGTAATCATTTTTCTGAAAGTATTACGCCAACCCTCTGGAAAAAATAAGGGCATGAGACCTTCTAAAATCAACATAAGACCAAAAGATGAAAAAAGCCAACTTTTCATGGCTAATCTTTTTTCTTCTTAGAACTACGCATGTACTTTAAAAAATCTGAGGTTGGATCTAAGACCAACACGTCAGCTTTATCCTTAAAGCTTTTTTTGTAAGCTTCAATGCTTCGATAAAAGGCATAAAATTCGGGATTCTTAGCATAGGCATTGGCATAGATTTCTGAGGCCTTTGCATCGCCATCACCCTTTACTTTCTGTGCTTCTTTATAGGCTTCCGCAATAATGACATCACGCTGCTTTTCAGCATCAGCACGAATTTTTTCTGAAGCTGCAAAACCTTGTGAGCGCAACTCATTGGCCACTGATTTACGCTCAGCTTCCATACGCTGATAAACAGACTCACTCACCTCTTTAGGAAGATCAACGCGTCTTAAGCGCACATCTAAAATTTGAATACCCATCGAACGTAAATCTCGGTCCGCACGATCTGTCAGAATTTGCATAATTTCACCACGTTCGCCTGATACGACATCATGAATGGTCCTTTTACCAAACTCCGCGCGTAATCCATCATTCACTGTTTGAGAGATTCTTCTCTCAGCTTGCACTTCATCACCCTTCACAGATACATAATATTTTGCAGGGTCGACAATTTTCCATTTAATGAATGAATCAACAAGTACGTTTTTCTTTTCGCTCGTGATAAAACGATCAGGCTCTTGCCAATTCAGTGTCAAAATTCGATTGTCAAAAAACTTCACATTTTCGATGAGCGGTGTTTTGAAATAGAGCCCTGGCTCTTTTTTAATCGATATGATTTCACCTAAGCGAAATACAATGGCGTACTCTCTTTGATCTACAGTGAAAGTAGACATCGCTAAAATCATGATGCCTGCTAAAAAACTCACCAATACATATGTAATATTTTTCATATTCTTTATCTCACTTCTCGTTCTCTTGATTTAAAGGCATCTCGCGTTCGCTCCACATTTTGCAGAGAAGACTGATTCATGTCGACTTGCGGTATGACATCCACCCTAGGCGATGTTGTGTCTGGTGTTGCTTGCTGAATCAATTTATCCAAGGGCAAATAAAGCAAATTATTCGAGTTTTTTTGATCGATAAACACTTTAGAAACACTCGATAAGATTTGCTCTTGAGCTTCAATATAAAGTCGATCTCTCATCACTTCGGGTGCACGATTATATTGCGTCAATATTTGCTCGAAACGACTTGCGTTACCCTTCGCTTCATTTTCAACTCTTAAACGGTAGCCTTGCGCTTCTGCTGTTAGCCTTGATGCTGTGCCTTTGGCTTTCGGGATGATGTCATTGGCATAAGCTTGACCCTCATTTTTTTGTCGCTCTAAGTCTTGCTTAGCTTTTACAGCATCATCAAATGAAGCTTGCACCTGCTCTGGCGGCTGTGCATTTTGCATAGTGACACTTGTCACATTAATGCCCGTATTGTATCGATCCAAAATTTCTTGCATAAGTTTTTTGGCTTTGACTGCAATCTCTTCGCGACCTTCGTATAACGCAAAATCCATTTTACTTTTACCAACGATTTCGCGAATGGCCGTTTCAGCAGCGCCTCTTACTGAAGACTCCGCCGAACGATTATTAAATAAAAAATCTTCCACTGACTTTAAGTTGTATTGCACAGCAAATTGGAGGTCAATAATATTTTCATCATCTGTTAACATCAAAGACTCTCTTAGTTCTTTTGACCTCGCAGCAGCATCGCCTGCAGAACGATAGCCGACTTCAATGGTTCGCACCTGTTCAAGGTTCACAACCTCAGCTGATTCAATCGGATATGGAATATGCCAACGTGGTCCTGGCATGGTGACTTCTGTATTTTTGCCGAATCTTAAAACAACACCTCGTGAACCCTGGTCTACAATATAAAAGCCTGTGGCTGCCCAAAGCAGAACCACAATAAGGAGAATGGGTACGATAGGAAGTTGGTCATTTCCTGAGTTTGGTGTCGGATTGCCTCCGGAAGACTTCGGTGTTTTTTGATCTGTTTCTTTTTTACCAAAGATACGCCCTATTTTTTTTCTTAAATCATTTAAAAGCTCGTCTAGATCAGGAGGTCCTTCTTCTTGGTTATTGTTTTGCCCAGGGTTTTTTGCCATAAATTTATACTATCTAATAATTAAGGGGATTTTCTTCAAATATTTCGGTTTCAGATGACTGCTTTGCTACATGTAGTTGGAGGATAGCCTCTTTTAAAAGTTCAATACCCTCGCCTGTCTTTGCAGATAACTGAATAGTTGAAATTCTACCATATTCATCTTTTTCATGATTTGCCTTTATATCAAGTCTATCAATTTGATTTAAAACAAGAATTTGAGGTATTG
>Ga0063231_10000245_pt1 | contig 14734 bp, 9 predicted proteins | sample LauGreSu1BDMLBSD_2_FD_56231 | JGI IMG/M metagenome (GOLD analysis project Ga0063231, IMG submission 56231) | Freshwater lake microbial communities from Lake Michigan, USA - Su13.BD.MLB.SD v2 (version 2) | ecosystem: Environmental > Aquatic > Freshwater > Lake | place: Lake Michigan, USA...
CGAACTATATTTTCGTTACGCTAGAGACCAAAGATAAAGTAGCAGGCACGTATCCAATCAGGCTCATGGATAAAAAGAAAGTCGTCGCTAGCCATGATTTCAAGCTAGAAGAACGCATTGAAAATAGCAAGTATCGCCAGAGTTTCAATAGTTCAGATGTGATGTATTTGTTAATGCCAGACCGTTTTGCCAATGCCAACGAGGGCTTAGACAAGCATCCTGATACCAAAGAAGCAACTGATCGTTCGAATCCGAGTGGTCGGCATGGAGGCGACATCATGGGGATTATTCAACGTCTGAGTTACATCAAAGAATTGGGCGCCACTACCATCTGGACTACGCCTATGCTCGAGGACAACGAACCAACCTATTCTTATCACGGCTATGCGCAATCCGATTTGTATAAAATTGACCCGCGTTATGGCAACAATTCTTGGTACAAGGAAATGGTCTTGGAAGCACATCGTCAGGGTTTGAAGGTCATCAAAGACGAGGTTCCCAACCATTGGTCGAGCAAGCACTGGATGATCCAAGATTTGCCTACCGCCACCTGGATCCATCAGTTTGATCAGTTCACGCGCTCGAGTTATCGCACCAGTACCCAATTCGACCCTTATGCTTCCAAATCAGATCAAAAAGCATCTGCCGACGGTTGGTTTGACACCACCATGCCCGACATGAACCAGCAAAATCCGTTGTTGTTGACTTACTTGATTCAAAATACCATTTGGTGGATTGAATACGCCCAATTGGACGGCTTGCGCGTGGATACCTACTCTTACAACGACAAAGACGCAGCTGCGAAATGGACAAAAGCCATCATGAGGGAATACCCCAATTTGAATATCGTAGGAGAAGTTTGGATGCACGACCAAGCACAAATGGCGTTTTGGCAAAAAGACAGCCCCATTGGCGCACTTCAAGGTTACAATAGCCACATGCCTTCTGTCATGGATTTTACCTTACACGACGCCATGATGCAGGCATGGAAGGAGCAGGAGCAAGGATGGGACCAAGGAATGGTTCGCTTTTATGAAAACTTTGCCAATGACTACCTATATGCGAATCCACAAAATTTATTGGTGTTCATGGAAAACCATGACACCCAAAGATTCAATGAATCTTATCCAGATATTGCTGCTTACAAAATGGCCTTGACTTTAATTGCCACCACAAGAGGAATTCCACAAATTTACTACGGTTCTGAAATTGGCATGAAAGGCAGCAAAGCAGTAGGTGATGCCGATATCCGCAGAGACTTTCCAGGTGGTTGGGCCGTAGATCAACATACGGCATTTTGCAGCAATGAAGACACCAAATGTAGGGCGTATCAAACCGGAAGAACNCCNGAAGAAGAAGCTTACTTTCAGTTTACTAAATCTTTATTGAATTGGAGAAAAGACCAAAAGGTCATCCATGAAGGGAAGCTCTTGCAATATGTGCCGCAAAACAATGTATACGTGTATTTCCGCTACCTAGAGCCCATAAAAGAAATGGGGCAACCTGCTGAGGTCATTATGGTGGTGATCAATAACTCAACCAAGGAACAAACGCTTTCATGGTCTCGTTTTACAGAAGGGTTCAAAGGCTACGACAAGGGCAAAGATGTGCTGAGCAACCAAACCTTTGATTTTGAAGTACCTAACGGAAATATTCCGGCAAAAACATCCTACATTATCAAATTAAGTCATTAATTATGTTCAAATATATAAGCTTCCTTCTTGCATTCGTTTTTAGCCTAAGCACGCTTGCGCAAAACCCAACAAGACAATATATATCGCATCAGTTTTCTGAATATGGTTGCGAAATTCAAGTGAGTGACGGCAAATACCTTCTAGCCGCCTACACCGATCAAATTCTTGAAGTAAGTTTTCTTCCAAAAGGTGATACCACCACATTAGCCGCATCTCATGCGGTAGTTCTCCCCACAAAATCAAAGCCTTTTCTTTACTCGATAGTCCCTGACTCTAAATTGCCTTATGAATTTTTTAATATTGAAAATGGTGATTTTCATGTTGAGGTCAGGACGAGCCCGCAATTTGAACTTTTGTTTTTTTATAAAGACCAATTACTTACTTCAGAGGCGCGGGGTTATTACTTCAATGAAACACCAAAAATAGAATTCAATATCAAAAAAGAGGAGCAATTAATGGGAGCCGGCGCACGTGCACTTGGCATGAACCGCAGAGGTTACCGTTTGCAACTTTATAATCGTGCGCACTACGGTTACGAGACCCACTCAGAGCTCATGAATTTCACGATGCCCATTGTCATTTCTGACCAATGTTACGCCATTCATTTTGACAATCCACAAATTGGTTTTCTGGATTTAGATTCAAAAAAAGAGAATAAACTAACTTATGAAGTCATTGGCGGGCCTCTGCGCTATCAAATCATTGCTGCCAATGACTGGCAAGATCTAAGTGAAAACATGACGCAGTTGTTAGGTCGCCAACCTTTACCTGCCCGCTGGACACTCGGAAATTTTTCAAGCCGTTTTGGTTACCATTCGGAAGCGGAAGCTAGAGAAGTAGTTGCTGCTTTTAAAAAAGAACAAATTCCATTGGACGCGATCGTTTTTGATCTCTATTGGTTTGGTAAAGACATTCAAGGGACGCTCGGCAATTTTGAATTTTTTAAGGATTCGTTTCCCAATGCCGAACAAATGATTGCAGATTTTAGAAGTGAGAATATCAAGACCATTTTGATCACCGAACCGTTCGTACTGACTACCTCTAAAAAGTGGTCCGAAGCGGATCGTTACAAATTGCTCGGCACTGATTCTGTTGGTAATTCTTACCGTTACGATTTTTATTTTGGCAACACCGGCTTGATTGACTTATACAAACCAGCTGCAAGAACTTGGTTTTGGGATATCTATAAGAATTTGCATGGTTACGGTGTTGCGGGTTTTTGGGGCGATTTAGGCGAACCAGAAGTACATCCTACCAAATTAAAGCACGGCGATAAATGGGCTGATGAAGTACACAACATTTACGGCCACGATTGGGCACGGTTGGTATACGAAGGCTACCGCAAAGATTTTTCGACAGAACGCCCGTTCATTTTGATGCGCGCCGGTTATTCGGGCTCTCAAAAATATGGAATGGTGCCTTGGTCTGGAGACGTCAACCGCACTTGGGGCGGCCTCAAACCACAAATGGAAATTTCCATGCAAATGGGTTTGCAAGGAATGGCCTACATGCACTCAGATTTAGGCGGTTTTGCCGGAGCCAATGACGACCCCGAGTTGTATGTACGTTGGTTGCAATATGGCGTCTTTCAGCCTGTATTTAGACCACATGCCCAACAAGAAGTGGCCAGCGAGGCTGTTTTTAAAGATGCAAAAACGAAAGCGTTGGCTAAATCTGCAATCGAATTGCGTTACCAGCTCTTACCTTATAATTATAGCTTAGCCTATGAAAATCATCAAAAGGGAAGGCCCTTGATGAGACCAATTTTCATGGAGTTCCCTCAAGCGAAATGGTCGTTTGCGGAAGGTGAAACGTATATGTGGGGTAGCGCATTTTTGGTGCACGCCATTACAGATTCAATGAATACAAGCAAAGCAACGAAATACAAAACAAAGCTCCCTGCCAGTTCATCTTGGTTTGACTTTCATACGGGAAAATTGGTCTATTCAGCTGCGTCCGAAGGCAGTTCAGCCGAATTCCAAATTGTTGAAACCACCAAGACTCTTCAAGAAATTCCGGTTTTTGTAAAAGCGGGCTCTTTTATTCCAATGACGCCGGTGGTCCAAAGTACGGAGCAATACAGAGATACCGCTGTGGTTATGCATGTTTATCTCGACCCAAAGTCCAACGATTCATTGACTGAGTTTGTTTGGTACGAAGATGACGGCGCCTCCTATGATGCAGAGGCAAAAGGCTTGTCTAAAAAATTATGGTGTCAAGCGTCAATGCAAAATGAAGTTTGTACACTTCAATTTAAAACAGAAATTGGTGCAAAGATTTGGGAAAAGTACTTTCATTTTTCACTTTTGATCCATGTGCCGAGCGCACCAAAGGAAGTTTATTTAAATGGAACGAAGGTCAAGTTTAATTACGACAAGAAAACGGGTACTCTCCGCTTGAGTAAGTCTCCTAAATTACATATTGACCAAAATTCCTGTCTATTGGAATTGAAATGGTGATAACTTTTTCTTTGTGTCAACTTGACATTAAGAAAAAATAAAATATATTTGAGTGATTAATCTGTTATAAACGCTAAAACAACAACTATGCAAAAGAAAACTACTACAAGTTTTTTTGCCCTTTTGATGTTTTTTAGTTTTTCGGTACTTGCCGTTGCGCAAACCGGAATTCGAGGAACCATCACAGACGCAGCGGGTGTTCCACTATTCAATGCTTCGGTATTGGTAGAAGGTCAAGGCAAGGGCGCCGTGTCTAACGACAAGGGTTACTATGAAATTACTGGCCTCAAGGCGGGTACTTACAACCTCATTTATAAATTCATGGGTTTTGCACCGCAATCTGATCAAGTCACAGTAGTAGCCAATCAAATGGTTACCAACGATTTTCAGTTTGCATCCAAGACACAAGATGTCAGTGATGTGGTTGTAATTGGTTATGGTACACAGCGCACCAAAGACCTCACGGGTTCGGCAACTGTTATCAATGAGAAGAACTTCGTTCAAGGATCTCTAGCGACCCCAGAGCAACTCGTCATGGGTAAAGTAGCAGGTCTAAAAGTGACCTCTAACGACGGAGCTCCTGGTTCTGGCTCAACCCTTCGCTTGCGCGGTGGAACTTCTATTAACGCATCCAATGATCCACTCATTGTAGTGGATGGAGTTCCATTAGACAACGGTGGAATCGCTGGTGCAGCTAACCCACTTTCTTTGATCAACCCCAATGATATCGCTTCATTTGTGGTACTCAAAGATGCATCTGCAACTGCAATCTACGGTTCGAGAGCTGCTAATGGCGTGATCCTCATCACCACAAAACGCGGTTCGGCTTCGAATGCGGTCAAGGTTGTTCTCGACTCCAAAACTTCTGTTTCTACAATTGCTAAATATTTTGATGTCCTTAGCGCAGACTCTCTCCGCAATCTTGTTAACGCCAACGGTACCGCTGCACAAAAAGCGCTTCTTGGCGATTCTTCCACAGATTGGCAAAAACAAGTTTTTCGCTCAGCGGTAGTCACCGACAACAACGTGTCTATCACAGGTGGTATCAAAAACTTCCCGTATCGTTTATCTGTCGGAAACCGCATTGATAACGGTATCCTCAAAAGAGATCAATTTGCACGAACATCTGTGAGCTTGAACATGAATCCAAGCTTACTCGATAAAACGCTACAAATTGAGGCCAACATGAAATACGTTCAAACGGCGTCTTTCTTTGCCAACCGCGGTGCCCTAGGCGCAGCGTTTTTTGATCCAACCCAACCAATTTATTCCGGATCAGAGGCTTACGGTGGTTATTTTGAATGGATAGACAACAACAAACCCAACACGCTTTCAGCTAGAAACCCATTGGGCTTGATTGAACAATCCACAGACCAAAGCAAAGTGAATCGCGCCATTGCCAATGCCAAACTTACGTACAATCTGCCTTCTTTGCCAGCATTGAAAGCAACTGTTAACGTAGGAGGCGACTTCTCGGAAGGAACAGGCTACACCATTACACCTGCTTCTTCGGCTTCAGGTTACTTTACCCAAGGTCGTTATTCCAATTACCGTACTACCAAAACCAACAAACTTTTTGAATCCTATTTGAGCTATAATTCGGGTTCAAAATGGGAAAAGCAAACCTTGGAGGTAGTTGCAGGTTACTCATACCAAGATTGGGACACCTACAGCCCAAACAACCCAACCTGGAACGAAGCGCAAGATAGCATTATTGCACCAGAGGCGGCATTCCCGTTCTATACACGCAATGTTCTGATGTCTTATTATGGCCGTGCCATCTACAACTACGACGGCAAATATGTCTTGAACGTATCTGTTCGTCGTGATGGTTCTTCGCGCTTTAGTCCAGATACGCGCTGGGGTATCTTCCCTGCAGCATCAGCAGCTTGGTTGATTTCAGAAGAAGCATTCTTGAAAGACAGTAAAACGGTCAATATGCTCAAATTAAGAGCAGGTTGGGGTGTTACTGGCCAGCAAGATGGAATTGGCGACTATTCGTACATTGGCAATTACTTCCAAGGAGCAACAACTGCGCAATATGCTTTTGGTGGCCAATATTATCAAGTACTTCGCCCTGCAGGTTTTGATGCCAACCTAAGGTGGGAAACCACAACCTCTTACAACTTTGGTCTAGATTTTGGCTTCAAAAATGACCGCTTCTCTGGTAGCGTAGATGTCTACCAAAAAGATACCCGCGACCTCCTCGCTACGGTACCAGTTCCTGCCGGCACGAACTTTACCAACGAAATTCTTACCAATGTTGGCGCCATGCAAAACCGCGGTATTGAAGCATCTGTCAATACGGGCATCATTGCTAAAAAGGACATGCGTTTAGATTGGAGTATCAACGCAACTTACAATAAAAACACGGTCGTGAAACTTTCACAAGTTGTGGATACAACCTCACCAGGTGTTTTGATTGGTGGTATTGGTGGCGGTATTGGAAACACCATTCAAGCACACCAAATTGGATACCCAACGTATACCTTCTTTGTGTTGGAACAACAATATGATTCACAAGGTCGTGTGATCGAAGTGGGTTCACAAGCCGAAATCGATATGAACGGTGATGGTCAAATCACGGCTACCGACAAATGGAAAGATACCAATGCCTTTGTTGATCGCAACAACGATGGCATCATCAACGTCAAAGACCGCTACTACGCTGGTCAGGCGGCACCAAAAATGTTCTTTGGAACTGCACTGAACTTCCAGTATAAAAAATGGTATGCAGGTTTCTCTGCTCGTGCAGAACTTGGTGCAACTATTTACAACAATATCCACTCAAATAGTGCAGTTTTCCAAACTATCGACGGAACCAAGAAATACCTCAACAACATCAGTTCTTTGTATTACCGAGATGAGGTACAACGCGTTACGGCCAGCCAATTAATGAGTGACCACTACCTCGAAAAAGCAAACTTCTTGCGCATGGACTTCATCAACATTGGCTACAACTTTGGAAAGTTGGGTATTGCCAAAGAGAAAGTCGGACTCAATGCAAGCTTTGTAGTACAGAACGCATTTGTTTTGACGCAGTACTCTGGTCAAGATCCTGAAATTGGTGGCGGTATCGACAACAATTTCTACCCACGTCCTCGCGTGTATTCAGTTAACTTAACGTTTGATTTCTAATTTTTGAACCATGAAAAGATTAGTAGCTTATACCATATTCGCCAGTGCACTTTTATTAGGTGCTTGCGGCAAGAATTTAAATCAGTCACCAAAGTACGGTCTCAACGCTGAGGCGGTTTATAGTGACCCAAATAACTACATCAAAGTACTCGCCAAGTTGTACTCTGGTATGTCCATGACCGGTAATCAAGGCCCAGCGGGTCAGGCTGATATCGCTGGTATTGACGAAGGTTTCTCTGCTTATGTTCGCGTATTGTGGAACATGCAAGAGTTACCTACCGATGAGGCCATTTGTGGTTGGAACGACCCTGGAATTCCAGATTTGAACAAGTCACAGTGGAATGCAGATAACGTTTGGGTCAAGGGAATGTACTACCGTATATTTTACCAAATTACACTTTGCAATGAGTTCATTTGGCAAGCCCGCGACGAGAAACTCAATGAGCGCGGCTTTACAACTGCTCAAGTAGATGGCATCAAAACCATGCGCAATGAAGCGCGTTTCCTTCGTGCCTTGGCATATTACCACGCCATGGATCTATTTGGAAATGTACCGTTTGTAACAGAAGAAGACCGCGTTGGGGCCTTCAACCCTGAGCAAATTATGCGTGCAGATTTATTCAACTACATCGAATCAGAAATCAAAGCTATTGAAGATGAGCTTACGCCTGCTTCAAGTGTAGATTACGGTCGTGCTTCGCGCAGTGCCGCACACGCGCTCATGGCAAAAATGTACCTCAATGCAGAAGTCTATACCGGAACGCCGCGTTACAGTGATTGTGCGACTTATTGTGAAAAAGTCATCAATACCAACAGTTTTCAGCTGGATGATGTCTATCAAGAGGTATTTTTAGCCGATAACCACACCTCGCCAGAGATTATTTTCCCAGTTGTATATGATGGTCTTTATGCTCAAACTTGGGGCGGTACCACCTTTATGATTTGTTCAACTTTAGGAGGATCAATGGTTGCTGCCGACTACGGTGTCAATGGTAAATGGGCCGGGAATCGTGCAACACGTCCGTTCATTGAGAAATTTGTCGATTCAACCGAAGATTCTCGTTGGTTGTTTTACAGTGCTGGACAACAACTGGACATCACCTCTATGAGTACCTTTACACAAGGGTATTCCAATCCGAAATACAAGAATAAGACAAAAGATGGTTTGAACGGCTCTAACAATGCCACTTCTGCACATTCTGATGTCGACTTTCCAATGTTCCGCTTGGCTGATGTCTTCTTGATGTATGCAGAAGCTAAATTCAGAACGGGTGACCAAGCTACGGCACTCACTTACATGAATAAAATTCGTGAGCGTGCCTATGGTGACCAAAGCCACAACTACAGTTCTCTGGTTCTCAATGATTTCCTTGACGAACGCGCACGCGAGTTGAACTGGGAGTGCACGCGTCGTACTGACCTTATTCGCTTTGGTCTTTTTGCCGGTGAAGATTATGTATGGCCGTTCAAAGGTGGTGTAGATGTTGGTGGCAACGTCGACGTGAAATACAATCTTTACCCGATCCCAACTTCGGATATCGTACTCAACCCGAACTTACAGCAGAATCCGGGCTTCTAACATTCAAAATGTTGATTGATGGAAAGGGGGGAGTTTTCGGACTCTCCCTTTTTTTATGCAGCTGCTTCAACCCAATACAGGTTGACCTTATTTATTTTATGGTGTATTGATAAGATGCACGAACCAAAGGTTGTATTCCAGTAGCTCTCGATCTCAAACCAACTTGTAATTTTAAGGAGTGTTGCTTGGGTAGTTCTACAGTAGTGCCAACAAAATATCGCCATTGAACAGTGGCGCCCGTAACCAGTACTTCTGTTGGCGTATAAACTACATTTGCATTCCAGCGGTAGAAATGTTCAGCACTCAAGAAGGGGGTAAGCGGAAAATTCTTGATGTCGTAACTAATGCTGAGTTTGTTTCTCCAAATACTGCTTGTTCGCTTCCCCGTTTGTGAGCCCCATTGTTGGGTAGAGCTCCAAGCAAGCTCAAGTCTTTTTGGGCCAATATCGAATGCATCTAAAAGTGAGAAATCAAAACCAAGCTGATAGCGGTTTGAAAACAAGTTGCTTGCAAGCTGAAATTGATCACCTTTCTCGTTGAGGACCAAGCGATAGGCGCCTTCTAATTTAAAGCCATCAAATATAGAAGCGGAATGGCTCAAATCTAAGTAAAGACGGTCAAAACCTATCCCTAAATTTTGCCGCAGGCCAAGGTCAACACTCGTGTTTTGGGTTTTTGCCCATTTTTTAGAAAGACCTGCGTCAAGCCAAAGACCCGTTTGGGCGAATGAAGTATTCGCTAAAAGGAGAAGGGGAATTATAAATTTCCTCATTAATAGTACATTTGAAGCGTGCCAATATCCTGGATACTTTCTTTTTCAGTAATCTGCACAACTTTACCGACTTCTTCGTAGTTGCCATACGGCGTGAAATCGACATCTTCGCTTATGACATAAACCTTATAGCTACCTGTTTGGAGGTTTTTGAACTGAAATTCTCCGTGTTGATTTGTTCTGACGTCTTCACTTGGAAATTTGTCATCGCCGTAACATAAATATACGCGCTGTTCTACCATATTTTGTACCAGAGGACTGAAGTAATTTGCCTCTCCTTGATTGACGACATCTAACCCAAAATTAGTAGTGCCGTTATCGGGGTCAGCGACAGGGCCAATTTGCCCCCAGCTAATAGTAAGTATGTCTTGATAGAGTGCATAAGTAACGACCGAAGAGCTCAATGAACTCAATTTGTTTTTAACGGCTTGTGCAATGTCCGTATTGGAATCGCTGTAATTAAATAGGACTTCTATACCAATTCTACCTTGTAAGCCAGGGTCAGCAGGTGATACCCAATTGGGATTTTTAAAATAGATGTAGTAGTTATTATTGAGACCAGTTAGTTTGTTGATTAAGAAATAATCCCCATGTTCGAGTTGGTCACCGCCAGTAAACGTAATTTGCTGTATTTCTTGTTGCCCGGGCTTGAATTCTTGACCAATGATTTTTCCAGTGATGGCAGAGGTGCCACCAGGACCTGGGTTTTTCTTTACACAGGCATTTGAGATCATGAGCAGGGAAAAGCTCAAAAAGAGTGGTGTAAACTTAATTTTTGATAATCTTTTCATAAATTCCTTTCGTTGGTTCAGAAATAAAATAGATGCCATTTTGTAGTTGCTGCAGCTCTATCACTATTGAAGTTTGATCGTATACAACGTGATGTACAATTTTCCCGGAGAGATCTATAATTTGCATCGTTCCTTTGCCCGACAATCCTCTCATTTCAATTGTTGTTTGGGCCGGATTTGGAGCAATAAGGATTGGATTGGCTTTATTTTCAGAAAGACTTGCCGTGCAAGTACCAAACATGTTGGCATCCATCCAGGTTGTTCTGTTGGTTATCCAGGTTTTGAGGTAATTGACTTCTTCTTGATAGGTCTGACCAATGAAATTATTGGGCCAAACATACGCGCCTAAAATGGGCCATTTTTGATAATGTCTAAGAGCGGGCTCTGTGAGTAGGGTTGCCACAGAATCAATGTAATTGATCAAGGAAGAATCGCTCCAAATGGTTTGGCGCAGCGTTGTCCAGCGGCACTTGACTTCATTCGCAAATAGGGTATCCTGTAACATCCGATTCCACCAGAAAGGATTTTGTAAGCCCCCGCTACCCCCGCAAACACTATTGAAGTTGATTTCCCAGCCCGAAGTATTGCCCCCTTGGCAGTAATTGGCGTTCCCCCAGGCAATATTGTAGTCCCAGAGTGGACCAGCAACGAGTTTGCCTCCTTCACTGAAACGTTGTTTGTGTAAGAAAGTAGAAATGCGATAGCCGTCAACATTTTTCGATAATTCATTGACTAAAAAGTAATCGATGAAGCTGCCTACATCGATAAAAGGTTTGTAACCGGTAACGGGGTCAGTAAAGTTGGTGCTCTTGAGTGCGATCTCCCAATCGGTTATGTAGTCTTGGATGTAGGCTTTTTGAAGCGGATGAAGGGTATCAATTTCTGGATCGTGGAGCTGAAAATGAATGGGGCCCGTGCCTGGCGCTTGGCAAGTGTAAGGAGAGGTCCAGGCAATAACACCTCCTGCTGTAGTTTTGTCCACCTTTACAATGTAGCCACCGGTCAGGTGATTGTCGAGTGTATCATTGTAAACAAGTGGGTCAATATGGACTCTGCCGGGATTGGTTTTAATCCTTTCCATGAGTACATAAACGCCAATGTAATTGCCATTGAGAACCACTTCGCAAAACTGCGTTCGGGGAGCCCAACGCCCAAGTTCATTGCCTAATTTGTAAGTGAGTACGTTGCGCATTAGCGCTTTGTCGGTATAGGGCGCATAGAGTATCCAGTCGTTATCTGAAGGCCAATCAAAAAGCGAAACATTGTAATTAACGGAGTCTGGCCCTCGGGTTTCTATGCCGTAAGATTGCTGCGGAAATCCGCCGGAAGAGGAGCCGCGTTTCTCAATGGCAATTTGACCATTAAATTCATTGAATGGATCCGTGATTTGGTTGACCTGTCCTGGACCGTTGTAGATGATGCCCATCATGGCATCAATTTTAGGTTCGTCGGGAATATTGACACCGTCGGTGTCCAGCACAACAATAGGAAGTGTGGAACTTGTCAGGTTAACTTGTGCTTGTGCATCAAAACAAGAAATCAAGAGGAGCAACAAAACAAAACACTTCTTCATGCTTGCAATTTACGTGATTTCCTGCCATAGTCCATGAGAAAAGTACTGAAGCTGAGTAAAATCCAAGAAATAGAAATACCTGCTAACCAATCGCCATAGGTCGTGTAAAAAGTTTGATCGGTGCGCAATTGAATCGTTTGCGAAAATGCAGTTTTTGTCCAATAGGCAGTTTTCTTGATGATTTTACCACTTGGGTCAATGCTGCCACTTGTTCCGGTATTGGCGCTGCGCAACACCCAACGGCGGTTTTCAATGGCTCGCAAACGCGCAAAGGAGAAATGCTGTTTGTAGCCTGGTGTATCGCCCCACCAGCCATCGTTGGTAAGAATGCAAAGTACTTCTGCTCCTTTTTTGACTTGATTGCGCACAAAGTCACCGTAAATGGATTCATAGCAAATAATCGGTGCCAAGGTGACTGATTTGGTTTGATTGGTTTGCATCGATAAGACCTTAGGTTCATTTTCTACACCCAGCGTGCCTGAGGTGCCGCCATTTTCAATAGCGATGGCGGAAAGAAAAGGAAGGTAATTAGAAAACGGAACGAGTTCAACCCCAGGCACCAACTTAGATTTGTGCACATACTGTGGTGCTTGTTTTTTGGTGAGTAGCAACGAAGAATTATAGCTTTCGTACCAGCGTTGTTCGCCCGGAATCGGTGTGCTCGCAACGGAATTTTTAAAATCGAAGAGCCGAACTGTGGAGGCGCCAATGAGTAAATTGGCCATTGGCCATTGTTGAACTTGTTTGTCTAGGGTTTGTCCAAAAGCAAAGTTCTGGAGGCGATCTTCTAGAAAAGACAAGGGTAGAGCTGTTTCAGGGGCTAAGACCAAATGCGTTTGAGCAGTAACGCGTGTATTGGCCAATGAGATCATAGAATCTGCAAAAGCTTCATTGCTTGCTGTAGTTGCAAATTTCTCTTTGTAAGGATCAATATTAGGTTGAACAACCACCGCATTCAGCGTTTTGGTTTGAAGGGAGGGAATAGCGAAAACTTGAAGTATTTGAGACACTACAATTGGCAAAAGTAAAATGCCGAGAATGGTAAAAATGTATTGGTTTCTTTTGGCCACAATACGATAGACGTTGTACAAGCGAAACACCAATAAATTCACCAAAAGAATCCAAGCGCTGCCCCCGAGTGTGCCGGTCCATTCATACCATTGGACCCATCCTGTTCGCACTGAAAAATAGTTGCCGAGTGTGAGCCAAGGCCAGGAGAGGTCCCAGCGGTGGTGTCCGAATTCAAAGAGTATCCAGATTGGTATCAGCAAGAAAAAGGAATAGCGCGTATTGATTTTACGGTCGACGAAGCTCCAAAGCCCATAAACCAGTGTCATGAGCAGGGCATTTACCGTAAAAGCAAAGAAAGCTCCGCTCCCCGAAGCATTGGCAACCCACCAAGTTGTGCCTAAATTCCAAAGCAGGAAAGCGAGGTAGTTCCAAAAGCCAAGTTTCCAGTGTTTCTTGCCGCTTATTCTAAAATGTTGACGCAGCAATAATAAGGGAACCAACCCGACAAAAACAAAGGGAGTAAAACTACCGCTAAACGGAAAGCTAAGCGTGAGTAAAAAGCTTGCTAAAACGGCGAGTAAAAGGTAATGCCACGCAGGTTTCATAATTCAAATTTACGACTTATCAGAAGATGAAAATCAGGACATAAAAAAAGCTCCCGAGAAGGGAGCTTTTCAATAAAGTGTTCTTTTAATTATGCTTGTGTTGCTGCTTCAAAAGGAACAACTGATACAAAAGAACGATTGTCTTTCTTTTTGCGGAATTCGACGAGGCCATCTGTAAGCGCAAACAAAGTGTGGTCTTTTCCAATACCTACGTTGTTGCCTGGGTGATGTTGTGTACCACGTTGACGAACGATGATGTTACCAGCAATGGCAGCCTGACCACCAAAGATTTTTACACCTAAGCGCTTGCTGTGTGATTCGCGACCGTTTTTCGAACTACCGACTCCTTTCTTGTGTGCCATGGTTTCTTCTATTTAGTTCCTAAAAGGAAATTATGCTTTGATACTTTTGATAGTGATTGCAGTAAACTGCTGGCGGTGACCATTTTTAACTCGGTAACCTTTGCGACGTTTCTTTTTGAACACGATGACTTTGTCACCTTTGACGTGATCAAGAACTTCTGCGGTGACTTTAGCACCTTCTATAGCTGGGGCGCCAAGGGTTACTTTGCCAGCGTCTTCGATTAACAAAACACGGTCGAATTCTACTTTCTTACCTGCTTCGGCGTCGAGACGGTGTACAAAAACCTTTTGGTCTTTTTGCACTTTGAACTGCTGCCCTGCTATCTCTACAATTGCGTACATATAGCTTTATTTAATTGTTAAATAATCCAAAATTGGAGTGCAAATATAGTGATTTCTGCGTGTCCTCCAAAGATTTACTCGGCTTTTGTTACGGTTTTCTCTATTATTTGTTGCTTTTGTTGCCTTTTAAATTGACCAAAAGCACCCCGGTAATGATCACTAGCATTGCCAAGAGCTGCTGCCAAACGAAGTGTTCGCCGTTGTAAATCCCAATAGCAACAGCAATAATTGGAATAAAATACGTCACTGTACTGGCGGCAAGGGCTGTGGTTTGCGCGATGATGCGGTTGAAGAGAATCACGGCAAAAGCGGTGCCGATCAGACCGAGGATGAGAATATAGATGAAACTTTCAAGGGCAAATTTATTTTGGTCAAAAACGCGCGGTGTGTCGAAATAGAAAAATGATA
>Ga0063231_10000249_pt1 | contig 14641 bp, 13 predicted proteins | sample LauGreSu1BDMLBSD_2_FD_56231 | JGI IMG/M metagenome (GOLD analysis project Ga0063231, IMG submission 56231) | Freshwater lake microbial communities from Lake Michigan, USA - Su13.BD.MLB.SD v2 (version 2) | ecosystem: Environmental > Aquatic > Freshwater > Lake | place: Lake Michigan, USA...
CATCGTTTGGTAGAGCGGCAATCGCAATTACGTCGTGATGGTCGTTTAAATTGGCTACGCCCTGACGCAAAGTCTCAAGTTACATTGCGCTACGTCAATGGTAAGCCTGATTCGATTGATACCGTAGTTCTCTCCACTCAGCACTCCGCTGATATTCCTTTGGAGAAATTACGCGAGTCCGTGATTGAAGAAATCATTAAACCAGTATTGCCAAAGAACTTAATCAAAGGGGATATTAAATATTTGGTAAATCCTACTGGTCGCTTTGTAATCGGCGGTCCACAGGGTGATTGCGGCTTAACCGGTCGCAAAATTATTGTAGATACCTACGGCGGTGCCGCGCCGCATGGCGGCGGTGCGTTCTCGGGCAAGGATCCTTCCAAGGTGGACCGCTCGGCAGCCTATGCAGGTCGTTATGTTGCTAAGAATGTGGTAGCCGCAGGCCTTGCCAGTAAGTGCTTAATCCAGATTTCCTACGCAATTGGTGTGGCGCGCCCCACTTCGGTGATGGTGAGCACCTTTGGGACTGGCAAGATCCCCGATGAGCAAATTGCGAAATTGGTATCAGAGCACTTTGATCTGCGACCCAAGGGTATTGTTAAGATGCTGGACTTGTTGCGCCCAATCTATAAAAAGACAGCTGCCTATGGCCATTTTGGCCGGGAAGAGCCTGAATTTACTTGGGAGCGCAAGGATAAGGCTGGAGCCCTAAAGGCAGCAGCAGGCATTTAACAGAAAACTTGTTTACAATTTGAGTATTCCTCCAAGGAGCGTTGCAAGGGGCCGTGATTTATATGCGCCTCCCAGGCTTGGAGGGGAGTTACTTGGTAACTTCATTGCAACTGCGCTCGCTAACCCGTATTGTCAATTGGTTAGCGAGTTTCATGAACTTGCTCCGCTTGACGATCCTTAGCTGGAGCTTTTATGAACACTGTTACTGATATCAAACTAGGTAGCGATTACGCCATTGCCGATATTAACTTGGCTGACTTTGGTCGTAAAGAAATTAAGATTGCTGAAACGGAAATGCCAGGCCTGATGGCAATTCGTGAAGAATTTGCAGCAAAACAACCCTTGCGAGGAGCTCGTATTACTGGTTCATTGCACATGACCATCCAGACCGCAGTTCTGATCGAGACCCTCGAAGCCTTGGGCGCTGAAGTGCGTTGGGCCTCGTGCAATATCTTCTCAACCCAAGACCATGCGGCAGCTGCAATTGCAGCAAATGGTACCCCCGTCTTTGCGATCAAAGGCGAGACCTTGGAGCAATATTGGGATTACACCCACAAGATTTTTGAATGGGCCGATGGCGGCTTTACCAATATGATCTTAGATGATGGTGGCGATGCGACCTTACTTTTACATCTTGGTACCAAGGCAGAAAAAGATCAGGCAGTTCTTAATCATCCTACGAGCGAGGAAGAACGTATTTTATTTGCGGCCATTAAGAGCAAGATAGCCGTTGATCCTACTTGGTATTCCACGCGCTTGGCGAAGGTAAATGGAGTGACGGAAGAAACCACAACTGGCGTGCACCGACTCTATCAAATGCATGCTAAGGGCGAACTTCGCTTCCCAGCCATTAATGTGAACGATTCTGTGACCAAGAGCAAGTTCGATAACTTATATGGTTGCCGTGAGTCTTTAGTTGATGCGATTAAGCGCGCTACGGACGTCATGATTGCCGGCAAGGTTGCGGTGGTCGCAGGTTATGGTGATGTGGGTAAGGGTTCTGCCCAAGCGCTCCGTGCCCTGTCTGCTCAAGTATGGGTTACTGAGGTAGATCCAATTTGTGCATTGCAGGCGGCCATGGAAGGGTATCGCGTCGTAACAATGGACTACGCAGCAGATAAAGCGGATATTTTTGTGACCGCTACGGGTAACTATCATGTAATCACGCACGATCACATGAAGAAGATGAAGGACCAAGCAATCGTTTGCAACATTGGCCATTTTGATAATGAAATCGATATTGCGGGCATTGAAAAATATACTTGGGAAGAAATTAAGCCCCAAGTAGATCATGTGATATTCCCCGCAGCAAATGGTTTGCCCGAGAAGCGCCTGATTATTTTAGCGAAAGGCCGTTTAGTAAATTTGGGTTGTGGCACCGGTCACCCCTCTTATGTAATGAGCTCATCATTTGCAAACCAAGTCATTGCGCAAATTGAGTTGTGGGGAGCAGCTGGTACGAATAAATATCCAGTGGGCGTATATACCCTGCCAAAGCATTTGGATGAAAAAGTCGCACGCTTGCAGCTCAAGAAGTTAAATGCACAGTTAACGGAGTTAAATGATCAACAGGCTTCTTATATTGGCGTTAAGAAAGAGGGCCCATTTAAGCCTGAAACTTATCGTTATTAATGACGCTGTTTGATCATGAATGTAGCCACTAGTCCATGGAATTAAGCATCGAGTTCTTCCCCCCTAAAACCCCAGAGGGGGAGGTGCGTCTTGCGCAAACGCGGGAGCGCTTTAGCGCTGCTTTACAACCTGCGTTTTACTCGGTGACCTTTGGCGCAGGCGGATCTACGCAGGCGGGCACTCTACAAACCGTGCGAATAATCCACGAGACAGGTGAAGTAGTGGCTCCGCATTTGTCATGCGTGGGTAGCTCTAAAGCGCTGATCGCCGATCTATTAAAGCAGTATCAGGCATTAGGCATCAAGCGCATCGTTGCATTGCGGGGCGATTTACCATCGGGTATGGGCCAGTATGGTGAGTTTCAGCACGCCAATCAGCTGGTTGAGTTTATTCGTCAAGAAACCGGAGACTGGTTTCATATTGAGGTCGCCGCTTACCCAGAGACCCATCCCCAGGCTGAGTCACCGAGTAAGGACGTGCAGTTTTTTGCTTCGAAGGTGAAGGCAGGCGCAGATTCTGCAATCACACAATACTTCTTTAATAGCGATGCTTACTTCCGTTTTGTCGATGACGCCTATCAACTAGGTGTGGATGTGCCGATTGTGGCTGGCATCATGCCGATTACGAGCAGTACTCAATTGCTTCGCTTCTCAGACGCTTGCGGTGCAGAGATCCCTCGTTGGATTCGTCTGCGATTGCAATCGTATGGCGATGATCTGGCATCCATCAAAGCTTTTGGGGAAGAGGTAGTCACAACACTTTGTGAGCAATTAATTGTTACGGGTGTTCCAGGCCTGCATTTTTACTCGCTCAACCAATCTGAGCCAGTTCTGCGCATTACCCAAAACTTACAACTGGGTAAAGGCTGATCCAAAATCAATTTGCTTTATTTGGGATAAATCATTGAGTTTGTAACCACGTAGTCCAGAGCCTGGTCATGGTCTTGGGGAACCCAACGGTCTGCGCTAAGCTTTTGCCAATCATAGGCAACCCCAATCGTCTTAAAGGTATGCCCCTCATTTTTTAGGGTGGCAATGGTGCGGTCAAAATAGCCACCCCCATAGCCTAGGCGCCATAGGCAATCTTTTTGAAGACTCCAACCCACGCAGGGGATCAAAATACAGTCCGGTTGGGCCAACTCAATTCCCGGAGACTCAGGATTTGGCTCCAGAATCCCATATGCATTCGTAATCAAGGCGCACGATTCTGACCAGGTATAAAAATCCAAGCGCTTATCTGATCGAACCTTGGGAAGCAGGAGCGATCGTTGAGGCGCTGATTGCTGCCACTGAAGAAGGGGAGCCTTGAGGTCTGGCTCTTCTTTAAAAGGCCAGCAAAAGGCGATTGACCGATAGTTCGAGTCTGGCCTCTGGAGAAGCTCGCCTAGCTTAGCCAGAAGACCTAAATGGGCTCCTTCAAAAGCTGTACTTTGCCTGTAATCGACTCGATTTTGCAATAAATCATGGCGGACTTGATCAATAGGGGTATGCATAGCTTCTATTATCGAGTGAAAATAGAACTATGTGCCCTAATTTATCTATCCGTCTCACTGTACGGCGAGGCTTTAGCTTCTTAGTCTGCGCTTTAACCTTGAATCTAGGCCTATGGCAATTCAGCATTGCCAAAGCCCCTACCGCTTCCAAATCCCAACAGAATCAGCCCGTATCTCAGGAGTTGTCCGAAGCTGATAAATTGTTCATTGAGTTACGCGATGCGGCACGAAAGAATGATGTCACGCGAAGCGGTCAATTGGCAGCAGCGCTGGTTAATTATCCCTATACCGACTATGTACGGTATTTCAGAATCAAGCCACAACTATTTGATAAAGGTAATGAGGCGCGCGCCGATACGATACTCGATGAAGAGGTTTATGCATTTTTAAGAGCATATGAGGGGACTGCGATTGCAGATCGACTACGTAACGATTGGTTGCTCGTTCTCGGTAAACGCAAAGACTGGCCACAGTTTGATAAAGAGTATTCACTCTTCATGTTGGATGACGACACCAATGTGAAATGCTATGCATTGCAGTCACGACTTGCGAAACAGGAAGATCCAAAACGGATTGGCGAAGATGCTTTAAAAATCATGATCGATCCACGCAATTTTGGTTCAGCATGCCAAGAGCTAGTTCCCCTTTTAGTACAAGCCAAAGGGCTGACAATCTCTCAGGCGAAAGCCTTGGGGCGTGCAGCTAGCCGAAATGAATTTAGAGACCATTGGAAAACGGATTGGGGGCGATGATCTGCTTGCGACGCTTGTGCGTTCAGCTCGCGCTGATGCTAGTAAGGCCTACCGTGAGTTTTTACAATCGAACGCTCGGCTCAGTAAAGAGGATCAAGCAATGGCCTGGGGCGTGCTTGGACAATTTTTAGCAAAACGCTTAGACCGAAACGCGATTGATGCGTATCGGCGTCAACAGCAACTCGGCTTTGATGCTCTTTTGTCNACCGAAAGCCAAGAGTGGAAAGTGCGCACGGCCTTACGGGCNCACGATTGGCAGTTAACCAAGGATGCGATTGAGAAAATGAATCCGGCAGTAAGACAACGCGATCCAGCATGGACCTATTGGTATGGTAGGGCCTATAAAGAGCTCGGCAGTCCTGAATTAGCTAATGCACAATTTAAGGAGTTAGAGGATCAATATCATTTTTATGGGCAGCTGGCGCGCGAGGAGCTTGGTAAAGCAATCTTTATTCCGGCCAAAGTAAAAGTTAGCGAGTCAGAAATTAAAGGAATGGCAGGGCGCAATGGCTTTGTTCGGGGCGAACGGTTCTATGCAATGAATTTGCGCTTTGAAGGGAATCGTGAGTGGAATTGGGAGTTGCGCGGTATGAGCGATAAGCAATTATTGGCTGCCGCAGAGTATGCCAAACGGATCCACCTATACGACCGGACCGTTAATACGGCAGATCGCACAAAAGGGGAGCATGACTTTGCATTGCGTTACCCCACCCCATTTAAAGAACAATTGAGTCCAATTGCCAAGAATATTGATTTAAATCTCGCGTGGGCATATGGTTTGATTCGGCAAGAGTCACGATTCATAACAAATGCCTCCTCTTCGGTTGGGGCATCGGGACTTATGCAAGTGATGCCTAATACGGCCAAGTATGTCGCCAAAAAAATAGGGATGAACTCGTATACGAATGAGCGCCTAAAGGATACCCAGACAAATTTAACACTAGGTAGCCACTACCTCAATATGGTTCTTCAAGACCTTGATGGATCATGGGTGCTCGCATCTGCTGCATACAATGCAGGACCCTCTCGACCAAAATCGTGGCGCGAGAAGTTAACGCAATCAACGGAGGGCGCGATTTTTGTTGAGTCTATTCCGTTTAATGAGACCCGCACCTACGTGAAAAATGTCTTGGCTAATGCAACGTATTATTCTCTTTTAATGGATGGAAAGTCGAGCACGATCAAGCAGCGCCTTGGTACCATTCAGCCAAAAACAGCCGTATTAAGCGAGCTACCATGAAGCACGATGTATTAATTATTGGCGGTAGTGGTTTTGTTGGAAAAACCATCGCTCAGCAGTTGCAGCAAAAGGGTTACTCGGTATTAATACCGTCAAGACGCTATAGCGCTATTCGTGATCTCCGCTTATTGCCCAGTGTCACTCTTGTTGAGACCGATGTTAATCATCGGGAAGCAATTCATGATCTCTTGGCAGAGTTAAAGCCAACGGCCACAGTTATTAATTTAGTCGGGATTTTGCATGACCGTACGGGTCATCCTTATGGCCCAGGTTTTAAGAAGGCGCACGTTGATCTTCCAGAAATGCTTATGCAGGAGATGAAAGTTTTTGGCCTAAAACGATATCTGCATATGAGTGCCTTAGGAGCGCATTCTCAAGGACCTTCCATGTATCAACGAAGCAAAGGAGATGGCGAGCGGTGTGTCGAGCAAAGCGGACTTGATTGGACTATTTTTAGACCCTCGGTCATCTTTGGTGAGCAAGATCAATTTATCAATACCTTTGTGGGCTTGGCTAAACTTTTTCCGGTGATTCCTCTGGCCAATACCCAAGCTCTTTTCCAGCCTGTGAGCGTCAATGATGTTGCGAAAGCATTCGTAATGGCCCTAGAGGATCAGCGTACGATCCATGGTATTTATGATTTGGTCGGTCCGGAAGTATTTAGCATGGAAGATTTAGTACGATTTGCAATCCGTAAAGCAGGCAAAAAGAACCCAGTGATTTCATTGCCCAATTGGGTAGGATATCTGCAAGCTATTGCCTTTGAGTTTGGGCCCGGACCTACGCTAATGTCCCGCGATAATATTGCTTCGATGAGCGTTCCTAATGTATTGGCACTCGGTAGTCGTGATTCGTTAAGCGAAGACTTTGGGATTGCTAAACAGCATTTAGAAAGCTTAATTGCTTGAAGATTTATCAAGTTGGTGGTGCTGTACGCGATCGCTTGCTCGGTTTACCAGTTCATGACATTGATTATGTGGTGGTCGGATCGTCGGTTGAGGAAATGCTAGCGAAGGGCTTTCGTCCCGTTGGTAGTCATTTTCCAGTCTTTTTGCACCCACAAACCCAGCATGAGTATGCCCTTGCCAGAACAGAGCGTAAAACCGCACCTGGGCATCAAGGCTTTGTATTTCATGCAGATCCAAGCATTCGGCTCGAGGACGATCTTAAGCGACGCGATTTAACGATTAATGCCATCGCTCAAGAAGTAAACGCTTCGGGCGAGCTCATCGGGGATTTAATTGATCCATATCAGGGTAAAGCAGATTTAGAGCAAGGCATATTTCGTCATCTATCGAATGCGTTTTCGGAAGATCCCTTAAGAGTATTGCGAGTCGCACGATTTGCCGCCCGTTTTCCGAAGTTCAATATTGCCCCAGAGACACTCGTTTTAATGAAATCAATGGTGCATAACGGTGAGCTTAAGACCTTATCCAAGGAGCGAGTTTGGCAAGAGCTTGCAAAAGCGTTTATATCTCAAGCGCCCGAATGCTTTATAGAAGTCTTAGAACAATGCGATGCGCTTGAGGAAATTTGGCCCAATGCGCTTGTTAAGCAGTGGCAGCATATGTCAAGCAGAAAAGAAATGCTTGCCCAGTTACATCAGGCAGTTACCGTATATCCAGAGCTAGACAAACGCTTAGCGATTGTCTTAAAGCAACTAAAGCGGTCAGAGATTGTTGATTGGGCAAGCGGGTTGAGAGTGCCAAATGACATTACAGAGTATTGCCTGCTTACTGCTGATTTTGAAGCGTGCCGCCACTCCCCCATTCATCCGCAGTTAGCCCTTGATTTGTTTAATCGCTCCGATGTTTGGCGTAAACCAAAGCGCTTTATAGAGGTACTTCGTTTAGCAGATACACTCGGTATTGATATTCAGGAATGGCAGAATTTAATGGAGGCTGCTCTGCAGATTGATGGGGGGCAGATTGCAGCAGAGATCAGTCAACAAGGCATAAGCACCAATCATGGCACGCAAATACATCAGGCGCTTGCGCATGCACGTCTAATGGCCATTACACGGACACTTGATCAATAAAATCGGTTGCGGCCTGCAAAGCCAGGTAATTGGTTTAGTTGAAGATTGAGTGTCTCTAGATTTTTTCCAAAAGCGATCACCTTAAAGAGTTCGCCCATTTCTGCTTCAGATATTAATTTTTGTAGCGCATTTGAAATCGGGAGAAAGTGCTCTATATCGTGCGGATCTGATTTTTGTAATACAAGTTCCGTAATGCCTGCATCGAGTAAATAGGATGCTTGGCTTGAGAAAAAAAGTTCACCATGGATACTTTCCTCTAATATTCGCAATAGGCTAGAGCACTCAATATGGTTTGTGATATCGGAGATGCCAGGAAATTGCAGCACATCGGTCAGCGCACGATGGCGATGATGAGCCATTAAGGTTCCAGATTGGCGCTGAGGGTGGTAGTACTCTTGCTCATGAAAGCCATAGTCAATGATTAGTAATAAGCCGCAAGCCAATTGTTCTGTAAGCGATCTGAGCCAGGCTTGTGCTTGTAGATGCACTTCTGTTGTATAGCCATCAGCAAATGCTTCAGTATTTAGTAATACTGGAGGTATCTTATTAAGTTCAGCTTGGCTTAAGGCGGCACCTATGGTGGAAACGAGTGAAGCTGGAGAAGAATCTGTATCGACTGCAATATCAAGACGATGCCATATGTTGCGATGCATGCAAATTCGCTCGCATGGTATAGCATCTAACACCTCATTTGCTAAGACTACCCCCTCAATATGATTAGGGATAGAGCTTAACCAAATGCACTGCGTATGAATCGCATGCTCATGACAGATATTCTTTAAAAGAAGTTGTTGGCGTTTAGCAAGGTCAGGTGAGAGTTCGATAATTTGATATTCATCAAGATCAAATCCACGTAAATGCAATTCCAGCAGAATCGATTTTGCAAGACTGCCGGTGCCCGCACCGAATTCCAAAACACGGGTAGGAAGCCCCTGTTGCTTAAGAGCCTCTAAAACGGGCAAGATGGTATTACGATGGTTTGTCCAAAAAAAGGACTAATTTCAGGAGCGGTTATGAAATCACCAGCGACCCCAAATTTTTCTATGTCAGAAGAGTAATAGCCCAAATTAGGCTCATACAGGGCAATATGCATATACCTAGAAAAGGCCAGATGCCCCCCATTTTGCTTAATTTCCTGGGAAATTTTAGCCATCATCGCGGCCAAATGCTCCTCTTCGGGCTGGGTCAGGTTAATATCCATAGCTCATTAGTCTAAGAGAGTTTAAGTGGAAGGTTCAAAGACGTCCTCGCATCGTACTGTTTTGCTTACCGGAGCGGCTAAACGCTTGGGTAAAGAAATTGCTTTGCACTTCGCTAAGGCGGGATGGAATGTGGTTTTACATTACGGCAGCTCTAAGCAAGATGCTTTAGAGACCCTTGCAAAAATTAAGAGCCTAGGAGTTGAGGCAATTGCAATTCAGGCCAACTTGGCAGAGGCCGAAGAATCAAGGTTTTATTTAAAGCAAGTATCGATCAATTTAACAGAATTGATTGCTTAATTAATAGCGCCTCTGTCTTTGAATACGATCGACCCAGTCAGGCAATGCATATGCTGACACAGCCGAGCCTCATGCGTAATATCCAAGTCAATCTAGCCGCACCAGTTTTGCTGGCACAAGAAATGTTTCATCATCTCCAAAAGCAGCCTGCTCGTAATGATGGTCTCGTTCCGGTAACGATTCAGTTACTGGATCAAAAGCTGATTAATTTAAATCCGGATTATTTCTCCTATACATTGTCAAAGAGCGCATTGTTAACAGCCACTGAAATGATGGCGCTTGATTTTGCTCCAATCATGCGCTCGGTCGGTTTGGCCCCCGGCATAACACTGCCATCTGGTCAACAAACAGAAGCAGAATTCTTACGCGCACATCGGATGACCCCAATGGGGTATTCATCCAGTGCAGATGATATTGCACAGGCAGCATTATTTATTGCTAATGCAAAAGCAATCACAGGCACAACCATTTATGTCGATGGCGGTCAGCATTTGCTGTCATCGGAGCGTGATGTGATGTTTAACACTCAATAAGGTCGCCATGCACTCCCTTTTATCGCATCCCAGTCTAATAAATTGCCGCCGCTTATTTTTAAAAGACTATGAGGTTTATATCAATATTGGTGTTCATGATTTTGAGAAGAAAGCAGAGCAACGCGTAATTTTTAATGTTGATCTTTATGTGCCTCTTGAGCAAAATACCCCCATGCATGATCGATTGGATGAGGTTCTGGATTATGACTTTATTCGTAAAACAATTACTCAAAGAGTCCAGAGAGGACACATTCATCTCCAAGAAACTCTATGCGACGATATTGTTGGGGCAGTTTTAGAGCACCCTAATGTAATGGCTGCGAGGGTTAGTACCGCAAAACCAGATGTTTATCCCGATTGCGAGGCGGTTGGGGTTGAGGTGTTCAAGATTAAACAGGTTAGTCAATAACTCTCATCTTATTTATTGACTATGGCAGATCCTCGTAAACAAGCTTTTGAAGAGAATAAGTTAGATAAAAAATTNTCTCGTTTGGTGGGCGAGGCAATTGGTGACTTTNGGATGATTGCCGACGGTGATAAGGTGATGGTATGTATATCAGGCGGCAAAGACAGTTATACCTTACTAGATATCTTATTAAAACTACGCGAGCGTGCCCCCATCTCCTTTGAGATCGTGGCAGTTAATTTGGATCAGAAGCAGCCAAATTTTCCGGCGGAGATATTGCCCAACTATTTAAAGCAACTAAATGTACCGTTTCATATTGAAGAGCAAGATACGTACAGCATTGTAAAACGAGTTATTCCTGAGGGAAAAACAACCTGTGGCTTGTGTTCGCGTTTACGGCGCGGTATTTTGTATCGGGTTGCAGATGAGCTCGGGGCTACCAAGATAGCCTTAGGACATCATCGTGATGATATTTTAGAAACCCTTTTGTTAAATATGTTCTTTGCAGGGAAGCTGAAGGGTATGCCCCCAAAATTACGCTCTGATGATGGGCGGCATATTGTGATTCGTCCGCTTGCCTATGTTCCAGAAAAGCTGATTGAGCGTTATGCTACCTCCATGAGCTTCCCCATCATTCCGTGTGATCTATGTGGTAGTCAACCCAATCTTCAAAGGGCAGCCATGAAGAAGCTCTTGCGGGACTGGGAGAAGCAATTTCCTGGCCGAGTTGAGAATATTTTCCGCTCAATGCATCAGATTGTGCCCTCGCATTTAATGGATCCCAACGCATTTGATTTCCAAGGACTGGAGAGCCATAAGAACCTCAGTGCCCTAGGAATAAACCTTGAGGGAGATTTAGCAATTGATGAGGGTGAAGATGTGTGTGTCCCGCTGAATCAAGCCCAATTCCCAATTTCATTTGCTGATAAGCTTTAATTTCTTAGACCAACCGCTTTCTCATTAACCCATCTCAAGCCCTATACTTATGGCTATGAATATAGTGATATTGGCAGCTGGGCAAGGCAAGCGCATGAAATCTGCTTTGCCAAAGGTATTGCAACCTCTAGCGGGCAAACCCCTTTTAGAGCATGTACTAGAAACCGCTATTTCTTTAACGAAGGCAGCACAGCCAGTAGTAGTTATTGGGCATGGCGCAGAGTATGTCAATGCATTCCTAAGCGATTTAGCGAACCGTAATCCACGTTTTAAGGCAATTAAGACGGTTTTACAAAAAGAGCAAAAGGGTACAGGTCATGCGCTCTTACAGACCCTAACCAAATTAAATAAAGATTTACCAACTCTCGTCTTATATGGCGATGTGCCATTGACCACAAAAGATACTCTTCAAAGCCTCATTCGCTTAGCCGACGGAGTTCGCGCAAAACAGTCGGCCCTCGGTTTATTAACCCAGAATATGGAAAACCCAAAGGGGTACGGGCGCATTGTGCGCGATCAGGATGGCGCAGTAAGTGCGATCGTTGAAGAAAAAGATGCCAGCCCAAGCATTAAAGCAATTCATGAGATTAATACGGGCATCATGGTTTTGCCAAGCGAGTCTTTATCGAAGTGGCTTAAGAGCTTAAAGACTAAAAATGCCCAAGGTGAGTATTACTTAACGGATGTGATTGCAATGGCAGTCCGCGATGGTGTTCCCATCCGAACCTCACAAGCAAAAAATGAGTACGAGATCTTAGGAGTCAATAGTCGTGATCAGTTGGCTGCGCTAGAGCGTCAAATACAAAGACAGCGAGCCGCTGCATTATTAGAATCAGGCGTTACCTTATTCGATCCTGAGCGTATTGATATCCGTGGCGAACTTAGTTGTGGTCAGGATGTATGGATCGACGTGGGTTGTGTGTTTGAAGGACGCGTTCACTTGGCAGCCGGAGTTCGTATCGGCCCTTATTGCGTTCTAAAAGATACCCAGATTGCTACCAATACGCAAGTCGGAGCATTCACACATATCGATGGTGCACAAATTGGTGCTGAAGCACGAGTGGGCCCCTATGCACGCATTCGACCGGGTACGATATTGGCGAACGAAGTTCATATTGGTAACTTTGTAGAAGTTAAAAACACGAAGATTTCGGCACAGAGTAAAGCCAACCATTTGGCTTATGTGGGCGATTCTATTGTGGGGGCTCGTGTCAATATCGGCGCCGGCACTATTACCTGTAACTACGATGGTGTCAATAAGCATCAAACGATTATTGAGGATGATGTTTTTATTGGATCTGATACTCAGTTAGTGGCACCTGTGAAAGTTGGTAAGGGGGCCACCTTGGGCGCAGGAACAACCCTGACCAAAGATGCTCCTGCTGGAAAGTTAACCGTGTCGCGCGCGAAGCAAGTATCGTTAGACTGGCAAAGACCGATAAAGATCAAGCCCAAATCTAGCAAAGTAAAGAAATAATCTATGTGCGGAATTGTGGGCGCAGTCTCCAAGAGTAATGTGGTCGATACCTTGATCGAGGGTTTGCGGCGTCTGGAATATCGTGGCTATGACTCTTGCGGTTTTGCAGTGATAGATGCCACCAAGACAAATCATCCACTGCAGAGAGCTAGAACAACTGCGCGAGTCGCTGATTTAGCGAAGCAGGCCACCGAGTTTAATGGCCATATTGGGATTGCGCATACCCGTTGGGCCACCCATGGTAAGCCAGACACACAAAACGCACACCCCCATATCTCGAATGACTTAATTGCGCTGGTGCATAACGGCATTATTGAGAACTATGAGGCATTACGTGAACAACTGATTGCCGCTGGATATCAATTTAGTTCTGAGACTGATACCGAGGTAATTGCGCACTTAGTTCATCGCGAGTATGTCAAATTAGCTAAGCCTGACTTAAGAGAGGCTGTAGCAGCGAGTATTTTGCAGTTAAAGGGGGCTTATGCCATCGCAGTCATTTCTCAAACAGAACCTAAGCGCTTAATTGGAGCTCGTGCTGGATCCCCCCTGATTGTAGCGATTGGCGATGATGGTCATTACGTATCTTCCGACGCCCTAGCATTAGCAGGAAAAGCACAAACCATGATCTACCTTGAAGAAGGGGACTTGGTGGCAATCAGTGAGGGCGATTTCAATGTTTGGGATCGTGGCGGAAAAATTGTAAGTCGTGAAATCAAGCCAATGCCAGTGCAGGGAGAGGCTGTTGAATTGGGACCCTATCAGCATTTCATGCAAAAGGAGATTTTTGAACAAGCCCGCGCGGCTTCTGACACGATTGCTCATATTTCTGAGTTTGGACCAGCCCTGTTTGCTGCTGATCCTAAAGAATGGCAAGCGTTTGATCAGATTTTGCTTTTAGCCTGTGGTACCAGTTATTACTCTGCCTGCGTTGCTAAATATTGGCTTGAAGAAATTGCACGCATTCCAACCCAAGTGGAGATTGCAAGTGAGTATCGCTATCGTCAGTCAATTCCCAGGTCAAAAACTTTAGTAGTCGTTGTCTCCCAATCGGGAGAAACCGCTGATACATTAGCGGCCTTGCGACATGCAAAGGAGCTTGGTCACGGCATGACCTTATCGATTTGTAATGTTGCTTCTAGTGCTATGGTGCGTGAGACACAATGGCACTTTTTAACGCATGCTGGTACAGAGGTGGGTGTAGCATCTACAAAAGCCTTCACGACCCAGTTACTTGCTTTGTACTTATTGGCCTGCTCGATTGCAAAGCGCAAAGGATTGGTATCGAGCGATGCCGAGAAAAAAATGCTTCATGATCTGCGGCATTTACCACAGGCGATTCATGCAGTATTAGCGCTAGAGCCACAAATTATTTCTTGGAGTCAATTGTTCACAAAATGCGAGAACGCATTATTTTTAGGACGAGGTATCCATTTTCCCATTGCTTTAGAGGGGGCCTTAAAGCTGAAAGAAATTTCCTATATACATGCAGAGGCCTATCCTGCTGGCGAACTTAAGCACGGGCCACTAGCCTTGGTAACTGAAAAAATGCCGGTGGTTACCGTAGCGCCCAACGATACGCTTCTCGAAAAGCTCAAGTCAAATATGCAAGAAGTCAAGGCTCGCGGAGGACAGCTATTTGTTTTTGCAGACCAAGGCACTCACATTAAGAGTGAGGAAGGCATACGGGTGATTCGCCTGCCCGAGCACTATGGAGATTTATCTCCCATCTTGCACGTTATTCCACTCCAACTCTTGGCCTATCACACCGCCTGTGCTTTGGAGACTGACGTTGATAAACCACGTAATTTAGCCAAAAGCGTCACGGTCGAATAAATCCGCATTAAGTAGCATCCTTGTGGTCAAATATTGGATGTGAAAAGTCGTTTAGCTACCCCACATTT
>Ga0063231_10000251_pt1 | contig 14548 bp, 16 predicted proteins | sample LauGreSu1BDMLBSD_2_FD_56231 | JGI IMG/M metagenome (GOLD analysis project Ga0063231, IMG submission 56231) | Freshwater lake microbial communities from Lake Michigan, USA - Su13.BD.MLB.SD v2 (version 2) | ecosystem: Environmental > Aquatic > Freshwater > Lake | place: Lake Michigan, USA...
GATCTTGAAGGGCGAAAGACTACAGGGACAACCATCCTTATTCCTTAAAAGGCTGTAGAGCTTGCTCAGAAGTGTTTTTGGGTAAAGAGGGATGAGATTGGTTAAAATCAATCCCTCTGTTGTTCTTGCCATTCATTTGCAGGAACGTTTAATTGCCTCGGTGATGGAATTGGTAGACGTGCCGGACTCAAAATCCGGTGCCGCAAGGCGTGTCGGTTCGCCAATTAAATTTGATAGTCGCTGGATTCGCTTGCCATTGCCTGCTCCACAATTTTGCGAGTCAAGGTTGGCGAGAAGAGTTCAATGAAGGTGAAGATAAAAGAGCGCAGGTAAGCACCTTGTTTAATACCGATGTGAGTGACATTGGTCCCAAAAATATGCCCCACCGGAATTGATTTCAGTAGACGATCTCGTTCAGGATCTAGTGCCACCCCAGCCACAATACCAACCCCCATACCATTTTCAACATAAGTCTTGATCACATCGGCATCAATTGCTTCTAAGATGATGTCGGGAGTGAGGTTGCGTTGCCCAAAAGCTGCATCAATTTTGCTGCGTCCTGAAAATGCTTTGGCATAGGTAATGATGGGGTACTTTGCCAAGATCTCTAGGGTAATGGATTCATGATTGAGGAGTGGGTGACCAGAAGGCACGACTACTGCGTGCTGCCACTGATAACTCGGTAGTGCAAGCACGCCAGAGGTATTAGCAAGACCCTCGGTAGCAATTGCTAGATCGGCGCGATCCTCAAGCAACATTTGGGCTATTTGACTAGGATTGCCTTGCTGAATGCTCACGCGGACCTTTGGAAAGCGTTTCGTGAACTCACTTAAGACTTTGGGTAGAGCGTAGCGGGCCTGCGTATGGGTGGTAGCAATCACAAAGCTACCTTGATCTTGATTTGCAAAATCTTTACCGACTCGCTTAAGTGTTTCAGTTTCTTCTAAGATGCGTTCAATCGAAAGCAAGATGCGCTTACCGGGTTCTGTAAGAGCACGTATACGTTTACCATGACGTCGAAAGATCTCAACCCCTAGTTCATCCTCTAACTCGATGATNGCCTTGGATACACCGGGTTGAGAGGTAAAGAGCGCCTTCGCTGCTGAGGTCAGGTTAAAGTTCTGACGCACGACCTCGCGAACAAAGCGGAGTTGATGAAGGTTCATAAATCAGGACAGGTTATGCGCGCGCCACCCACTTGAGGGCGATGATTGCTAAGACTAAGTAAATAAGAGGTGGAAGGATAGCAGTCAGGAGCGCAGGTAGTGATCCCAATAAACCAATGCTNGAAAACAATGTATTAAAAAGTTGAAAGCTCATCCCCAGCATGATGCCACCGAAGACTTTGATACCCACGCTACCTGCGCGGACCTTCATAAAGGCAAATGGAAGAGCCAATGCCAGCATCACAAAAATAATAAATGGATAAATAACTTTTTTCCAAAAGGCAATTGCATGCCTTTGCATATCTTGCTTATTATCTTGTAGGTGAAGAATAAAACGCCCCAGGCTGACAATCGACATTTTTTCAGGGCTAATTAATAGAACATTCAGAATTTGAGGAGTCACCTGCGACTCCAGACTTAGCTTCGGAAGTATTTTGGTTTGTGCTGTGTAGACCGCATCCAAGGGGTCACTANTGCGCTTTTCGGTGAAACGAGTTTCTGAGACATCATTGAGTTCCCAGATGCCCCGATTATCAAAGCGGCCAGAGGCTGCGCTCCGTATCGATAGAAGACGATAGTTTGGATCAAATTCATACATTCGGATTTGTCGGATTTGGTCATTCTGATCAATAGCGCCCACATTGACATAACGAACGCCTGCTCGAATTGGGCCGGTACCATCACTATCTCTCAGTTGGTCTTTTACCCAAACCCCAGATCGAAACTGAGAACTAAAGGTGGAGCCCAATGCCTTCATCCGGACTCGCTCAGATAGAGATTCAGCATAGGGTCCGAGAACTTCACTAATGAGTAGGGTGAACACTACGATTGGAAGCGAAATTTTTCCGAGGGTAAGTAGACTGCGTTTGATATCCAAACCCGCAACCCGAAAGATGGTGAACTCGGATTGGCTAGCCATCATGGCAAAAACATAAATACTGCCAATGAGACCTGCGATTGGAATAATTTCAACCATCCTGCTAGGGGCTTTTAATAAAACATGAAGCAGCGCTAGAGGGAGAGTGTATTTTGCGTTGACAGAGCCAAGCTCACTTAGAACATCGAAGAATAGAAAGAGAGCGACAAGAGCAAAAAGGATAAAACCAAAGCTGGCATAAATCTGCTTTGCAAAGTACCGTTCGTAGATTTTGGGAAACAGCCAACTCATTTTGATTGAAATATCCAGGGTAGTTGGCGTTGCCACCATTTCAGGGATGGGTTAACGCGGTTACGAATTAATACATAAGCCAGTAAAAAGGCAATCAAGTGGATTGGCCAAAGCCCAACAAAAAATTCAAGGCGACCCTGCGAGACGTAATTTTGAGTGAGATTTAATAAATTACTGTAGATCAAATACACCAACACGGCATAGAACATGGCGGTGTAATTACCAAGACGTGGGTTGACGTATGCCAAGGGAATAGCAATTAATACTAAGCCTAAGGCCATGAATGGCAAGCCAATTCGCCATAAGAGCTCCCCAAGATTAGCACGCTTGATATTGGGGTCAACTTCGTTAATGAGCTCAAGAATATTTTTCTCTCGGTCTCTCGGTGGCGGAGCGGCAACTTCTTTGCCACGTATTTTGGTTTCGTACTCTTCAAACTCTAAGATTCTGAAATTAGCTTGCGTAGGCTGACCTTCATAGCGCCTCCCCTTCAGTAAAACAATGCTCTTATCACCATTTGGAGCATTCTCAATGAAGCCAGTGGCTGCTACTGCCACACTNAATTTCTGATTGCGGGTATCGGCGACAAAAATATTCTTAACCTCACCCTTGTCGACATCTAGGCTTTCAATAAAAAATACTCTCTCCGCCTTGGCTGATTCTTTAAACTGACCCGCGGTNACCATTGATACGTCATCGCGTTGTTGAAAGCGCTGACTAATAATGCTGGATTCACGATTGGCCCACGGCCAGACTACGGCTGCCAGAATAGCAATGATGATAATTAGTGGAATCGCAAAACGTAAGATCGGGCCAATTAAATTTGTGATGCTTAATCCACTTGTGAACCAAACAATCATTTCCGAGTCTTTATACCAACGAACCAAAACAATTAAGACTGCAATAAAAAGGGAAACNGTTAGCAGAATTGCAAAGTAGCCTAGAGTTGCCAGGGCAATTAGAACGAGGGCATCCTCAGGGTTCACTACCCCGTTAGCGGCAAAACCTAGAATACGAATCACCAAGGTGGTGATCATGATCGTAACGAGTACCAAAAATACGGCACCCGTGGTCATGCTAAGTTCGCGGCGGAGGGCTTGTTCAAAAATCATGTCTTAAATAGTGTATTTGGGCAGGGTCAATTCGCTCGGTGGATAATGTAAGAAATAACCTTTATATAGACAGATCATGACAATTCAATTTAGCACGAAAGTTCTCTCCGAGATCGATTTTAAGAGCCCAAAGGCCGCTACTGCAATTTGTGGCTTATCTGGCGATTGTTTGATCCTTGGTTACCGTCAGGGCGAGTTGAACCAATTACAGGCTCTCGATGATTTATTGGGTGGCGCAATTGGGCAAGCTCGCAGCCTNGGGGATCTCGACGGTAAGGCCGGAGCCTGCACCTTGTTGCGTTCCACCCATTCATGGGCATTAAGTAAGGTGAGGCTAAAGCGTGTTTTATTAGTTGGTCTAGGTGATAAAGAATCCTTGGCTGATTTTGCAAAGGTTGCACGTTCGGCCATGAAGCACATTAGTGCTAGTCCAATAGAGTCGGTCTTATGGCATGNGGGCAGCTTTACGGGTAAACACAAAGCGAATCAATCGCCAACAGCTATTCAGGAGCGCATTCGTCTTCTCGCGCAAATTGTGGGTGATCAGGCATATCACTTTGGCGTTCGTCAAGCGCAATTTAAGACTAAGCCTGTAGCAAAATCAGACCCACTGAAATTAGTCACGCTGCTTACAAATACAAAGCAAGCTGCCTTAGTGAAGGCATCTGTTCATGAGGGGGCGGCTTTGGTCGAGGGTATGAACTTGACCAAAGATTTGGGTAATCTCCCTCCTAATATTTGTACCCCCACATTCTTAGCGCATACCGCCCAAAATTTATCCAAGAAGTCTAGTCTTCGCGTTCAAGTGCTTGGCGAGAAACAAATTGAAGCTCTGGGGATGGGGTCTTTCTTAGCTGTCGCAAAGGGTTCGGATACGCCGCCGCAATTCATCATCATGCGTCATGATGGCGGCAGAGCGGATGAAGATCCGATTGTGATTGTTGGTAAAGGAATTACCTTCGATACCGGTGGTATCTCCTTAAAACCTGGCGAGGCCATGGATGAAATGAAATACGATATGTGCGGGGCTGCATCGGTGTTTGGCACCATGCATGCTGTATCACTTCTTAATTTAAAGAAGAATGTGATTGGCGTGGTCCCCACCTGCGAGAATATGCCATCGGGTCGAGCAACCCGTCCAGGTGACATCGTGAAGAGCATGTCGGGTCAGACCATCGAGGTATTAAATACTGATGCCGAGGGACGCTTAATTTTGTGTGACGCCTTAACTTATGTTGAACGCTTTAAGCCAAAGGCTGTGATTGATGTGGCTACCCTAACAGGTGCTTGCATTATTGCCTTGGGGCACGTGCACAGCGGACTGTTCTCGGATGATGAGTCCTTGGTCAAGGATTTAAGCAAAGCCGGTCATCAATCCTTGGATACCGTCTGGCGCCTGCCTTTAGATGCTGCTTATCACGAGCAACTCAAGTCTAATTTTGCAGATATGGCCAATATTGGCGGCCGTCCTGCCGGTAGCGTAACCGCTGCATGCTTTTTGTCACGCTTTGCAGAGAAATTTAGATGGGCGCATTTAGATATTGCTGGAACAGCATGGAAGAGTGGCGCAGCAAAAGGAGCAACCGGTAGACCCGTACCTTTATTGCTGAACTTCTTGCTTGATCAATAGAGTTAGCAGGCTTAGTCACTAATGGCACGCATTGATTTTCATAGCAATGTGGCAGACAAACTTCTATATTGTTGCCGCTTGAGCCGAAAAATATTAGCCAGCGCTGACTCTACGGGACAGCATCGCACCATTGTGATTGTTGGCAATCCTAAAGAACTCCAAGATTTAGATGCCTTAATGTGGAGTTTTAGCAAGACTGACTTCTTGCCACATGCATGGCTTGACCATGATGCTGCACAAGAGACCCCCATTGTTTTTGTAAGCGATGTTAATCAACTCAAAGATAGTTCGATTCCGCATTGCGATGTATTAATTTATCTCAAGAATGAAGCACCGCCACAACTCGATGCTCTCTTAGCTCGTTTTCCAAGATGGGTTGAGGTGGTCACAACCCAGGAGAATGAGCGTTTAGCTGGCCGTGAGCGCTACAAGTCTTATCGCGAGATCGGTCATGAGTTGCATCACTTTGATCAAGCAAAGGGGAGCTAAGACATGCTAATGCACCCGCAATTTGATCCTGTTGCTATACAGCTTGGCCCGCTTGCAATCCATTGGTATGGCTTGATGTATTTGTTAGCGTTTGCTCAATTTTTGATATTGGGTCGAATGCGAGTTCAGCAAGAGCCATTCCTCAGTTTGAAGTGGAGCTTTAAGGATGTCGAGGATATTTTGTTTTGGGGTGTAGTAGGCGTCATCTTGGGCGGACGTCTTGGTTACGTCTTGTTTTATATGCCAGATTTTTATTTAAGCAATCCCCTCAACATCTTCAAGGTGTGGGAGGGCGGCATGTCATTTCATGGTGGCTTACTAGGAGTCTTGGTTGCTTTGTTATGGTTTGCTAAATCTCGCAAGCTGTCTTATTTTGTAGTGACCGATTTTGTTGCACCTTTGGTTCCCTTGGGTTTAGCGTTCGGACGTTTGGGTAACTTTATTAATGGAGAGTTGTGGGGTCGGCCGAGTGATTGGCCGTGGGCAATGGTGTTCCCAGCGGTCGATCAGGTAGCGCGTCACCCCTCACAACTCTATCAATTTGCTGGTGAGGGGTTGCTGTTAGCTATTTTGCTTTGGGTATACGCAAGAAAGCCAAGAGCTCGCGGTCAGGTATCTGGTCTATTTTTGCTCGGCTATGGCGTGTGTCGTTTTATCGTGGAATTTGCCAGGGAGCCCGATGCATTCTTGGGCCTTTTGGGATTGGGTCTATCGATGGGGCAGTGGCTATCGCTACCGATGATTGGATTCGGTATTTATCTAATCGTTCGGACCTCTCGGTCGTAAAAATCGGACATTTTTCCTAAAACCTAACACGAAGTTTGGAAAGCTCGTTATCCTGTAACGATGCTAGAAAAAATTGCTCAGACTCGTCATTTATCGCGTGCGATTGGTGCGGTTAATCGCTTAGTCTCTGAGCGAGGGGAGTCTAATGCAGTTAGTATGGCTGCCGATGTAATTTTTAATTACCGTAAATTAAATGCTGAACAGCGCTCCAAGTTTTTTATGGCCTTAGCGGAGCAATTTAATATTAATGTGGAAGCCCTGACAAAAGCGACACAAAGTTTTTCTGCAGACCCAAGTGCCCGTAACTACATTCGTCTTCAAAAGATTTCGGAGTCGCCAAGACAAGAGCTTTTGCGCCGCTTAAATCGCGCCCCTGGGGGAACTGCCGCGGTTGTTGAAATGCGTCGTGATCTACTAAGCCTGCTCCACAAGAAACCTGAATTGGCTGGCTTGGACTACGACATGCGGCATTTGCTGTCATCCTGGTTTAATCCGGGCTTTCTAAAAATGCACCGAGTTGACTGGAAATCTCCTGCAGAGGTCTTGGAAAAGATCATTGCACATGAGGCAGTGCATGCGATTGATGGTTGGGATGATTTACGTCGTCGCCTTCAGCCAGACCGTCGGTGTTTTGCCTTCTTTCATCCGCAGCTGCCTGATGAGCCTCTCATCTTTGTGGAGGTTGCGTTATTACCTGAAATCCCAGTAGCAATCATGCCATTGGTTGATAAAAAATCAGCGCCTGTGGAACAAACGAATCAATATAAGGTAGCTGCCTTCTATTCCATTAGCAACTGCGAATCAGGCTTGCGTGGTGTCTCAATGGGCAATTTTTTGATTAAACGAGTTGCCGAGCAGTTGCATGCTGAGTTCCCCGGACTCAAAACCTTTGTCACTCTATCCCCGATCCCGGGTTTGATGGAATGGATTACTGCTGGGGCGCATTTGGGAGAGGGGCCAAGTGCCGATAAGATTAAGCCTGCGATTCGCAAGGCGCGTGATGAGGCTCTTGAGCTTCTTAAATTAAGCGGCACATCGTGGCCAGAGAAATTATCAAAAGCATGGCACCCAGATGCATGCAGCAAGAAAGAGAAAGAGGCATTTGAGTGCTTAACAGCCATTTATTTAGCTTGTGTAACGCCGAATCGGGATGGAAATCCAGTGGCGAAGTTTCATTTAGGCAATGGCGCCAAATTACATCAAATTAACTGGGCCGGGGATTTATCCAAAAATGGCTTACGCCAGTCTGCAGGCCTGATGGTGAACTATTTATATGACCTTGCTAGCGTTGAGGAAAATCATGAGCAGTTTGTGCATGGTGAGATTATTTATTCTAGGTCTGTTGGTAGGCTCATGAACCCTTAAGGGCAAGTCATCTATAAGACTTTTAGGGGTTTAGCCCTATTTTTAGCAGTTCGATTTAGAATAATGTTCGCATTTAATTTAGACCTTATAAGAATTGAAGAGGAGACAAACAAAATGGTTTTTAGTCCAAAGACAAGAATTGCTGGCGTATTAGTTGGCTTATTAGCTGTACTGGGTATTTCTAGTACTGCCATGGCTCAAGAGTGGCCCGTTAAAACAATAACGTTTTTGAACCCATTCCCAGCCGGTGGTGGTACCGATGCATTTGCACGCCCCATAGCAGCTCAGTTGACCGAGCAGTTGGGCAAGCAGGTCATTATTGATAATCGTGGTGGTGCTGGTGGCACTGTCGGTGCATCGGTCGCTGCGAAAGCAGCCCCTGATGGCTATACCTGGTTTATTGGTGCATCCCATCACACCATTGCTCCCTCCATGTATAAAACGCTCGACTACGATATTCAGAAGAGTTTTATACCAGTTGCTCTTTTAGCCAGCGTACCGCAAGTATTGGTTGTTAACCCAGGTCGAGTCAGCGCCCGAAATCTTAAAGATTTTATTGCGCTAATGAAGAAGAATCCTGGTAAATACAACTTTGCAAGTGCTGGTAGTGGCACAGTGCATCACCTTGCTGGTGAGTTGTTCAAGATCCAAACCGGTACCTTCATTGTTCATATCCCATACCGTGGCGCAGGTCCTGCAATGAGTGATCTATTAGCAGGTCAGGTTGATCTTGAGTTTGATGGTCTTGGCACTTCAGCCCCACAAATTAATGCCGGTAAGTTGGTTGCTATTGCAGTTGCTGCTGATAAACGTAATCCTGCAATTCCGAATGTGCCAACATTTGCAGAAGCAGGTTTGCCAGATTACAAAGTATCGACTTGGTATGCCATGTTTGCTCCAGCAGGAACACCTAAACCAATCATCGACAAGATGACCGCAGAAGTTCAGAAGGCTTTGAATACACCCAAGCTAAAAGCAATTTGGACTAGCAACGGTGCTGAGACCCCTAACTTATATGGCCCAGCATTTGGTCAGTTGGTTGCGGCTGATGTCAATCGTTGGGCAGAGGTAGTTAAAAAATCAGGCGCTAAGCTCGATTAATGATTTGTTTTTGTCCGTGAGGGTTTTGTAGTGAACTTATTTGCATTATTAGAAAAAGGTTTTCCCAAGAATCGCGAAGATTGTGCACTAGAAACCCCGGACGGTTTGTATTACTCGTGGCGTGATATCGATCGCGCCACAGCTATGATGGCGAACCTCCTCAAGAGCCTTAAGTTACCTTTGGGCTCTCGAGTGGCGGTTCAGGTTGAAAAATCTCCAGAAGCCTTATTTCTTTATCTAGCCACATTACGGGCTGGCTATGTTTATTTGCCCCTGAACACTGCTTATCAAGAGTCTGAGATTCAGTACTTTATTGAAAATGCCGAGCCTGCGGTGGTTGTGTGCAGCACCAAAAACTTTTCTTGGATTTCCAAAGTCGCATTTAAGGCTGGCACTAAGAACGTATTTACCTTAGACGATAACCGCAGTGGTTCGCTGCTTGAGCGAGCATCGCATTGTGCAGATCAATTTAAGACAGTTACTAAGGCCGATGATGAGCTAGCAGCTATTTTGTATACATCGGGTACAACAGGCCGAAGTAAAGGCGCCATGTTGACCCATGGTAACTTAGGTAGCAATGCCCTGGTCTTAAACAAGTTCTGGGGATGGAAAAAGGGAGATGTACTTTTGCATGCCCTACCTATCTTTCATGTACATGGTCTCTTTGTAGCCGCTCATGGTGCATTAATCAATGGTAGCAAAATGATTTGGTTGCCACGATTAGATACTGCACAGCTTATTAAGCACTTGCCACGCTCTACGGTGATGATGGGTGTCCCGACTTTCTATGTTCGGCTCTTAATGGATCCAAACTTCAATAAAGAAGTTTGTAAGAATATGCGACTGTTTGTATCAGGCTCCGCCCCTTTGCTGACAGAAACATTTAATAATTTCCAAAAAGTGAGCGGTCATACTATTCTTGAGCGTTATGGCATGAGTGAGACCGTGATGCTGGTCTCTAATCCCTATCAGGGGGAACGGATTGGTGGTTCAGTCGGGGTTGTGTTGCCTGGTGTTGAGGTGCGCGTGGTTGGCGACTCTGGAAAGCTCTGTGGTCCAGATGAAATCGGCGGCATTGAAGTACGTGGCCCCAATATTTTTAAGGGCTACTGGCGCATGCCCGAGAAGACCGCCGAAGAGTTTACGAACGATGGTTGGTTTAAGACCGGTGATGTCGGTCGCTGGGGTGGAGAAACAAGTGCTGGGAAGGTGCCTAATCATTATCTTTGCATCGTTGGCCGCAATAAGGATTTAATCATCTCGGGTGGGTATAACGTCTACCCCAAGGAAATCGAGAGTTTTATCGATGACATGGATGGTGTTGAAGAAAGTGCTGTGATTGGTATACCGCACAAAGATTTTGGTGAAGCGGTGATGGCCCTTGTGGTTCCTAAGCCAGGTATCAAACTAAATGGCCAGACAATGATTGATGCGCTCAAGTTAAAGATTGCAAACTTTAAGGTGCCAAAGCGGGTAGAGATTTTAGAAAGTCTGCCACGTAACGCAATGGGCAAAGTGCAGAAAAATATGCTACGTGAGCAATACAGTCATTAAGTAATCAATGCCTTGCGGGCTTCATTGAACATAAACAAAGCCAAGAACATTAGCATTACTCCAAAAACACGCTTTAACTGAACGACATTTAGCTTGCGAGCTAGTTTTGCCCCAAGCGGCGCCGTAAAGATGCTGGTAGCAACAATACAGGCTACTGCGGGTAGATAAATATAGCCAAAGGAGCCGGCTGGAAGGTCTGTGCGGCCATAGCTACCGAATACATAGCCAAGCGTCGATGCCAATGCAATCGGAAATCCCAAACCGGATGAAGTTGCCATCGCAATATGTGGTTTCACATTGCACCAGATCATGAATGGTACGGTCACAAAGGCACCGCCAGCTCCTAGCAGACTAGAGAGGGCTCCAGAAAAAGCGCCATATGAGAATAAGCCAACTTTGCCAGGGAGCTCACGCTCAGGCTTTGGCTTCTTATTGATAAACATCTGGATCGAGGTATACACAATAAAGACTGCAAAAAAGAGTGATAGCCAGCCAGTATTGAATGCATCAAAGAGCTCGCTGCCCCCTACAAAACTACCAGCAATAATTCCGGGGGTAAAACCGGTTACTAATGGCCAGTTAATCGAGCCGTGTTTGTGATGAGCCCAAATTGCAGAAAGCGAGGTAAATAAAATAGTGGTCATGCCTGTAGCAATCGCCATGTGCACGATGATCTCTTGGCTAAAGTTTTGGTGATTAAACACGATGATCATGAAGGGTACCAAAATCATCCCTCCACCAATTCCAAGTAGGCCTGCCAAGAATCCAGCGCAGGCACCACAAACCAAAAGTATGGCGATATCGGTTAGAAGCATGAAAGGATCCCCGCCTTGGGCGCTAGGCCGTCATCCTGAACCCTAAAGTTCAAGGTGGTACGGTAGCAATACTTCGGGTGCATCAAATGACCCAGGGAGTGCAAGACAAGCCCGCACTGTAGATCGATCAGACGCTCGCGCCCATACTGCAATGCCCGTTCCGTATGCTTACGCATCGGTTCAAGGAACTATTGGCCTTGGCGCACCAGGCAGGGAAAGGGTTTTCATGAGGGAGTCTACTTGCTGTTCAAGTGCAAGGACTTCCTGTTCAATTTGAATGAGGTGTTCAGGATTAACCTGAGGATTAGGGGAGGATTGAGCAATCATCTTCTGCGCCTGAATTAACTCGCCAGCTAATTTAATGGCAGCCATCATCGCAGCGCGCTCAATACTTTTATTACCACTCGCAAGCGCTAGTTGTATTTGCTCATCCGCAAAGGCGCATGCCTCGCGCAATAAGGGTTCATGATCGCTAGTAGTAGCAAGGGTGATTTTGTGGCCAGCAAGGCTTACTTCAATGCGTTGTTGAGTCATGATCCTTATCTACAGGCGGAGTGGTATCAGTCAATAAGTTCATTTGGCGAGAATCGTTTTGCTCGGGCAAGCGCTTCAGAATATGTTCAATCCGTTTTTGGGCATCTTCGATCTTGCCTTCTAACATGATGCGATCTTGGCGCAAAGCCTCAACAGAAGAGTTCACCATCTTCATCTTCTCAGAGAGACGACGCAGGATTTGTTCTAAAGAATCGTGCGCCATGTGGATGGGGTTGATTAGTGCTTACGCCAGCTTTTTGTTCGTGGCGCCAACCATTAGATAGAAGGCGAGCGAGGAAACCAGCACATAGCAAAAGGCAAAGAACAAATTGCCAAAGAAATACTGACCAAAGAGCTCAACAAAGCCACTCAACGAAGCTGTACTCTTCTGAAAATAGAATGAGCCACTTGAAACAAGCTCACAAATTGCAATACCGCCAATAAAGGACAGTGCAAAAGCACCCAATGTCAGACCTTGCTTGTCATACTGACCCCGAAACCATTTACCAGTTAAGTACAAAGCTAGGTAGGCAGGGATGAGAGAAAAGTAAGCCATATTCATTAAAGAATTACCCATCGCCAAGTAATCAATCAGAAAGGCCTGAGCCAAGATTACTAAAAAGAGAGGAGGGCCAAATAAAAAGCCCACCATGAAGGAGATAGCCCAAGTAGCATCTGGCAGACCAAACAAAGAGGCAACATGTTGCCCCCGAGTTGCCCATAAGACCAAGGAGAAAGCGACTGTTATCACAACAGTTTGTTTGGTCGATAAATTCAACATGTACTCTCCTTAACTTAAGGGATCATTTTAGACCTAAATTAGCCCAAAAATGATTATTTCATAGCATACCGCACTCCCACAAAAAGATTGGATCCCGGGGTGTTGTAACCATATGAAAGTTGATAATCTTTGTTGAAGATATTGTTCCAACGCCCAAACAAGGTCCAGTCTTTGGCAAACTCATAATTGCCGTATAGGTTGTAGATTGCATAGCCGCCCATATAACCGGAATTCGCAGAGTTATATCTTCCACCTTGAAAGGTCCCCTCGGCGCCAACATTCATTTTTTTATACTTATAGTCCGCACCTAAGTTACCGAATTGTCTAGCGCGTTTTGCTAAAAGATAGCCTGTACTTTGGGCAATAGGATTTTGTTGATCTATAGAGCCTCGCAATCTAAGATTTGAGACTCTCGTAACCCCGCCAACTGAGACCCCAGAAATTTTGGCCTCACCAGCATTGCCAGCACAACCCCCCTGAGGACCATTGAGTTGAGATGAGGTACAAGGTGGCGATGTAGTTGTGTATTGAATTAGGTTGGTTATGGTGCTATTAAATCCAATGATATGTAAATCAACTGATTTTGATTCATAGTGCAACCCAATTTCAGTATTTTTACTTTTTTCAGCTTGTAAATTTTGATTACCGTAGTTAGGAAAATAAAGATCATTAAACGATGGNGCCTTAAATCCTGTGCCATAGTTAATGTTGCCCCTAATTTGATTCGTGAAGAAATATCCATATGAGGCCCCACCAGTAGTTTGAGGACCATAGCCAGTAATACTGTCATTGCGGAGTGCTACATTTCCAAGGTGAGACCCTCGTTTCAATTGATATGATCCCGCAATCGTATTGGTATTTTGATTTTGACTAATTACACCGTCATCATTGGAGTATGCGCTGATTGTTTTACGCTCTGTAACAATTTGAAGCAGGTCGGTACCAATCTTAATATCGTTCTGCCAAGAGTAGATCATTTGTTTCGTCTTGTAGACTGGGTTACCTGTCTTATAAATATTTTGAGAGTAATCATTGGATTGGGATGCTTGGATCATGCTTTTCCAATCTTTATTGATTTGGTTGTTAGAAAACAACGAAAAGATTCCCAAATTACTAATTTGACTTCCGATACCTCCACCAAAATAATTGCTAGCTGGATACTGGTTATCTAAACGCGTAGCTACAAACTGAAGGCCAAGTTCTTGCCCTCGATCCCATTCTTGTGCAAGGCGTCCAGCCCCGCCAGTTCTCACATATCCAGTTTTACTCATATTTAATCCACCACCACAAGAATTTGCTGATAGGGTTGTGGATGATTGTGTATTTGGGTTGCAAACATTATTTTTTGCAACACTTGTGAATCCAGTTGAAATTTCCTGAGAGCTGCTTAAGGAGTAGCTAGTTTTTTTACTTTCTCCAAAGGAGCCATACAAACTTGCATCGGTAATGCTTGTTCCATAGCTACCATATCCTGTGGAGGCGCCCGCTTGAAATGCTCCTGATCCTTTTTTAGTAAAAATTTGAATCACACCACCAATCGCATCCGACCCATACAAACTGCTCTGTGGTCCAAAGATGATTTCAATGCGGTCAATAATGCCAAGTGGAATAGCCTGTAACGAGAACGCACCCGTGCCAGCTGCTTGTGAGCGGACACCGTCAATTAGAAGTAACGCTTGGTTGGAATTTGCACCCCTTAAAAAGATGCTTGCCGCTGATCCTGACCCACCAATCGTTGAAATTTCCACCCCTCGTTGTCTTTGCAATAATTCCACTAAGCTGGTTTGCGCTGCATCCGCAATTTCTTCAGGTCCAATATAGACATAGTCGGCAAGAACATCATTAGCCCGAGTAGGAGTTCGTGTTGCGGTGACAATGACAGGATCGATTGAACTATTAGCACTGGCAACCGAGACACTACTGCTTTGTGCCATTGCGGCTTGGGTATGAATAAGATTTGCAGCTAGTAAAGCAAAGACAGATAACTTCACCACCTTTTTTAAAGATGGCCTTACTGATATGCATGAGTGCATGATGATTCCCTACG
>Ga0063231_10000254_pt1 | contig 14519 bp, 12 predicted proteins | sample LauGreSu1BDMLBSD_2_FD_56231 | JGI IMG/M metagenome (GOLD analysis project Ga0063231, IMG submission 56231) | Freshwater lake microbial communities from Lake Michigan, USA - Su13.BD.MLB.SD v2 (version 2) | ecosystem: Environmental > Aquatic > Freshwater > Lake | place: Lake Michigan, USA...
GAACCACTGGCACCGGGGCTTCGGGTGAGATGCGTCCAGTATCTCCAAACCAATAACGATCTAGCATGACATCACCCACCACTAGCAAGCGCGTCTTACTAAATTGATTGCGATCGGCTTTTTCTATAGTCAATTTGGGCTCTTTATTAATTCAACATCCTAATTATGCCGACCAATGCCTTGATACTCAAAACCGAGCTCTTTCATAGTTTGGGGCTCATANAAATTACGNCCATCAAAAATGATGGAGTTTTTCATCTTCTGTTTTAGTATCTCAAAATCAGGACTTCTAAACGCTTTCCACTCGGTCACAATAATCAGAGCGCTAGCTTGGTTCAGAGCATCTTCTGGAGTCTTTACCATCTTTACTTGATCCAAAAGCTTAGGGTGCAACTTAAAGTCGAGCTCCAGACAGCGCTGAGCCTCTGGCATGGCTACAGGATCGTGCGCCAAAATATTAGCGCCTCGCTTGACCAACTCAGAGATGATCAAACGACTGGGTGCCTCACGCATATCATCGGTATTCGGTTTAAATGCCAAACCCCAAAGAGCAAATTGGTGGCCCTTTAGGTTCTCCCCGAATCGCTTAACGATCTTCTCAATCAGGATCGTTTTTTGAGCTTGATTCACAGACTCAACAGCTTCCAGAATCTTTAGATCACGTCCATATTGGTGTGCAGTTTGAGAAAGTGCCGAAACATCCTTCGGAAAACAAGAGCCGCCATATCCTGTGCCTGCATATAAAAAACCATAACCAATGCGAGAGTCTGAACCAATCCCTTGGCGAACTGCCTCAATATCAGCGCCAACTTCATCTGCCAAATTGGCTAACTCATTCATAAATGAGATTCGGGTAGCTAGCATGGCATTGGCTGCATACTTTGTTAACTCTGCACTTTTTACATCCATGTAATAAGTACGCTCATGATGACGATTGAAGGGCGCATAGAGCTTGCGCATCATTTCCTTGGCCCGTAATCCCGCTGGATCTGCATTGGTGCCAATCACGATACGATCAGGGCGCATAAAGTCTTCGACTGCAGCCCCTTCTTTTAAAAACTCAGGATTTGAAACCACTGAACACAAAGCAGGATCAAGATTTCGTTTCTTAAGCTCTTCTTGTATAGCAGTGGTTACCTTTTCTGCAGTACCAACCGGCACAGTAGATTTATCCACAATAACCTTTGGGCTAGTCATGTGCTTACCAATATTGCGAGCGGCAGCGATCACATATTGCAAATCAGCAGAACCATCTTCATCGGGGGGTGTGCCTACCGCAATAAATTGGATATCGCCATGCGCTACTGCGGCTGCTACATCGGTAGAAAACTGAATACGTCCCGCAGCACGATTACGGGCGATCATCTCTTGCAGACCAGGCTCATAAATGGGGACGCCGCCAGAGTTCAAGATATCAATCTTTTTTTGATCAATATCTAAACAAAAAATCGTATTACCAAGCTCTGCTAAGCAAGCTCCAGTAACAAGCCCCACATATCCACTTCCAACAATCGTTACCTTCAATTAAGCTCCTTAAAACCCTCGTGAATTCATTCCTTAACTACCGCTTATTATTCCTAACAATTTTGAATCATTTCTTACATAGACGGGCCACTTGGTACAGCGCCTTCACTCCGCCTTGGAGAATACGCTTCCCAATGATTGCAGCCTGGGCACTGCCAATAAAAACGTCGAGCTCTAAAGCCACAATTGCCGCAGGTATAACGCGCTAGGGCTGTCGTGCGCTGTTTGAGTAAACCCAAGGTGGATTTCAAATCAGCGACTCGGCTTTCAGGCCCAGAGACCTCGGCAAGTACTAAGCGCGTCTCTGCTAATTTTGAGAGTGCGCTCAAGGTAGGTGAATGTTGCATCACCTCTACTAGCATTTTCTCAGCGGCTTGTGCGCCACGTATTTGCATAACATGCCTATGCGCAATATCTAACAACTCTCCAATCGCTTGGGTCTTTAATAGAGCCAACAATTGGTCTAAGCCTGTATCGGCCTGACTCACTGCAGAATGTGCAGCCATCCAGCGATCAGCCACTAAATGCATAAAAGCAGGACTCTCTTTGGCAACAACCCCCCAAACCTCGATAGCCTGTAATGGACGCTCCATTGCCAGAAAGTAATCGCCTTGCAAAATAAGAGCGCGGGCTTGATTCGGGATCGCTTGTAAGGCATGGTTAATACTTGTTTCAGCCTCTGCCATGTCTTTACGTCTTAAGGCTTCCTGTGCGATCTCACAGTAAAACTGGGCAATCTCTAGTTGATGGCTTTTGTCTTGCAAACCTTGGAGTTCTGTAGCCGCAATGATTGCTTTTTTCCAATCCTTCTCAACCTGATACATCTCCAACAAACTCTCTTTTGCTGGAATGGCATATTTACCCTGCCCCACCTGATTTAAAGACGCCTCTGCGCGATCCAATAGACCTGCACGTAAGAAGTCTCGGCCTAACTCATAGGCCGCATGATCCCGATCGCGCGGCTTAATATCATCACGATTTGCTAAATGTTGATGTACCCGAATTGCACGTTCGGTCTCGCCACGGCGGCGAAACAAATTGCCTAGCGAGAAGTGCAAATCGACTGTCTCTGGATCAAGTTGTGCGACCTTGACCAAGGTTTCAATGGCCTGATCCGGCTGCTCATTGAGCAAAAGGTTTAAACCTTTAAAGGTGGAACGCTGTTGCTTTAAGCGCTCGCGCTCATCTTGACGCGCCTCTAAACGCAAATCCCAGCGCGAAGCAATCCAACCCAAACCAAAAAAGATAGGTATTAGGAGTAACCAACCGGTTTCTATTTGAATCATGTTCAGTGGCTTTTAGAAAAGAACTTATTTTTAGATCTGTAGCAGACCTGCCACCGCGGGACTAGGCACCCGAACTCCCTTTGTCTGTAACTAATTTTTGATTAAGTGGTTTGTAATCCACTCGCTCACGTAGCTCTTTACCTGGCTTGAAATGAGGTACCCGCTTTTCAGGGATTAATACTTTCTCACCGGACTTGGGATTGCGCCCCGTACGAGCAGGACGATGGTGCAGAACAAAACTACCAACGCCACGTAACTCAATACGCTTACCTTCAGCCAATGCTTGGGTCATGGTGTCGAGTAATGTTTTGACGGCCAACTCAACGTCACGAGGCAAGAGTTGCGGAAACTGCTCCGCTAAACTCTCGACTAACTCGGAACGGGTAATGGCTTGATGCTCTTGATCTGACATAGTCTAATCAGTCCGCCACTCTAAGAGTGGCGGAATCACCTTAGCTTTGGTTATCCATTTTCGCTTTTAACAAGGCACCTAAATTCGTTGTACCAGAGCCAGCATCACTCTGTAACTTATTCATCGTATCTTGTTGATCAGCGCTATCTTTTGCCTTAATCGACAAATTAATAGCGCGTGACTTGCGATCAATATTGATAATCATGGCAGACACAGTATCACCCTCTTTTAGGGCATTACGCGCATCTTCCACACGATCCGTTGAGATCTCAGAAGCGCGGAGATAACCTTCTACCTCATCCGCCAAATGAATCACTGCACCCTTCGCATCCACACTCTTCACAGTACCAGAGACTAGGCTACCCTTGTCGCTAGTTGATGTGTAATTATTGAAGGGGTCGCCTGACATCTGTTTAATGCCAAGAGAAATGCGCTCTTTCTCAACATCAATAGCCAAGACCACTGCCTCGAGCTCATCGCCCTTCTTAAACGCTTTAACAGCCTCTTCGCCTGGCTCGTTCCAAGACAGGTCAGATAAATGAACCAGGCCATCAATACCGCCAGGCAAACCAATGAAGACACCAAAATCAGTAATCGATTTAATGGCGCCCTTAATCTTGTCGCCCTTTTGATGGCTGCGTGAGAACTCTTCCCAAGGATTGGCTTTGCATTGCTTGATACCCAAGCTAATACGACGCTTGTCTTCATCAATATCCAAGACCATCACCTCAACTTCGGTCCCCAAAGAAACGGCTTTACTTGGAGCAACGTTCTTATTGGTCCANTCCATTTCAGAAACGTGCACCAAACCTTCAATGCCNCTTTCGATTTCAACGAATGCGCCGTAATCAGTGAGGTTGGTTACCTTACCAAAGAGACGTGTGTTGGGTGGGTAACGGCGTGCAATACCAACCCATGGGTCATCGCCTAATTGCTTAATACCCAAGGAAACACGATTCTTCTCTTGGTCAAATTTAAGAATCTTGGCGGTCACCTCTTGGCCAACGGTCAACATCTCACTGGGGTGNCGCACGCGACGCCATGCCAAATCGGTAATGTGCAAGAGTCCATCGATACCACCNAGGTCTACGAATGCGCCGTAATCGGTAATATTTTTGATGGTGCCTTGAACAACGCTACCCTCTTGGAGGTTAGACATCATCTTNGCGCGCTCTTCGCCTTGGCTNGCTTCTACAACAGCACGACGAGAGAGGACAACGTTATTACGCTTACGATCTAATTTAATGACCTTGAACTCCATGGTCTTACCTTCATAAGGACTGGTGTCCTTAATGGGGCGAGTATCGACCAAAGATCCTGGGAGGAACGCACGGATACCGTTAACCATAACGGTCAGGCCGCCCTTCACTTTGCCAGTAACAGTACCGGTCACGATCTCTGCGCCTTCAAGCGCTTTCTCAAGGTTCATCCATGAGGCCAAACGCTTGGCTTTATCACGAGAAAGGATGGTATCGCCGTAACCATTTTCTAGCGCATCGATTGCGACAGAAACGAAATCACCAGGGTTTACTTCGAGCTCGCCCTGGTCATTTTGGAATTCTTCAACAGGAATAAATGCTTCGGACTTTAGTCCCGCATTCACAACGACAAAATTATGATCAATACGAACNACTTCGGCCGAGATAACCTGGCCGGTTTTCATATTGGATCGGGTTAGGGATTCTTCAAATAATGCTGCAAACGATTCAGACATGAGTTTCACTTTTTGTGCCGTCAAAAAACCGACGGGTTAAATTAATAAAACCTTAGANGGCGGGTATAAACCGTAGATGCCAACTAAAGCGCCAAAACAACAACTAGTGATGCAATTTTGCATACCAGTTTAAAACCTGCGTAACTGCCTGATCGACCGATAAATCCGAGGTATCCAGCAAATATGCCCCTTCCACACGCTGNAGGGGCGCAGTGCCGCGATTGATATCGCGGGCGTCGCGCTCCTGCAAATCCTGCAAAAGGACATCCATTCTAGCAGAAATTCCCTTAGCGATCAATTGCTTATATCGACGCTCCGCTCTNGCTTGTACGCTAGCTGTCAAATAGACCTTTAAAACCGCATCGGTAAAGATCCGGCTGGCCATATCGCGGCCATCGGCCACCAAGCCGGGGTTTTGTCTAAATTCCCTCTGAAGGGTCAATAAAGCGTCCCTAACCTTGGGGTAAATAGCCAGCTGCGACGCTCTAGTCCCTATTTTTTCCTCCCGAATAAGCTCAGTAACATCCTTACCGTTCAGAAAAATCTTGTTGTCCTTAAAAACAACCTGCATACGGGACGCAATAGCCCCCAAACCCGACTCATCGTCTACTGAAATACCGGCCTCTTCACTTGCGAAAGCAACTAGACGATAGAGCGCCCCACTATCTAAGTAATGAAAACTCAGTTGGTCAGCCACACGCATCGCTACGGTTCCTTTACCCGAAGCAGTAGGGCCATCAATGGCAATGACTGGGGGTGGATTACTCGCTGTTCTCATGGAAGTCAATTAATGCGTAATACTGGCTAGCTCAGAGAAATAGTGGGGGAAGGTTTTAGCAACGCAATGAGGATCATTAATCTGAATTTGCTTGGGACCAAATGCGCACAATGAAAAGCACATGGCCATACGATGATCATCGTAGGTATCAATTCCATTGACCGGTGACTGCCAATCTAGCTGATCCAAGGGATGAATCTCAATAAAGTCGGGGCCCTCAATAACTTGGGCTCCTAATTTTCGCAACTCCTTTGCCATCGCTGCAATGCGGTCGGTTTCTTTAACACGCCAACTCGCAATCTTTTCTAGACGGGTTTTGCCTTTGGCAAAGAGTGCCATCACTGCCAGTGTCATCGCAGCATCCGGTATAGCAGTGCAATCGATGGTGATGCCATTTAACTGGCCATGACGAACGCCACTAGTTTGTAAATAATGGTCGCCGCGCTCAACCACAGCACCCATTTTTTCAATCGCATCTGCAAAGGCAATGTCACCTTGAATGCTGGTCTTACCCACTCCTAAAACACGTACCGGTCCTTGTCCTAAAACTCCGGCCGCCAAGAAATAGGATGCTGATGAGGCATCGCCTTCAACATACAAAGTCTGTGGGCTGGTATAGACAGCACCCGCCTCAGTGGGAGCAATCACAAAGGTATTTCCATCTGGACAGCTCACCTCAACACCAAAACGTGCCATGAGCTTCGTAGTGATATCAATGTATGGTCGAGAAATTAATTCTCCGAGCACCTCAATCCGAACTGCTTTGCGAGCTATTAATGGAAGCGCCATCAATAAGGCTGTTAAGAATTGGCTCGATACATCACCCCTGACCTGAATCGCCTCCGGAATGCTAATCACACTCTGATGAATCAACAACGGCGGATACCCCACTTCCTTTTCGTAATCAATTTGTGCACCCACTTGCCGCAGCCCATCAACCAAATCACCAATTGGGCGCTCATGCATTCGGGGTACGCCCGATAAACGGTAATTGCCCTGCTGCATTACTAATGCTGCAGTTAATGGACGTATTGCGGTCCCAGCATTACCCATGAATAAATCAGCTTCTTTATTTGGAAATAACCCGCCACATCCGTTCACAATGCAATCAAGACCATGATCTTCGAGCTTGACACCGAGTTGACGTAAGGCCTTACGCATCACCTGCGTATCATCGGCATCCAGTAATTGCTTAAGGGTTGTGGTTCCTTTGGCAAGAGCGGCTAGCAATAGAACACGATTTGAAATACTTTTAGAGCCCGGTAAGGTAATCTGACCTTTTGCTCCCTGAAATGGTCCAATCTGAATTGCTGGACTGGCCATTAAGACGCATCCCACTTTTGTCGTGCCTGACTTGCCTTTTGAAAAACCTTTTCAAGACCAGCTGCGTCTTCTTTAGCAATCATCTCACGCAAACGTCCAGTCACACTCAAGTATTGGTCGAGTTCTTTGAGGATTGCTTGCTTATTCGCAATACAGATATCGCGCCACATCTCTGGGCTCGATGCAGCAATCCGTGTGAAATCTCTAAACCCCGCGCCCGCATGCCCAAGCTTTTGTTCCGCATCCTCCGAATTAAGCACGCTTGCCATCAAAGCATAGGAGAGGATATGGGGTAAATGAGAGACCGCGGCATAGATCGCATCATGCTGTACTGCTGATATCCGTTTAATATTTGAACCCAGTACTTTCCAAAACTCTTCTACCAGAGCGACATCGGCTGCGCTATTTTCTTGCAACTGACAAATGATTGTTTGTTTTCCTTGAAATAAATCAGCGCGAGCAGCAGCAGCACCGTGCTGCGCTCCTCCCGCGATCGGATGTGCAGGAATAAATTGACAGACTTTTTTACCTAAGACTTCTTTGGCAGCCAAAATTACATCGCTCTTGGTACTGCCTGCATCTGTAATTAAGGTGTTGGATCCCAAATGGGGCTCTAATTGAGTAAAGATTGCTCGCATTTGTGCAACCGGTACGCACAAGACGATCCATTGTGAAGATTGCACAGCTTCGGCTAAATCAGCCACCCGATCAATAGCGCCCATCTTTTTGGCTTGATCTAAATTGGCGCTACTTCGCCCCACACCAATGACTTCGCGCACGACCCCCGCCCCTTTGAGCGCTAATCCTAATGATGCGCCTATTAAGCCGACACCAACAATACTCACAACACCAAACTGATTTGTGCTCATGCCAGCACCTTCTCATCTTTGAGGATTTGAGAAAAGGCTTCCAAGAAGGCCGCGTTTTCTTCCGGCAATCCAATCGAAATCCTAAGCCATTGAGGCAAACCATAATTAGCAACTGGTCTCACGATCACGCCACGCTTAAGTAACTCTTGATTAACTCGTGCGCCGGCCTGATCATCATTGCCTACTTTGACGAGAACAAAATTACCCGCTGATGGAATAAATGCGAGTTTCATCTGCTCAAATGCCTTTGTTAATTGCGCATAGCCAGCTCTATTCAGCTCATAGCCCTTCAATAAGAACGCTTCATCTTGCAATGCTGCAATGGCTGCAGCTTGAGCTAAGCTATTCACATTAAACGGTTGACGAATCCGATTGAGCAAATCAGTGAGAGCAGGTTGAGCAATGCCATAACCAATGCGTAGGCCAGCTAATCCATAAGCCTTTGAAAAACTTCGCGATACCATCAAATTAGGGTGAGCGCGAACCCAAGCAATGGCGTCATAGCGCTGCTCAGGAGATAAGTACTCGTTGTAGGCTTCATCCAAAACGATCACAACATTTTCAGGGACTTGGGTAATAAATGATTGAATAGCATCAGGCTGTAAATAGCTGCCGGTTGGATTATTGGGATTCGCAATAAATACCAACTTAACTTGATCGCCTAAAGACCGAATGACCTTTAACATCGCTGGCAGATCATGGCCATAGTTGGCATCCGCAGAAACTTCAATAGCCTTTGCGCCAATAGCCTGAGTGGCCAAGGGATAGACCGCAAAAGCATGTCGAGAGAACACCACTGCATCTCCTGCATCCGCAACAGCTCGAGCGGTAAGCTCAAGGATGTCGTTACTACCATTACCGAGCGTAATCCAATCCTCTGGAACTGCAAGGCGCTTCGATAGAACTTGCTTTAACTCAAAGCCATTGGAGTCTGGGTAGCGCCCTAGATCGCTGGCCGCCTTCATCATCGCCTGTTTAGCCGATTCGGGCATTCCAAGAGGATTTTCATTGGAGGCCAACTTCACAATCTTGCTCTCGTCTAAGCCATATTGACGGGCAACCTCGCTAATGGGCCTGCCACCTACATAAGGAGCAATTGCTTGCACATGGTCTAAGCCAATTTTCTTTGCCATTGAATTCAGTTGAACGTAATAAGGATGGACCTAGTTTTTAGCTCTCGGGTAAGAGCCAAGCTTTTTATAGAACGCTGCGATTGTTTTTAACTCTTCAATAGCTTTGGCTACTTTTACATCGTCTGCATGGCCTTCAATATCGATATAAAAGTGATACTCCCAAGAGCCCTTGCGAGCTGGTCTTGACTCAAAGCGGGTCATCGAGACGCCATGTTTAGCTAATGGGCCTAGCAAATGATGAACAGCGCCAGGTTGATTTGAGACCGACAACACCAAAGAGGTTTGATCCTGACCGCAGGGTTGGCAAGCATATTGGCCTATCACTACGAAGCGAGTGCGATTATTTGGATCATCCTGAATTTGCGCAGCAATACTTTGTAGCCCATAAGCAATTTGAGCAGGATCCCCAGCGATAGCTGCAATACTTGTATCAACACTTGCCATACGAGCAGCTTCTGCATTGCTACTGACCGCTTGGCGTTGTAAGTGAGGGACATGCACACTCAACCATTGCTGACACTGGGCTAATGCTTGCGCGTGAGCACAGACCGTCTTGATACCATCCAAACTTCCAGTCTTGCTTAATAGGTGATGACGAATCGGCAATACTACCTCGCCGCTAATTTGTAGTGGGCTCTCCAACAGCAAGTCGAGAGTGCGGGAGATGGCACCCTCGCTAGAGTTCTCCACTGGCACTACCCCAAAATTTGCAGCGCCCTTCTCAACCGATTTAAAAACTTCATCCAAACTAACGCACGGTAAGCCTTGGACAGATTGACCAAAATACTGGTGCGCCGCCAGCTCTGAAAAGGTGCCTACGGGTCCTAAATAGGCAACTGTTTGTCTGGATTCCAACGCTCTGCACGCAGACATAATCTCACGCCAAATCGAAGCAATCCCATCTGCCAGCAAAGGCCCCGAATTTTTCTGGAGGACATTCTGAATGACTTGATTCTCACGCTCGGGTCTAAAAATGGGAGCCGAGGATTCATTTTTAATATGCCCGACCTCTTGTGCCGCCTTAGCTCTTTTGGTCAAAAGCTCCAAGAGTTGAGTATCAATCTCATCAATCTTGGCACGCAAGGGAGTTAAACGTTGTTCATCCTTTGACATTAGGCCCGCCTCTCAAATTCCTGCATGAACGCCAGCAAGGCTTCCACTCCAGCAATAGGCATCGCGTTGTAGATGCTCGCACGCATGCCACCTGCGGCTTTGTGCCCTCGCAGTGCAGCCAATCCTGCCTCATTGGACTGTGCCAAAAACTCTGCATTCAAACCTTCATCTTTCAGAAAAAAAGTGACATTCGTTCTAGATCGGCAATTTTTATTAACGCGACTCTCATAAAGAGAGCTTTGATCAATAAAGTCATACAACAAAGATGATTTGACCTGACTGCGGCGTTCCATCTCTTTAATTCCGCCCTGACGCTTAATCCACTTAAATACTAAGCCTGAAACGTAAATTGGGAAAGTGGGTGGGGTATTAAACATCGACTGATTAGCAACTTCCTTGGCCCAATCCCAAATCGATGGGGTGATTGCCATGGCATGACCGATCAAGTCTTTGCGAACAATGACAATCGTTACTCCAGCAGGTCCAATGTTCTTTTGGGCGCCAGCAAATAAGACTCCACATTGGCGCACATCCATTTTTTTCGAGAGGATATTGCTAGAAATGTCAGCAACCAAGGGGGCTGCGCCAACATCCGGAAAGTTTGCAAACTCAACGCCGCCAATCGTTTCATTGGCACAAATATGAACGTAGGCGGCATCCTTAGACAATTGCCAAGTACTTCGCTCAGGAATGCTTCTGAAGTGATCATTAAGGGATGTGGCCGCAACATGGGCTTCCCCATATTTTTGGGCTTCCTTCACTGATTTTTCAGACCAAATCCCTGTCACAATAAAATCAGCCTTGGGCTTTTTGGCAAGCGGCATCAGGTTCATGGGAATGGCAGCATTCTGACCAATACCACCGCCTTGCAATAACAAAATCTCGTAATCGTCGGGGATGGACATTAGCTCACGAAGATCGGCGAGCGTTTCTTCATAAACCGCCATGAACTCTTTGCTGCGATGGCTGATCTCCATCACGCTCGTACCAAGCCCATGCCAATTGAGCAACTCATCAGCAGTCTGTTGCAAGACCTCCTCTGGCAAGGTTGCTGGACCCGCTGCGAAGTTATAAATGCGGCGGTCAAAGCTCATGATAGTTTACGGTTTAGGATCGATGAGCTTAGGCATCGCCTGCCGGTGGCTCTGAATCTTTCTCAGACTGCTCATCACCAAGCTCATCATCATCGGAGTCGCTTTCAGCAATCCGCTGCAGACCAGATAAATGTGTTCCTTCATCGACATTGATTAAGGTAACCCCTTGCGTGGATCTGCCCATCTCCCGAATCTCAGAGACGCGGGTTCTAACCAGAACGCCACCGGTGGTAATCAACATGATCTGATCTTCGGGTGAGACTAATGCTGCAGCAACAACTTTGCCATTACGCTCGCTAGTCTGAATCGCAATCATCCCCTTCGTGCCACGACCATGACGAGTGTATTCAGCAATTGGCGTACGCTTACCAAAACCATTCTCAGTCGCGGTTAAGACGCTGCTCGGGGTAGCATCACTCATAGCAGCATCCGCACTCACTGGTGCGCCCTCTGCAATTTCTGCAGGCGCAACTAGCATCGCAATCACTTCCTGACCTTCGGCCAAGTTCATGCCACGAACCCCGCGTGCTGTTCGACCCATCGGACGGACATCATTCTCATCAAAGCGCACTGCCTTACCCGCGTCGGAGAACAACATCACATCATGCTTGCCATCCGTAATTGCTGCACCGACTAAGAAATCGCCTTCATCCAAATCAACAGCGATGATGCCGGCTTTACGAGGATTGGAGAAATCCGATAAACGGGTTTTCTTAACCGTGCCGCGTCGGGTTGACATGAAAACATATTGATCATCCTGATAGCCTTTGATAGGCAATATGACCGTAATCTTCTCGCCCTCAATCAAGGGGAACATATTAACAATCGGCTTACCTCTAGAAGTTCGGCTGCCTTGCGGCACCTCCCAAACTTTTAACCAATACATCCGACCGCGATCGGAGAAGCAAAGAATGGTGTCGTGCGTATTCGCAACAAACAAGGTATCGATCCAATCCTCATCTTTAGTTGTTGCTGCTTGCTTGCCGCGCCCACCGCGTTTTTGAGCACGGTACTCGCTTAAGGGTTGGCTCTTCATATAGCCAGCATGCGACAAGGTCACCACCATATCCGTTGGGGTAATGAGGTCTTCTGTGAAAAGCTCTGTTGCGTTCATCTCGATATATGAACGACGACCTGTATCACCACCCGCCTGACCAAACTCGTCCTGCACTTCCTTCAACTCCGCCTCGATGACCTTGGTCACTCGATCTGGTTTAGCCAAAAGATCTAAGAGATCAGCAATCTGATCCATCACCTCTTTGTACTCAGCAACAATCTTGTCTTGCTCTAACCCTGTTAAGCGTTGCAAGCGCATTTGCAAAATCTCTTGAGCCTGTCCATCNGAAAGACGATAGAGCCCACTGTCTTGCATACCGTACTCTGGCAACAAACCCTCGGGTCGGAATGCATTGCGTCCACCAGGTGCCTCGCCCTCAGCTCTTGCGAGCATCTCACGCACCAAAGAAGANTCCCACGCTTCTGCCATGAGCTCTTGTTTAGCTTCAACTGGATTAGCGGCAGCTTTGATGATGGCAATAAAGCGATCAATATTAGCTAAGGCAACAGCAAGACCTTCCAAAACATGTCCACGCTCACGCGCCTTACGCAGTTCAAAGATCGTCCGTCTGGTAATCACTTCACGGCGATGTGCCAAGAAATATTCCAGCATTTGCTTTAAGTTGAGTAAGCGTGGTTGGTTATCCACCAAAGCCACCATATTCATACCAAAGTTATCTTGGAGTTGCGTGCTCTTGTATAAATTGTTGAGCACGACCTCGGGCACCTCACCGCGCTTGAGTTCAATGACTACGCGCATTCCTGATTTATCTGACTCATCACGCAGATCAGAAATACCCTCAATCTTTTTATCATTGACAAGCTCGGCAATCCGCTCGAGTAAGTTTTTCTTATTAACCTGATAAGGCAACTCATCGACAATAATTGCCTGGCGTTGGCCTTTGTCCATATCTTCAAAATGGGTCTTGGCGCGCATAACTACTCTGCCCCGCCCAGTTCGATAGCCCTCTCGCACTCCCTGAACGCCGTATATGATTCCGGCAGTTGGAAAATCGGGAGCTGGCACAATTTCAATTAACTCATCAACTGTGCACTCAGGGTTATGGAGCACATGTAGACAAGCCCTGATAACCTCATCTAGATTATGAGGCGGGATATTGGTCGCCATACCCACGGCAATACCAGAGGATCCATTAATTAATAAGTTAGGTACTTTGGCGGGGAGAATCAGGGGTTCTTTTTCGCTACCGTCGTAATTGGGGCCAAAATCAACGGTTTCTTTATCCAAATCGGCTAATAGCTCATGAGCTATCTTGCGAAGACGAATCTCGGTATAACGCATTGCTGCCGCGTTATCCCCATCAACTGACCCAAAGTTACCCTGACCGTCTACCAGCATGTAGCGTAGGGAGAAATCCTGAGCCATACGATCGTGTCATAAACGGCAGTATCCCCATGGGGATGGTATTTACCGATTACGTCACCCACAATACGGGCCGATTTCTTAAAAGCCCGATTCCAATCGTTGTTTAATTCATACATTGCAAACAAAACCCTACGATGAACGGGTTTTAACCCGTCCCTCACGTCAGGTAAGGCTCGGCCGACGATAACGCTCATGGCGTAGTCCAGATAGGACCGCCGCATTTCGTCTTCTAGGGATATCGGGAGAGTTTCTTTAGCGGCTTGTTCCATCTCGAAATAATATCATTTCGCCGGCGCAGAACCTGTGCTAACATTCTGATAGTTGGTACCTATTTTAATATTGACGCTTTAAGCTTTTATGAGCTTTTAGGCATTTAGTCTGCATTAACTTATTTAAATGTTTTTTGAGGATAAAAAATGAACAAAACCCTAAAACTGATGCTCGCAGCATTGATTACTATTTCTGCTGGTTCAGTCATGGCTCAGCCAAAGAATGTTGACAACTGGGTCAACTCAGCCGGAACTCCTTGGAGAAACGGCGACGGCACATTGTGCTGGCGTGATGCTGCCTGGACCCCTGCTACTGCTGCTGCTAATTGCGACGGCTGGCTTGCTCCAAAACCTGCGGCTGCCGCTAAGCCAGCTGCTAGCAAAGTAGCTCAAAAGAAAATTACCCTCCAAGCAGACACATTGTTTGACTTTGATAAGTCGACCTTGAAGTCTGAGGGTGTAGCTACTTTAAACAAAGTTGCTATAGATATTAAGAAAATGAAGCTTGAGGTAGTGATTATTGTTGGTCATACCGACAGCGTTGGTACAGATGCATATAAC
>Ga0063231_10000255_pt1 | contig 14510 bp, 7 predicted proteins | sample LauGreSu1BDMLBSD_2_FD_56231 | JGI IMG/M metagenome (GOLD analysis project Ga0063231, IMG submission 56231) | Freshwater lake microbial communities from Lake Michigan, USA - Su13.BD.MLB.SD v2 (version 2) | ecosystem: Environmental > Aquatic > Freshwater > Lake | place: Lake Michigan, USA...
TTTCAAATATTAACTATAAATTAGTATTGGGTTTACGGAGGGCTAATGCCCGAAATTAACCTTTGCCGACCAATTTATTTTCAAGTTAAAATTTTAAAAATGAGAAATTGCATTTCGCTTCATGCATGTTTTCGACTGCTATCATGCATTGTATTGATGGGGGCTGTTTTTCTTCTGGCCAATCCTTATTCGGTGATGGCTTCGGAGAAACTGAGTTACTCAAACGCATTTGACCGTATCATCAAAGGACAGGTTAGTGATGCAGGAACCGGGGTACTACTTTCCGGGGCAAGCCTGACTGTCAAAGGAACCAACGTCAGCGCACTAACTGATGCGCAGGGAGGTTACTCCATTTCAGTACCCGGAGACAATGCTGTTTTGGTTGTGTCTTTTGTGGGATATGTTTCACAGGAAATCGTTGTAGGCAACAGATCGGCCATTAATTTTTCTCTGCAATCAGCTTCTACTGATCTTGCTCAGGTAGTGGTGGTTGGATATGGCACGCAGCGCAAGCGGGATGTAACCGGTGCTGTCAAAAGTGTCGGTGCTGAAGAGTTCAATAAAGGCATCATCAATGCCCCACAACAATTGTTGCAGGGCAAGGTAGCGGGTGTCAATGTAACTTCCGCAAGTGGTGAACCTGGTGCAGCTCAGGGTATCAGCATCAGGGGTCCTGGTGGTGTGCGTACAGGAAGTACGCCGCTTTTTGTGGTTGATGGACTTCCGCTAGACAATTCCAGNACAGGTGGTGGCGATCCATTGAACTTTATCAACCCCGCAGACATCGAAACGATGGACGTTCTGAAAGACGCTTCTGCTACTGCTATCTATGGTGCGCGTGGTGCAAATGGTGTAATCCTCATCACCACGAAAAAAGGAAAATCTGGNACTTCTGTGATGAATTACAGCAGCAGCGTGGGAGTATCGGAACTCACAAGGGCACTTCCTGTTTACAGTGCGGCCGAATTCAGAAAAAAAGTTGTAGAAGTGGGCGGTATCCTAGATGACAAGGGCGGAAATACCGACTGGCAAAAAGAAATCACCAGAACAGCCATTACACAGAACCACAACCTTACCATGAGTGGCGGTGCTGAGAAGCTTACTTATTTTGCCTCTTTTGGTTTGCAAGACCAGGAGGGTATCATCAAAACCAATGACCTGAAAAGGTACTCTGGAAGGTTCAATGCCACGCAAAAATTCCTGAACGATAGGCTGATTGTTGATGTGAACCTCAGCGCAAACAATACCAAACAACAGCGCCCCAACATTGGTGGTGTTATTGGAGATGCCCTCAGCAACAACCCCACTTATTCAGCATACGATGCCCAGGGAAATATTGCAGCATACCAGTTGTTCAACAACCCGCTGCTGACCTTTAAGTTAGACAAGGATGTTACTACCATCAACAGGGTGATTGGAAGCATTTCACCATCGATTAAACTATTTGATGGTCTTACGTACAAACTCAACCTTGGGGTAGACAATTCTACCGCCACCAGGGATGTTCAGTCTCTTGCCAACGTACTGCCTCAACGGGATGGAAGGTTTGAAACATACAATACCATCAACAGGAATACCCTGATTGAAAACTACCTGACCTATAATTTTAAGGTTAAGGAGCATAATTTCTCTGCATTGGCTGGTCATTCCTACCAGGAAATATATCTACAAGGCAGGGGATGGAGCATCAACCGCCCTACTGTTGGTCCGGTTGAACCGCTTTACAATCCCGGCATTGGGCAGGAACTCACACTGGCCAACAACAGGCCGAATGGTTATGCCGTATTGAATGAGTTGCAGTCTTTCTTTTCTCGTGTCAACTATTCTTACAAGGACAAATATCTTGCTACAGCCAATTTCAGGATGGATGGCTCATCTAAATTTGGTGAAAACAATAAGTACGGTTATTTCCCATCATTCTCTCTTGGATGGAGAATCAGTGAAGAAGAATTTATGCAGAATAGTCCGTTCAGCAACCTTAAGCTAAGGGCTGGATGGGGACAGACTGGTAACCAAGAAATTCCTTCCAAAATAACCCAGCCTCTTTTCACATCATCTGTTTCAGGTACAACAAGCTATCCGCTTTCTGCCACAGGACCTTATCCTGCAGGGATCACCTATTCAAGGTTGGCCAACCCCGATATCCAGTGGGAGGTGTCTACACAAACCAATGTCGGATTGGACTTCGGCTTGCTGAAGGGTGCACTTACAGGATCAATCGATTATTTCAAAAAGTTGTCCAACAACATTCTGCTTGAAGTGATTCCAGCTGACCCTGTTCAACCTGCAGGTACTTTCTGGACCAATGTGGAAGACATGACAATCACCAATGAGGGCCTGGAAATTGATCTTGCTTACAAAAACAAGACAAAATCGGGATTGAGATATTCATTTGGTGGTAATGTTGCTTTCCTCAGCAATCTTGTTGAAAATTCTCCTTACTCAGTCATTCAATCCGGATCTGCATCAGGACCCGGTTTGACTTCTGCTACAGTGAATGGCTATATCAACGGACAGCCCATTGGTACTTTCTTCCTAAGGCAATGGACTGGTTTCGACGCCAATGGTATCAGTACCTTCCGTGACATTGATGGTGATGGCATCAGCGGAGACAAAGACAGGCTTGCATTGGGCACTGCACTTCCCAAAGTGATTTATGCTTTCTTTGCCAACCTTTCTTACAAGGGATTTGATTTTGTTGCCAATTTCAACGGTGTTTCAGGCAACAAGATTTATGACAACACAGCGAATGCCTATTTCTATAAGTTGCGTTTATCGAAGAGTGTGAACACAACCCCTGAAGCCATTGCTTCTCCAAAAGAGTCCATCAACAATTCTGCACCGGTGAGTTCAAGATACCTGAAAGATGGTGCATTTTTGCGTTTGAACAACATGGCCCTTGGGTATAATTTTGACACCCGTGCCAGTGCAATGGGCAAGTGGATTTCCGGACTTCGTCTCTCCGTTACCGGTCAAAATCTTTTTGTGAGCACAAAATACAATGGATACGATCCTGAGGTGAATACCGACAGAACCATCAATGGAGTGTCTTCCTATGGAATTGATGGGCTAAGCTATCCCAAAGCCAGATCAGTTATTTTCGGATTAAACTTAACTTTCTAAAACAAGAAATATGAAAAATAGAATATTAACCCTGCTCTTTCTTTTGGGCTTGTTGTCTATGACAGAAAGCTGTACCAAATTAAAGGAGACTGTTCTTGATGAGTCGTCGGTAACTGGTCTGACAGAAAAACAGATAGCAGACGGAACCATTGCACCGGTCTATGCACAGTTGCCCAATATCTTTATCCATACAGGTCTTTTTGCCCTGCAAGAAATCACCACAGATGAAGCCATTCTTCCTTATCGTGGTGGAACAGATTGGGGTGATAATGGAATCTACCTTGACTTGCACAGGCATCAAACCACAAGCAACAATGCGCCGGTAAGAAATACCTGGAACCCGATTACACAGAGCCTTTCTCGTGCTGTTTCTGCCATCAGTTCATTGCAGGGAAGCAAAGATCCGAATGCAGCCAAATATGTTGCAGAAGCCAAAGGCATGTACGCTTTTTATAACATGCTGGTGCTCGATCTCTGGGGTGTGATTTTTGTTAAAGAAGATCCAGGTGCTACATCTAAAATTGTTCGTGGAGAAGAAGCAGTGGAGTACCTCAAAAAAGTATTGCTTGAAGTGGAGCCTTTGCTGGACAACACCACTGGCCCAGGCCGCCTCACCAAGGCTGGTGTTTGGGGATTGCTTGCCAAGCTTCACCTGAATGCTGCCGTTTACCGCGATCGCTATGCTGCTACTTTTACTTTCAAGAATGAGGACATGGACAAGGTGATAGAGTATACCTCTAAAATCATCTCATCCGGTCAATATGCATTGTCTCCTGACTATTGGGCAATATTCAATGACGAAAACAATACCAATAAGGAATTGGTTTTTGCCGTTGACCAGCGTGCAGACCTGAATGGTCATAACAGGCTTGCCTATTTTTCCCTTTCAGGTGATCAGTTTCCGCTGCCAGCATTTACTGGTGCAAACGGAACCGACGGTCCTGGCATCACACCAGATTTTTACAGAACCTGGGTAGATGCGTACGCTCCTACAGATCCTGCTGTTGCAGACCCCAGGTTTTACAAAAAGAACATTACCGTAGACCCTGTAACACAGCAGGCATGCTATGATGCCGCATCTTATAGAATTGACAGGGGAATCTTGCGTGGACAGCAGTATGGTTTGATNAGGACTGCGGGTGTGTTTGAAAAATGTCCTGATGGTAAATTCAAGGTAGGCAGGTTGTTCAACAATACAAGGAACAGGCCTACAGTACCCGTATTGCATACAGAAAGAATTGATTTCACAACAGTCGGCAGTGATTATGCAACTGGTTTTCGTGTATTGAAATTTGAATTTGGAAAAAAATCAGTCAGTGGAAGGAATTTTGGTGAAGCAGATATTCCCATCGTGCGTTTGGGTGATGTTTACCTGATGCGTGCTGAAGCCAGGCTGCGCAAAGGTGACGCTGCTGCTGCGCTAACTGATGTCAATGCTGTAAGAACTTCACGCACTGCAACAGGAGTTGGCAGGGCCCTCAGCTCAGTCAACCTGGATCAGCTTTTCAGAGAGCGTGGTTTCGAGTTGTACTGGGAGCTTCAAAGAAGAACAGACATGGTTCGTTTTGGTAAATTTGAATCAACCTGGACAGAGAAAGCGAGTACAGACAGGAACAAGCGCGTTTTCCCGATTCCTCAAACAGCCATCGATGGTGCATCCAACCTTCCTGGTTATTTGAAGCAGAATCCTGGGTATTGATTCTCCTCTTCAATTGCATTCAAAGGCAGATGGTCATTCCATCTGCCTTTTTTATTTTATCTTGGCCTGGAAATACAAACAGGTCATGAAAAAGATATCCTCAGTTTTTGTTCTTCTGCTTCTCTCTATCGCCACTATTGCACAAAAAGCTCTTAATGTTATCAGCATAAAGGAAACCGAACGCATTGAGCGCACCCTTTCTGCGGATGACATGCAAGGCAGGAGAACCTTCACGCCGGGTATTGAAAAGGCCGCCAACTTCATTGCTTCCGAATTTGAAAAAACCGGACTCCAAAAATGGAACAATGGGAATACCTATCTGCAGTCGTTTTCAATGGTCCGCACCAAAGCCCTTTCACAGAAAATACTGGTCAATGGTGTGGAACTTGATACAAAAAAAGCCATTCTGGTATCCCCTGCAAAATCGCTTGTTGCAGACAACAATGCCGGGTATGAGCTGGTGTCGATTTCCGCCAAAATGAATTTCCCTACCGAGGCCAGAAAGGCCCTTGGTGCAAAGAAAAATACAATAGTACTTGTTGATACCACCCATGCCAGCATGTTCGGAAGGTTTGCCCAGATGCGTTCCCAGCTGTATTCTGGTCAGCCCAATGTGATCATGCTGCTCGTAGACAAAGCACCGAGCTCTTTTCGTGTTGAATTGATGCAGGAAATTACAGAAATGCCCCTGTCCAATGTAGTAGGCATCATCCCAGGAAAATCAAAGGCCAATGAATATGTGATTTTTTCCGGGCACTATGATCACCTGGGCATCAACAGCAAGAAAATGGAGAACAATGATTCCATCTACAANGGCGCCAATGATGATGCTGCTGGCACTACAGCCATGATCATGCTGGCAAAATATTTCAAGAAACTCAACGACAATGAACGCACCCTGGTCTTTGCTGCCTTCACTGCCGAAGAGATTGGCGGGTTTGGGGCAACTTATTTTTCCAAACAATTTGACCCTGCCCAGGTGATGGCCATGTTCAACATTGAAATGATTGGCACAGAAAGCAAGTGGGGAAAGAACAGTGCCTACATCACAGGTTTTGAAAAGACCAACATGGGAGAAATTTTGCAAAACAACCTCAAGGGAACGGATTTCACTTTCCATCCGGATCCTTATCCAACGCAACAGTTGTTCTATCGTTCAGACAATGCAACCCTTGCCAGGCTTGGGGTTCCGGCACATACCATCTCCACTTCAAAAATGGACAGCGAGCCAAACTACCACAAGGCTTCTGATGAGATCGGAACGCTTGATATGCAGAACATGGCGGCCATCATCCGCGCCATTGCCTTGAGTTCAAAGGGAATTGTTTCCGGAAAGGAAACCCCCAGCAGGGTGGATGTTTCTGCTTTAAGATAACATTTGTAATACTATAGTTGATCATTGGCTACCCTTGTTCAAATGGGGATTGCCCCGTCATTTGCCATCATAAATCTATTGATTACCTTCATGGCGTTTTAAACAAAGAGCACATGAAAACATTGTTCCGCACTGTACACCTCTACCTCAGTCTTGTTTCTGGAATTTTTATCATGATGGCCTGCTTCACAGGCTCTATCCTGGTTTTTGAAGAGGAGTTGCAGCATTCCATTTACCACGACAGGTATTATGTTCAACAGCAGGCGGAACTGCAGTTGCCTGTTGGAACAGTTTTGGCCAACCTGAAAAAAGAATATCCTGAGGCCAAGGTCAGTGGCGTCAAGATTCACTCAGATCCTGCCCGCAACCTTGAAATAGCCCTTTCCCTACCAGGCAAGGATGGAAAACCCGATCCCAAACGAATCACTGCTTTTGCAGATCCCTATACCGGACGCATTGTTGAATTGTACAGTTATTCAGATTCTTTTTTCAGTACTGTTGAAGACATGCACCGCAGGTTATTGGGCACAGACACCGGCAAGTTGATCATGGGAACCAGCACCCTTTTGTTCTTGTTCATCATGATCACAGGTGTTATCCTTTGGTGGCCCAAAACCAAGGCCATGCTCAAGCAGCGCAGTTCCATCAAATGGAAGGCCAGCTGGAAAAGGCTGTCTCATGACCTTCACCATGCACTCGGAATTTACACGGTAATTTTTCTCTTCATTTTTGCCTTTACTGCGCTGGCATGGAGTTTTCAGTGGTTCAATGACGGCATTTACAAGGTTACCAATTCTTCCAAGGAGCCCATCAAGCCACCCACCTCAACCATTGTTGATTCGTTGGAAAAAGCAGGTATTGATGATGTGCTTGCGGATGCTTATACAAGAGTACCCAATGCTGTTTTTTACAACATCAGCTTGCCAAAAGATTCCAGTGCTGTATTTGGTGTCAACGTGCTGAGCAGAACGGCTATCCATGAAACCGCCACAGACAATCATTATTATGACCAATATTCAGGAGCTTACCTGAAGACGGTTGCGTTTGGGGACAGGCCCATCGGGCAGCAGATCCGGGCCAGTTTCAAGCCCATCCACATCAGCTCCATCTTTGGACTGCCATCCAAAATACTTGGATTCCTGGTTTGTCTGATTGGCACAACATTCCCGATCACTGGCGTGATCATGTGGCTGAGCAGAATCAAGAAAATTTAAAGGTTCCCCTTCTTCAACTCTCCCACAGCATGGTCAACTGCGCGTGCAGTGAGTGCCATGTAAGTGACAGATGGGTTCTGGCAGGCTGATGAAGCCATGGCAGAACCGTCTGTGATGAAGACATTCTGAACATCATGCATCTGGTTCCACTTGTTGAGCACTGAGGTTTTAGGATCATTGCCCATGCGTGCTGTTCCCATTTCATGGATACAGAATCCGGGAGCAGGCATGTTGTCATATGCTTTGACATTCTTGATGCCAGCAGCTTCCAGCATTTCTACGGCGCTGTTTTTCATGTCAACCCTCATCTTCATTTCATTCTCCTTGAACTCACAGTCAATATCAAGGGTTGGCAGGCCATATTTGTCTTTTTTATCCTTGTTGAGTGTTGCTTTGTTCTCATAATAAGGAAGATGTTCGCCCCAAGAGCCCATTCCCATGGTCCAGTTGCCTGGTTCGGTAACGGTTTCCTTGAGTTCGATGCCGATTTCTCCGGAACTGGCACGGCCCCTAGAGCCACCACCCTGGTAACCGAATCCACGGACATAGCCTGCAGAGGAGCCGCCATCGAGGTTGCGGAATCGGGGAATATAGATGCCATTGGGCCTCTTTCCATAGAAATACTGGTCCTGGAATCCGTCAAAATCGCCAGAGGCCCCAACACCATAATGGTGGTCCATCAGGTTATGACCCACCTGTTCGCTGCTGTTGCCAAACCCATTGGGGAAGGCATCAGAAACGGAGTTCAGGAGGATATGGGTGGTGCCAAGGGTGGAGGCATTGAGGAAAACAATCTTGGCGAAGTACTCTTCGGTTTTCATTGTTTCGGTATCCAATACCACAACGCCTTTGGCGCGCTTGGTTTCCTTGTCGTAGATTACTTCAATGGTGATGGCATTGGTGCGCATGGTCAGGTTGCCTGTGGCTGCCGCTGCTGGAAGGGTAGCTGAGTTGGAGCTGAAATAGCCTCCAAAAGGACAGCCTTGCTGGCATTTGTTGCGGAACTGACATGGTCCGCGGGTGCCAATTTTGGCGGTATGGTTGGCGGCACGGCCAATGATCATCGGCCTGCCCATTTTGGTTTTCAGGTTTTCCTTCACCATTTTTTCTATGCAGTTCATTTCCATAGGAGGAAGGAACTCTCCATCCGGAACCATCGACAATCCATCGCGTGAACCGCTGATGCCGGCAAATTTCTCAACATAACTGTACCATGGAGCCAGGTCCTTGTAACGGATGGGCCAATCCACACCATGGCCATCTTTGGCGTTGGCTTCAAAGTCGAGGTCGCTCAACCTGTAGCACTGGCGGCCCCACATCAGGGACCTTCCGCCCACATGGTTGCCGCGGATCCACTCAAAAGGCTTCACTTGGGTGTAGGGGTTTTCAAGATCGTTCACAAAAAACTTCTTCGACACCTCATCATAAGCATAGCATTTGCTCTGAATGGGCGAGTTGGTGCGGTCTTCTTGGGTTTTTCCTCCACGGTGTTCCAATTCCCATGGGTCTTTTTCTGTTCCGACATAGTCCTTTACATGCTCCACATTGCGCCCTTTCGATGAGGATGGTCTTGAGGCCACGTTCAGTCAGTTCTTTTGCTGCCCAGCCTCCGGAGATGCCTGAGCCTACTACAATTGCGTCAAATGTGTTGGACATTGATGGGTTGTTATCGGTTATAAATGAACAGTTNTTGATGATCCGTTTTGCATGATCTGCTAATGCTTTACAATTTAAAAATCTTTTGCCTAAAACTGCAATATTTTCTTTCAACTGTATTTTGATGGCACAACNGGTTTTATGCTCATCAATTCTCGCACCTATTAACAGTATGAACATATTTGATTAATAAATGCATAACACACTAGAAACGTTGAAGCAAGATGGAATAAAGAAATTCGCGCAAGCAAAAATCAAACTACATGAGAAAATTACTCTTTGCGCTTTCTGTTACTGCCTTGTTTTCCTGTAAAAAGGAAGAGGTTGCTACTCCTCTTGAATTTACAGTCAATGAAGACCTTGCTTCCTATCAGGAAATAGCATCCATCAATTTGGGTGGACTGGGTGCAGCAGAAATTACCAGTTTTGACCCGTTGACCAAGAGGCTTTTTGCGGTAAACAATGGTACGACCAACAAAATTGATGTAATTGATATTGCCAATCCTGCCAGCATCAGTCTAGTAAAATCGATCAACATGTTGCCTTATGGGGGATATGTAAACAGTGTAGATGTGAAGAACGGCATGTTGGCTGCAGCGATTGAATCTACCAACAAGCAAGCGCCTGGAAAAGTAATCGTTTTCAATACCAGCACATTAAAGGAAATTGCTACCGTCAATGTTGGCGCTCTTCCAGACAATGTGGTTTTCAGCCCCGATGGAAAATTCATCCTCACTGCCAACGAGGGCGAACCCAATGATGCATACACCAACGACCCAGCCGGCACTATCTCCATCATCAATGTAGAAAACAAGTTTACCGTAACCACCTTTGATTTTGCTGGATTTACCAGCCAATTGTCAGCCCTTGGTGCCAATGGTTTCAGGGTATTTGGCCCAGGCAAAAACTTCGTCAATGACATTGAGCCAGAATATATTACTGTTTCAAATGATTCCAAAACTGCCTGGGTTACCCTGCAGGAAAACAATGCCATTGCTCAAATTGACATGCTTTCTGCCACTATCAGAAAAATCATGCCCCTTGGGTTCAAAGATTATTCCGCTCCCGGCAATGCATTTGATTTGAGCGATAGAGATGGAACGATTGCCTTCAAAAATGCACCCGTTTTTGGAACCTACATGCCAGATGCAATTGCCAACTACACCTATAATGGGGTTACCTATTTGTTTACGGCCAATGAAGGAGATGCCAGGGAATACGCCGGTTTTGCTGAAGTCAAGCGTGTTGGTACCGTTGCACTTGATCCTGTTGCTTTCCCTACAGGAGCCACTTTGAAAACTGATGCCCAACTGGGAAGATTGAACATCACCACAACCCTTGGCGACAAGGATGGTGACGGCGATTTTGATGCGTTGTACAGTTTTGGTGCCAGGTCTTTTTCCGTGTGGAATGCCTCCACCGGTGCTTTAGTTTGGGACAGTAAAAATGAGCTGGACGTCAAATCCAACGAGTTGGGTGTTTATGATGATGGAAGAAGCGATGACAAGGGTGCAGAACCCGAAGCAATCACCATTGGAAGGGTTGGTAGCAAAACAGTTGCCTATGTAGGATTGGAAAGGACTGATGCCGTGGCGGTATATGACATCACGGACCCCACCAAGCCTGTATTTGTCAAGATGTTCAAAACAGGCGATGCGCCCGAAGGTCTGCTGTTTATTCCTGCATCAAAAAGCCCTATTGGGCAAAGCCTGGTGGTAGTGAGTAGTGAAAATGATGGTGTAGTGAAGATTTACAAAGCCAATAAGCTTTAGTTGAATCGTTTATAATTCCATTTACGTAATAAATATACACTGAAAATATTTTTTGGAAAATTTGCGGTGCCAAAACAAAACAAACAAACATGAGAAAAATCATTTCATTGCTCGCACTGGTGTTGGTGGTTACTTCAACTTCTTTTGCTCAGGTAACCAGCAGTAGCATTACCGGATCCGTAAAGGGTGATGACAACAAGTTCCTCGAAGGAGCTACTGTTGTTGCCATTCACCAGCCATCAGGAACAAAGTACTCCACTACAACGAACAAGTCTGGTGCTTTCACCATCTTGAATGTGCGTGTGGGTGGACCTTACGTGGTTAAAATCACTTTCAGCGGGTTCAAATCTTACGAAGAGCAGGGCGTATTTGCTCCGCTGGGTAATACAGCAAACGTAGACGTATCCCTTAAAAACGATGCGGTCAGCATGCAGAACATTGTTGTAAAGGCTGCGCCAAACCCTATCATCAACTCCAAGGCCAACGGTACAAGCGTTACCATTGGAAGGCAGGCGCTTAACCTGACACCAACAATTGGTCGTAACCTCAATGACGTAACCAAATACAACGCCTACAGCAATGGCCGTTCATTTGCAGGCCAGGACAGCCGTTTCAACAACTTCACNATTGACGGTGCNGTTTTCAACAACGGTTTCGGTCTTGGTTCTGATGCACAAGCGGGTGGACGTACCAACTCTACTGCCATTTCTTTGGATGCCTTGGAAGAGGTTCAGATCAACATCACTCCTTATGATATTCGCCAGTCTGGTTTTGCCGGTGCTGCCATCAATGCCGTAACGCGCAGTGGTACCAATGAATTTGCTGGATCTGTTTTCCGTTTTTGGAACAGCAGGGATCTTGCGGGAACAAAAGTTGCCAGCAAAACAGACAATATCCCTAAAACACCTTTCAATGTTGAAACACAGGGTTTCCGTGTAGGTGGACCCATCATCAAGGACAAACTTTTCTTTTTTGTAAACGGTGAATTCACCAATGGAACCAACCCTGCCTTGAGCTGGGTAGCCAACCGCCCCGGTGCAACTGGCAACGTTTCCAGAACAACAGCAACCGACCTTGAAGACCTGAAAAGCTTCATGAGGTCTAACTTTGATTACGACCTTGGTGCTATCGACAATTTCAACAACGAGTCTTTCAGCAAGAAAGTGTTGGCCCGCATTGATTACAACATCAATGACATCCACAAGCTCTCTTTGAGATACGCGCACCACAATTCTGAAAGTGACGTTCCCATCAGCAACAGTAACTCAGGAAATACAGCAGGTAATGGCAACAGGCAGAACTCTGCATTGGCCATTTCTGGTCAGAACACCGGATACATCATCCAGGACAATACCCGTTCTGCGGTATTGGAATTGAGTTCCAACTTCAAGAACAGGGTTTCCAACCAGTTCATTGCCACTTACAACAAGCAGATTGAAGACCGTGCTTACCGCACAGCAATGTTCCCCACTGTAGACATCCTCAGCGGTGTTGGGGGAAGCACCTACACTTCATTGGGATTTGATCCATTTACGCCCAACAACAAGTTGAACTATTCAACCTTCAACCTGACCAACAATACCACCTTGGTGCGCGGCAACCATACCATTACATTGGGTGCTGCATTTGAATCTTTCAAGTCGAACAACCTGTTCTTCTATGGTTCCAATGGTGTTTGGGTATTCAACAGCATTGCTGATTTCAAGGCAGCTGCACTGGCCTACAAAGCCAATCCGAACCTTGCTGCTTCCACCGTACCTATTGCCCGTTTCAACTACCGTTATACCCTTCTGCCTGGTGGAAAGCTTCCATGGCAGACTTTCCAGAACCAGTTCTATACTGTATATGGACAAGATGAGTGGAAGATGGCGAAGAACTTCCGCATGACCTATGGTGCTCGCGTAGACTATTTGAATATCATCAATACTGCCTCTGATTACGCAAACCCTTATGTAGCTGGTTTGAACTTCAGGGAGCCATCTGGCGTGCCTTACAGCATCAATACGGCAAGCATGCCCAAGTCGAGGTTGTATGTATCACCCCGTATTGGTTTCAACTGGGATGTTTATGGCAACAAGAAGACACAGCTTCGTGGTGGATCAGGCTTGTTCCTTTCCCGTCTTCCTTATGTATTGATCAGCAACCAGTTGGGTAACAACGGTGTTAACATCGGCCTCGTGAACGTAACCGGTTCAGCAGCCAATGCCTATCCATTTACCCTGGATCCTACCCGTTATACTCCAACAACAACAGACATCAACAGCCTCCGTGGATACAACATCAACTATGGCGACCAGGACCTGAAATTCCCACAGATTTGGAAAACCAACATCGCCATTGACCAGAAACTGGGATGGGGTGTGATTGGAACCCTGGAAGCGATCTACAACAAGAACATCAACATGCTTCATTATGTAGACGTGAACCAGAAAAGGCCTTCAGGAACTTTTGCCGGAAACGATAAAAGAGACATATATCCTGCACTTGATCTTTCTGGTGCTGCTGCAACAAATGCCCGTTTCCTGAATCCAGGCATCGGCAATGCATTTGTGTTGACCAACAACAACGTTGGTTATTCCTACTCACTGACTGCAAAGTTGGAAAAGCCCATGACCAAGAATTTTGGTGGTGTTTTGGCCTATACCAACGCAAAAGCAACAGATCTCTCTTCTGTGGCCAGTACAGTTAACGCCAGTACGCCAAGCATCTATGGCATGAACTACCTGAGAGAAGGTTTCTCTGACAACGACCTTCGCCACCGTTTCATGGGCTATGTCAACTACAGGCTCAACTACGGCGGTAAGTTTGGCGGTGCAACCACCTTCTCTTTGGGTATGGTTTCTGCCAGCGGATACAAGGTTTCTTATACCTATAGCTCTGATGTGAATGGTGATGGTCAGTTCAATGACCTGATCTATGTTCCGGCGGCCGGTAACAACCTTACCTTCCAGGATCAAACCGTGGGTACAACTGTTTTCACAGCAGCAGCACAGGCAACAGCCTTCAGCAACTATATCGAAGCAAATCCTTACCTTAAAAACAGAAGGGGACAGTATGCTGAGCGCAATGGTGCTCAAGCGCCTTGGTTGACAAGGTTTGACTTCAGCATTGAACAGGATTTCTTTGTGAAGACGGGTAAGAACAAGAAAGCCAATACCTTCCGTTTCAGGGCTGATTTCCTCAACTTTGGCAACCTGATCAACAATAAATGGGGTGTAGGCAATGTATCTACAACACCTCAACCGCTCAACTACCGTGGCCGTACAGCAGCGGGTGAGCCTATCTACAGGTTGGCTACACAGGTGGTAGATGGTGCAACTGTTTTGTTGAAGGATGCTTTCGTAGATTCAAAAACCTTGAACGATGTATACCAGATCCAGTTGGGTATCAGGTATATTTTCAATAATTAATCGAATTGGTCTTTAATGACCATTTGACCGCATAAAAAAGACCGGAGCGAAATGTCTCCGGTCTTTTTTTGTTCTTTCTTGCAATGATTTTGCCATTTCCCCGCCAAGGATTATATTTGCACTCCAATTAATTTGGCTACGAGGAGATGTAGCTCAGTTGGTAGAGCATCGGACTGAAAATCCGTGTGTCGGCGGTTCAAGTCCGTCCATCTCCACGAAAAACCCCCAGCATTTGCCGGGGGTTTTTGTTTTTATCAGGTT
>Ga0063231_10000257_pt1 | contig 14502 bp, 13 predicted proteins | sample LauGreSu1BDMLBSD_2_FD_56231 | JGI IMG/M metagenome (GOLD analysis project Ga0063231, IMG submission 56231) | Freshwater lake microbial communities from Lake Michigan, USA - Su13.BD.MLB.SD v2 (version 2) | ecosystem: Environmental > Aquatic > Freshwater > Lake | place: Lake Michigan, USA...
ACTCCACGTATCCAAGCCGTGGGAATATCTTGCCGCTGAATCGACCAAACCCAGAGCCCCTTGCCCTGCATGGCAGATTGCGTGCGCCAATACTCCAAGGTCTGAATGCCGGCAGACACAGCAAATAGCCACTCGATGGCACGAATGGCCCAGGGTGTGCTTAGAACAAATGGGCTTGTCCAGTCGGGTGTCACGACAGTACCTCGATGGGCGAAGTCATCATGACGTGGGTGTGAACAGTTTCTGTGGTGTTGTCTAGCAGCATGCGCAACTCAAATTGACTGTGCGAATGCGCCGGATATTTGTCTTTCAAAACGCCTTGCACAAAATGCGCCACCATTTGGTAGGTGACCAAACTGCGAGGATCGGAGCCATCTGGCGCATCGTTCAAATCGGCCCAGAAGTGGTCAATTAAATTTTGCTGCGCCAAACCCAAGTTGGTATTGGGGTTGTGAAAAAGATGCCAAAAACTTGGCGAGGTACGCGGGTAAAGATGCTCCCATTCGGCCCATGTGTGTTCTCCGCTTGCGCTGAGCTGGGAGGCGCGCGCATACAGATGAGGCACATACCCCACCGTGTGAAAGAACTTCCAGTTGGGGAAAAAAGAGCGGAGTAAGAAAAGCCAAGGGCCCCGAACAACGGGGGTTTTGTAGATCAAGGTGAGGGCGAGCACCAAGAAATAAGCGATGACCCAGTAAATTGACATGACATTCGAGGGAACTTGGCCGCACCATTGCAACACCGAATGTGCCAATTCTATTCATGAATCGGCTTTAAAAAGATCGCTTTTATGGATCAGTCTGCAGTCAATCGCTTTAATTTAGACCGCAGCTTTTTGATGGTCTTGCGGATTTCATCTGCTTTTTCTTTGTTCTTTTTAGTCTGTTTTTTTCTCGACGCTGGTTTTTGAGCCAACAGTGTTTGACGGCATTTGGGGCTACCGCACCAGCATGGGTATTGAGCAATCAAGGCCTTTGTGATGGGTTCGTCAATGATGAGGCCATAGTCATAATTGAGTTCTGCACCTGCAGGAATATTTTTCTTGGCTTTGATAAAGACCCGACCATCGATCACCTCAGGCTTGCAATTGGGCGAGCAACAATGATTGATCCAACGTGCTGAATTGCCACCATGCAGTGCGTCAATCACGCGGTCTTCATCAATTTGAAAGTAAAAAGTGTGATTCGGATCTTTGGGGTCATGCGGATGCCGGTCTTCGGCTTCTTGGGCAGAGATAATTTCGCCAACGTACTCAATGACGGTATCTCCTTTTGCAATGTCTTGCAGTGCAAACACGCCTTTGCCATGAACGCCAGATTTGCGAACTTGAATTCTTCTTGTGGAAGACTTCGGTGAATCAGTCGATGAGCTTGATTTTTTCATGGAATGATGTTGCCAGAAATTCTGTGAAACACGTCCGATGGCAATTGCTCGCGAAGAAATTCACAGTCGATTGTCACAAATATTTCACAACAATGAAATTTATTTGAAACGCCACGGCGACATCATCAACTTCCAAGTTAATACAACTTGGAGCACATGATGAAAGAATTGCCAAACCCCACATTTCCCATTTCACAGATTGCTTTGCCACGGGGGTCACTTCATCAAAGCCCTCAAGATCAAGGTGTTGCCAGCTGCGCAAAAGTTTCGAAATCTCCCATCGAAGTTAGCTGGGCTCAGCATCAAGATGAAGTAAGGGAAGCCCAACGACTTCGTTATGAAGTCTTTGCAAACGAAATGGGTGCCCGCTTGCCAGATACATTGGCGGGTCACGACATCGACTTGTTTGACGATTATTGTGAGCACCTCCTGGTTCGCGACGGCGACACTCGCACAGTGATCGGAACTTACCGAGTTTTGACACCTGCGCAAGCCAAACGCGCAGGCGGTACCTACACGGATACTGAATTTGATCTCACTCGCTTGCGTTTTATGAGAGAACGCATGGTTGAATTAGGCAGAAGCTGTGTGCATGCCGAACACCGACACGGTGGCGTAATTCTGGCGCTGTGGGGCGCTCTGTTTGAGTTCATGTCACGCAATCAATTGGACACCATGATTGGTTGTGCAAGCATTCCCATGTTGCACAACGGCATTGTGAGTGGAGATGCCGCGGCCAGCATTTGGAGACAATTGTCGAAAACCAACTTGGCATCGATTGAATTTCACGCTCGCCCCCGTTTACCCTTGCCCATTGAAGAATTAGATTCACACATACCGGTAGAGCCGCCAGCGCTCATTAAGGGCTACTTGCGGCTCGGTGCCAAAATTCTTGGCGCACCAGCATGGGATCCAGATTTCAATACAGCGGATTTGCCCATGTTGATGCAAGTCAANGATTTGCCCCTACGTTATCGCAAGCATTTTGTGGGGGCATGATGATGTTCAAAGATGCTCAGGAATTTATGCCTGGCGAGAGCCAAACAGTGCGACACTACCGCGCCATCTTTATTTCTGATTTGCATCTTGGAACGCCTGGCTGCCAAGCAGAAGCCTTGTTAGAGTTTTTAAGAACACACTCTTGCGATACCTTGTATTTGGTTGGGGACATTATTGATGGTTGGCAGCTAAGGCGAAAATGGTTCTGGCCCCAAGCGCACAACGATGTGGTTCAGAAAATTCTTAGAAAAGCTCGCAAAGGTTGCCGTGTTGTTTATGTGCCTGGAAATCACGATGAATTTGCGCGTGAATTTTTAGACCATTCATTTGGTGGTGTTGAAGTGGTCGAGCATGCGGTGCATTTGACGGCGGATGGCAAAAAACTGTGGGTCATCCACGGCGACTATTTTGACGGTGTGATTCAATTTGCCAAATGGCTTGCCTATGTGGGCGACACCTTGTATGAGTGGGCACTCAAGGCCAATCGTCACTTAAATTACATGCGCGGACGACTAGGCTTACCCTATTGGTCACTGTCAGCCTACTTGAAGCTCAAGGTCAAAAAAGCCGTTAACTTCATCTCTGATTTTGAAGTGGCCGTTGCACGAGAGGCAAAAAAATTGGGTTACGACGGAGTGGTTTGCGGGCACATTCACCACGCCGAAATTCGGAATATCGATGGTGTTCTCTATTGCAACGATGGCGACTGGGTGGAAAGCTTGAGCACCTTGGTAGAGCACCACGATGGTCGTTTGGAAATATTGACATTTGATCCTTACTCAGAAACGAAAATTGCCATTAAAACGACTGCACTGGTGAATGCATGAAACTTGTCCTGGTGACAGATGCCTGGCAACCGCAAGTCAATGGCGTGGTCACCACACTGGTGGAATTGGTAAAAGAACTCAGCTTGGCTGGACATTCCGTAGAGGTGATTCACCCTGGCATGTTTCAAACAAAACCATGCCCAGGCTATGCAGGCATTGATTTGGCCGTCAAACCCAAGAACCAACTTCAAAAAATATTGAAGTCAATAGAGTTTGATGCCATTCATTTGGCAACCGAAGGACCCCTAGGGTGGGCAGCCAGAAGTATTTGCCACAAAAACAAGTGGTGCTATACAACGGCCTACCACACGCGCTTCCCAGAAATTTTGAAAGCCGCTTTGAAATTGCCTTTGTGGGTAGGTTATGCCATTTTCAAGCATTTCCACCGTCACTCGGCGGGTGTGATGGTGCCAACCATTGGCGTTCTTAATTTGTTATCCAAGCAGGGGTTTAAGAATTTAAAGCCATGGACACATGGCGTAGATGTCAACTTATTTGACTATTCGCATGAGCCTGCAGAGTACCCGCCATTGGCGCACTTAAAGCGCCCTTTGGCTATTTTTGTAGGTCGTGTTTCCTATGAAAAGAACATTGAAACATTTTTGAAGATGCCCTTTGAAGGGTCAAAAGTTGTTTGCGGCGTGGGCCCATTAGAGGCAGATTTAAAAAACAGATACGCAGGCATCACATGGTTAGGTTTGTTGCCACGGCCAGAACTTGCGCAGGTTTATAGCACAGCGGATGTCTTTGTCTTTCCAAGCCGTCATGAAACTTTCGGTTTGGTCATGCTCGAAGCTATGGCATGTGGCACACCTGTTGCAGCTTTCCCTGTAGATGGGCCACAAGAGGTTCTTTTAAATCACCAGACAGGGGTGATCAAAGGGGGCGTACTGGGCGATGATTTGGCCATAGCAACCCAATCGGCTTTGAAAATTCCCAGAAACTTGGCAAGAGAACGCGCAATGGAGTTTAGTTGGGAAAAATCCAGTACCTCATTCATTGAGAATTTGGTGGCAGCAAAATCAAATGCTTGGTAATTGCGGCCTATCAGATTCAATTTAACGCTTTGCAGGCGCCGACAAGCGCCGCAAATCTTCTTCCGACAGCAACTCGAAAACTCTAACCACTTTCTCTAAACCAGAAACCTGGCTGGTGCTTACCAAATCTGTGACGCGCTTGGCTTCTTGTTCGGTCAGACGACCCATCAAATAAACGATGCCACGCTCNACCACGATGTAAACAGCTGACGAGTGGACGTCCTTGGCTTGAATCAATAGACTCCTGATCTGCCCATTGATCACGCTGTCTTTTGCGCGTTGTGTCAATGAACTGACGGGACCAATAGATAGGTCATTGATGACCGATTTAACATTGTCTTGACTTTTAACGAATCGCTCGACCAATGCTTTTTCCGATTCATTGCCGACTTCGCCNGTTAAAAGTACCATTCTGTTGTAACTGTGCACGCGGACATTGGTATTTTTNGACAAGATATTTCTCAAACCAGATGCAGATCGAAGCTCAATGGCCTCATCCTCTATTTGGATGCCGGCTGTCCTTCTGTCTATAACGGCTTTGCCAGCCAATGCAACGCCACCAAGTACCATGGGTGCACATGCAGAAAGTTGAAACGATGCCAGTAGGCAAAATACGCAGACAAATCTTGTCGAACAAAAAATGTTGATCAATGTTGAGGCATATTTTTTCATGACGTATAAGCTGTGACTGTTTTAAATTTTAGGAAATACCAAATCAGGCAAGGCCATCACCCAAATTGGGAACCAAGAAATAATAACGGTACCTATGAAAATTGCCAGAAGAGCAGGCAATACCGATTGCATGACTTCCTTCAAACTTTTCTTGAAAACGGCACTTGCAAAATAGATATTCATGCCAGCAGGAGGACACAGAAATCCCATTTCTAGATTTGCAAGAAAAATAATGCCAAAGTGAATTGGGTCAATGCCATAACTCATGGCCAAAGGAAGCAGCAGGGGTACCAAGACGATGATGGCTGCATAAATTTCCATCAGTGCGCCCGCAAAAAACAAAAAGATGTTCAATGCCAATAAAAAAACGTATTTGTTTTGGGTAATGCCTTGCACCCATTCGGATGCCATGTCTGGCACGCCAACATCAATCAAGTAGTTGGTTAATCCAAGTGCCATGCCCATAATAAGCAGAATGCCGCCAATGATTTGGGCTGACTGAACCAAACAATGGATGAACTTTTGCGAACTCAATTCACGGTGTACGCCCCACTGCGTCACAAGCGCATAAACGACAGTCATGGCAGCGCCTTCGGTGGGCGTGGCCAGCCCTGATATGAGAGAGCCAACCGCAACCAAGGGTGCAAGCAACTCCCATTTGGCGTTCCAAAGAGCTTGCTTCATAGGGATGGCTTCAAATGTCTGAGAAGGGAAGTTGTTAAAAATTCGCTGTGAAACTGNTGATCGGCCTGTGCCTCGCAAAAATCCACCAAAGACCACCAAGCACACAATCATCAAAACTGCAGGAACCAATCCTGCGACAAACATGGTATTGATTGGAACGCGGGCCATGATGGCATACATGATGAGAGGCACTGAAGGTGCCAACAGAACACCCAAAGAACTGGCGCTGGTAATCAAACCAATTGATTTAGATTCCGGATAGCCTACTTTCAAAAGCAAAGGGAGCATCAATCCGCCAAGGGCAAGNATGGTNACGCCNCTACCCCCTGTTAACGCGGTAAAGCAGCTGCACAAACAAGCAACAGCAAAGATACTGCCGCGTTGCCCTGAACCAAAAAATGCAGTGAACAATTGGCTTAGTCTTTGGGCGGCCTGTGTGTTGGCAAAAATCAATCCAGCCAGCGTGAAAAGGGGCAGTGCGGGAAGCGACGGATTGACCGTTATTTGGTAGTGCGAAAGAGACAATGAGGCCAATGGAATGTTTTCTGAGGAAAACAAAATCCAGGATAGTCCGGCCAGTACCAAGAAAACCGGTCCTCCCAAAATCAACAAGCAAAGCAAGAAAAAACTGGCCAAAGTGGTAGAGATGGTGGCGTCTATCAGCCACGCATTAACCGGTACCACCATGAACCAAACAGCCAGCATACCCGCCCATTGAATCAACCAATGGTCATGCCACTTTTGGCCCAATTGAATGGCTAGTGCGCAAAACCCTAAGGGAAGAGCACATAAAAACACCCAGGTGGGCACGCCATAAGCAATGACTTGACCNGATTCAATTTCTGACATCACCAAATCATGGCTGCCCAGCGCTAGAACACCACACAAAAGGCTTGAAGATAAAAAGACAAATGCGCGCGCAATTTTTTTCGAAAGAGGGCTGTGAAATTCTTTCCAAAGAGATCCCAAACTTGTCAGATGTCCCGTTCGTTCAGCGTACACAGCACCTGCCAACGAGAAAAGCAATCCTAAGTGTTGAACCACGACAGGCGCATTTTCAATGCCGCTACCTTGAATAGGGCGCAATAGCACTTCAATGAATGGAATCAACACCATGCCCAACAAAGCCGCTGCGGCAATGCTTGAATCCCAAGCCCTTAGCCTAGCCATGGCACGAGCCAAAAATTGCATCATGGTGTTTTTTGACTTCGGAAAGTCTTCAAGTGCATGAAGACTTCATCAAAGGTATCAGCAGGAACCATTTTTCCGCGAATGCGCGGGTAAAGCGACTCGCTGAGGTTCTGCCATTCCTTCATTTGCGCTGCATTGGGTTTGTTGACCTGAAGTCCGCGCTTCTTCATGGCATCAACGGCTTCTTCAACTTCTTTGCGTGCTTGCATCCGAATGACCACGCCAGCTTTGTCGGATGAGCTTTTCAATGCACGTTGCATTTCTGGCGTCATGTCGTCCCAAGATTTTTTAGTGATCACAAAGGCGCCGACGATAGGCGCCCAATTGATCTCAAGCATGTGTTGAGCAGAGTTAAAGATTTGTGATGCCAAAGCAAAGTAGGGCGTAGAAGGGACAACGTTGATCATGCCCGTCTGAATAGATGGCAAGATGTCTGTTGGCTCTAATGGCACTGGTGTGTAGCCAAGACTTTTCATGATTTCTTGTTGTTCTGCTTCGGCACCCCAAGCAAAAAACTTCATCTTCTTGTAATCATCAGGGCTGAAAGCCGCTTGTTTAGAAAAAAAGCGCACCCATCCAGCATCTCCCCAGGCCAAAACAACATAGCCTTTCTCCAAAAACTTCTTTTCCATGTTGGGGCGCATTTTTTCGCGCACATAGTCCAACTCTTCCCAGGAGCGAAATGCCAGTGGTAAATTTTGCAACGCAGCAATCGAAGGTTCAATTTCACGCAGGCCCACCACAGACAGCAAGGCTGCTTGTAACTGCCCAATTCGCATTCTNCGAACCATTTCAGCTTCGCCACCTTGGCTNCCGTCTGTGAATACGTTGAAGCGCGATGGCCCAGACTGACTTTTCTTCCAAGATTCACCAATTTCCATCAACTGTCGGTGATAAAGAGAATTTTTTGGAACCAGTGAGCCAATTTTCAATTGTGGATCGGCAGCGAGTGATGCCAAGGGTGAGAGTGCTGTCAGTGAGAGGGCCAAGGAGATGGCTTTGCGCCTTTTGATCATGGAACTCATGGTGAATGTGATGTATTAAAAAAGATTGTCGACGTTGTCTAAAAGCCACTTGGCTCTGCGCCGCATGACGGTGTTGGTCAAATCAGTTTGCTTTGCAGAAACATCAATCGCCTGCTGCAGCAGCAATATAAAAGCTTCTTTATTTCTTGTTGCAACAGCCCAGTTTTCGGCCTTGGAAACCATGGGTGAAATTTGATCTGAGCGCCATTGAATGCTGAGATCAAAATATTTTTCAGCAACTTCAGGTTTGCCATTGGGTTTTGCCAATTCAAGCGTCCCCATCATGCTGGCCAAAGCACCTTTGTCGAACTGAGGTTGGGACTGCCATGCCAGTTCAGCCAATCTGATGACCTGTGGTAGGTCGGCCACCAAATCTGGCGAGTCCTTGGACAGTGAAATAGCGCCTGCCCATGATGTCATGACCCAGTAAGCAAGGCCAACGTGTTCACTGGCCAGTTTTTGCACTTTACCAGTTGATTCACGCTGAAGTTGCACTTCCAGTGTTGGGTACTTGGAGCGAAGGGTTCTCCAGCCAATGTTTTTGGCCCGCATCAGCATCTTGGCAGCGCGTGTTCTTAAGTGGGTGGCTTTCTGAATGCTGTCAGATTCAACGCGATCTGCTTCGTCCATGAGAAAAACAAAAGCGTATTGTGTAAAACCGCGAGTGACAGATTCGGCTAGCTTGACGTGTTCAGGAATTTCATCCAGCAGCGATTCAGAAATTTTTAAGTGGTAGGCACTTGCGTGCATGAGCAACTCAAGATCGTCGTCTGCTGAACTTGTTTCTTTAGACAGTACATCGCCTGCATTTCGCAGCAAATGTTGCTGTACAGAACATGCTGATAAGAAAAAGATTGAAAAAGTGCCAGCCAGAAGAAAAAGACAAAGTCTCAAATATCGTTTCATCAAACTGGCACCTCTTGCACGTCAAGTGTTTTGATTGGACATTTGAAGCAATGCCAATTTGGTTTCATCGCCAAGTCGTTCAACCTTGGCTAAAAATGCGTTGTACACAATCAGGCAAATCAGTGCTGTGCCAATGCCAATGGCAGTGGCAAGCAAAGCGGTCCCGATGCCTGCACTCACGCCTTGTGGATCTGAAATGCCAGATTTAGCCAGTGCAGTGAAGGTGTCGAAAATTCCCAAAATGGTGCCAAGCAGACCCAATAAGGGCGCAGCAGTGACAATGGTATCCAACACCCAAAGGTGTTGATTCAATTGATGCTGAACTCGAATGAAGGCCTGCTCTGCCACATCGTCTGCCACCTTTTGACTGGCAGATGGTTGCAATCCATTGACGAAAGCATGCGCAACGACCTCGCCTACATCGCCTGATTTAAATTCAGGCAATGCAGACTTGGTGTTGAGAGCTTGCAATAGACTTTTAATTTGCCGATTAGCGTGCGTGTAAAAAATAGTGCGTTCTATGGCCAAAAAAACAGCCAATCCCAACGCAAAATAAAGAAGATACAAAGACGCATCGTGCAAAAAAATCATCATGCTGAATGCCTTAGAAGTCGGAACGCAAAGTTACGCTTGCAAAACGAGGCGCACCAATGAAGTAGCTTGGATTCGAACCTGCCAATGTTCCCAAAGGCAAGGCACGCGCAGTAAAGCTAGAGCCACTGGGCGAGTTGATGCGTTTGTATTCGGTATTGGCTATGTTGTCGATATTCAAGCGAATTTCAGGTGATTTGAAGAACGCTGTGCCGGGCAATTTGTAACCGGTAGACAAATTCCACACGGTGTAGGCATCCATCGACTGGTCGTTGACCAAAGTAGAGAACGCTTTGCCTGTGTGCTTGGCTGTCAACAGACCGAACAACGGACCTTGTTTGTAGCTCAACGCCAACGCTGCCATGACTTTGGGTGTGTCAGGCATTTGTTTGCCTGCAGTGGCTTCGGTCAATGTGGCGTTGACTTTGATGTCATCTTTCATTTGGCTTTGTGTATAAGTCAATGAGCCGTAGACAGAGAAATTGGGGTTGATTTTTTGACCCAACTCAAGTTCTGCGCCTTTCATGGTCACTTTACCCACGTTGTAATCCAGCGAGGTCAAGCTAACAGGATCCCAAGAGGAGGCAATGCGATCCTTGAAGTTAACCACGAACAAAGAACCTGAGAAAGTGGTGTCTTTGTTTTGTAAGCGATATCCGTAGTCGAAATTGGTGGAAGTTTCGATGCCGACCACAGGATTGCGCATGGTGGCTCCGGTGAGTGAACCATTGACCACTGTGCCGCCTGTTAACAGGTTTGAAAGTACGAAGTTAGAGGGTGCGCGGAAATTCTCAGCAACGTTGAAGAAAATTGAACTTTGTGAGTCTAAGTTTAGTTTGGCGCCCAAGCTTGGCAAGACTTTGCTGTATTTGCGCTTGATTTGATAATCAAGATCGGCGCGACCTGCGCCAAATGTTCCCGCGTTGGCATAGTTGGTGAAGTCGCGGTCAATGGCTGAGTTGCGCAAACCCAGTTGCAAAGACATTTTGTCTTGCATCAAAGAAATACTGTCTTGTACGTACAGGGAAGTGCCAGTGCTGATTGTTTTCCAATCGCGTGCTTGATAGGGGTTACCGTCAGTACGCAGCAAATAAGCGGCAGTGTTGTCAAGCCACAAGTTAGATGGGTTTCCAGCATTGTCAAATGTCACGCGAGGGCCTGTTTGGCGATGAACGGCACGCTCTGTCCAGTAGCCAACATTGATGTTGTGATTTGCAATGCGGTAGTTTGCTTTGAAGGTGACACCAGGGCGATTGGTTTCGGTCAAGCTGCTGCCGTAGGTCATCACTCTGTCAAGCGTATCGCCATCGCCATTGATGTCTTTCACGCGGGTGGCCATGGTGCCAGTTCCACCTTCGCTCAGAAGCTGAAGCTGGCTACCGCCGGTGCCGTAGCCATACCAGAAGTAAGGCTCTGCGCTCACGGTCAAGTCCTTATTGACTTTGAACTCGGCTTTGCTTGTGAACAAATAGTTGCGAAATGGGTTGATGTTGAATTTGTAGAAGCCGTCAGCGGGTGATGTTTCAAGTTGAGCGGTTCCAGCAACGGGTGTGAGGTGCTGGGGAGGCACATCGCTGAAATCAAAGTTGCGTCCGAATTGTGCAATTTGAGCGTTAGTCAANGTACGGATGTTGTTGTTGATGGCATTGTTGTAAAGCAAAGTTGCACTCAAGAAAACATCAGCAGAGGGTCTGACTTCGGCTGCGATATCAATGTGTTCACGGTCTGCGCCACCTGGACCTTTGAATTTGTTGGCAGATGTTTTGGAGTAAGAGACAAATGCTTTAGCACCGCTTGGACCAAACTTGCCAGTGTCTAGCCGTGCATATGTGCGTTGATAGTTCAACTGGCCAAAAGAAATTGCACCACGCATGCCAAATTTGTCGCTGGGTGCGCATGTGACCATGCCCAAGTTGCCACCAGATGCGCCAACATGAGGTGCATCGGTGTCGGTGGAACCTTGTGTTAAAAATACTTCGCACAAGTTTTCAGTGTCTGTGTATTCTTGTGGATAAACCGCAAAGTTGCCTGAGTCGTTCACGGGTGCGCCATTGATGGTGAGACCCATTTGGTCACCAGCAAAGCCGCGAACTCTAATACCGCCGCCAAATAAGCCAGTGGCATCGTAGCTGAAGGTGTTCACGCCTGGCAGCAAGTCAATCGCTTGGAATGCATTGGTTGATGGATTTAGTTTGTCCAAAAAAGCACGGTTCACAGCGCTTCTTGTCTTGGGAGAATCTTCTTGNGCNATNAAGCCGGTATCAGTGGCGCCAGGCTGCCCCTCTACATTGATTTTGCCCACATCGGTGGCTTGCTGAGCCATCAGAAGTGGGGCGGAAAATGCCAAGCTGATTAAAACAGCAAGTCGAGTTGGTTTTAATTTTTTCATAAATACTCCTGAGATAAAAGATCAATTGAGGGGAACAAAATCGAGGGAAACAGTAAATTTGTGCTGAGATTGCGAGGGCCAAGTGCCGTCTGGCCATGGTGCGTAGTTGGTGCGCCTCACAGTCGCCAAGGCTGCGTTGTCCAAAATAATGGAGTTGCTAGACTCTTCGACGGTTGCCTCTACCAAGCTGCCGTTGCGCGCTAGAACAAAAGCAATCTTGACTTTGCCTGCAGGCCTTTGCAAACTGGCTTCTCGGCCTGTTGGGTAGCGTTTGTTGGCGTTCAATGTGCTTCTGACGCTGGCGATGTAATTGTTTTCCAAGCTCAAAGATGCCGATACTTGTGGTGCAACAGGCTTGGGGATTTCTGGAACAGCTTGCGCTGTTGGCGCCAAAGGTGTCACTGTGGCTAAAGGTGCCAATGCTGGTGTAGGGGCAGTTTGCGCAACAGGTGCCGGGGTTTGGGGAAGGGCTGCCCGAGGTGATTCTGCAGGTGCCATCACCTCTTGCTTGATTTCTTGTCGGGGTGTCGGTGTCGGGTTTGGCGCTGGTAAAGTATTTTTTGGCTTTGCTTCTGGACGAACTTCCGGTGGTTTCGGCTTTTCAAAAAGGGGTTCAATCAATGTCGTGGTCAATTCCATGACTTCTTGTGCCACCATCTCAGCAGGACCCTTGAAAGACTGGGCCATAGAAAAAATCAATGCCACCAAGCAAGTAGAAAAAATGGCAGACAGCGTGTGCCGTTCTTGATTGATCGCATCCAAGTTCAGAGTCATTTGCGCTCTCGTGCTGCCAAAGAAACCTTGCCTATTCCAGATTTCTTGATTTCGTCCATCACGTCAACCAAGGTTTGTACTTCTGCGCCCTTGTCGCTGTTGACGATGACTGCAATTTGATCTGCTTGACCAGCTTTATTTTTGACCGCAGTGGTCAGGTTTTCCAGCGCAACATCTTTGCCGTCCACTTGAATAACATTCTCTTTGCCCAAAGTGACAACCACCTGAACATCTGGGGTCTTCAGTTGTTGAACTTGCGACGAATTGGGCTGTTGCGTTTTAATGCCAAGAGAAGGAATAACGTTGACACTGATCAGCACGAAGAAAACCAATAAAAACATCATCACATCGATCATGGGAATGATCTCGATGCGAGCTTTTTTTCTTTGTGTTTGCTGCCATTGGCGCATGAGGCTTCACCGCTGGTTGATCAACGTAGAAGCTTAATTTGGGAGTGTGACAACTGTGTTACCAGTTGTCATGTGTGCCAATTCACAACAACCGAATTCGATTGGTGGTGGGCGATGTCAAGCCAGGATTGGATTGTATGTAGTGAACCAGTGCATCTATGTCTAGCTCTCCCCCTGACACAGTTGGCGCACGGCTAAACTGAAANAATCCATCGCCCCCACTGGCTAGAAAACTGTTCATTGTGACGTTGTAAGTCTTTGTGAGNTCAACAATCTCGTTTCTGATGCTCATNCTTTGAATGCGCTGCCCCAAGGCTTGCTTTAAGTCGACGACATAACTGAAATTTTGGGATGGAAACAACACCCTAGGCCGTACGAGGTTCACGTACTGGTGTTCAAGTAATTCCTTAATTTGTTGGCCTGTCATTCGCTTAACCACCAGCGTATTGCCAAACGGTTGAATTTTGAATAACTGACCAAAATTCACATTACCACCGCCAGGTTGAATGATCAGATCAGCACGCACACCACCAGGATTCATGAGGGCGAAGTCGGATCGACCCCTATTTTCACCAGNTGTNGAGGCCCATTGCGCATCTGCAATGAGGTTGCCGAGTACCGANTCNCCTGAACGAGTTTGCATGCGTGTCATGGCATTGGGTAAGTGNCCAATCACTTTCATGACTTGGACTTCGGATGCCAATCGGTAATCGTTGATGATTTTTTCGACACTGGTTTCTTTGCCATAAAAGGGCAAAGCAGGGCTGGGCTCAATGTTGATGCCTGCGGCATTTTTGAACGCTTCACTTTGAATGACTGCGTTGTGCGCATGTTTATGGGCCACTTTTTTGGTAACAGGATCTATGCCTAACTCAATGTGGGTTAGAAAAGTCCCATATTGACCTGCACTGGTGAGTAAAAATGGCTTGGAAGGGTTGATAAGGCTGTAGTCACAGGCATAGGCACGGTGTGTATGACCTGATACAACCACGTCAAATGCTGGATCTAGTTTGTTCAAAATAGGAACAATGTCGCCAGACAAGCCCGAGCAGCTGGCGTCATTGTGACCACCCTGAACAATGCCGCCTTCATGAACGACCAATACCAAGGCCGAGACACCTTGCGCTTTCAAGGGAGCTACCAGTGAATTAGCTGTTTCTGCTTCATCTTCAAACCGAAGACCCTTGACGCCCTCAGGGGTTACCATGATCGGTGTTGCTTTGAGTGTCAAGCCAACAAAACCAACTTTTATTTCATGTTTGCCTTGTCGGAAGGTTTTAATACCGAAAGCGGGAAAAAGCGTGGTTTGATTGGCTTGTTTGACATTTGCAGCCAAAAACTCAAAGTTGGCACCTGGAAAATTGCGATTGATTTGACAAGGTTCTGTGCGAGTGTGTTTCTCACAACCACCATTGCGCATGCGTTGTAATTCGGCAGTACCCCTGTCAAATTCATGATTGCCAACCGCATTGAAATCAATCCCAATTGCATTGACGGCTTCGATGGTGGGTTCGTCTAAAAAGAGGGCGGAAATTAAAGGTGTAGCGCCAATCATGTCACCTGCAGAGACCACTGCGTGAAGTGGATTGCGTTTCTTATAGTGCTGAATAGCTG
>Ga0063231_10000265_pt1 | contig 14327 bp, 12 predicted proteins | sample LauGreSu1BDMLBSD_2_FD_56231 | JGI IMG/M metagenome (GOLD analysis project Ga0063231, IMG submission 56231) | Freshwater lake microbial communities from Lake Michigan, USA - Su13.BD.MLB.SD v2 (version 2) | ecosystem: Environmental > Aquatic > Freshwater > Lake | place: Lake Michigan, USA...
GATAATTGTTTCATCAGGAGCAATCGCCGCAGGCCTATCACCACTTGGGTTAAGTTCTAGGCCATCTGATCTTTCAAAGCAACAGGCAGCTGCTTCTGTTGGCCAAGGCTTGTTGATGGCTAAATACACTCAATCTTTTAATCGATTTAAGATAACAACTTCTCAAATTCTAATTACAATCGATGACATAAACAGACCGTCTCACTTTGAGAACATCAAAGCGGTCATTACAACTTTATTGGGCTTAGATGTTGTGCCAATCATTAATGAAAATGACACAGTTGGTACAGAGGAAATTAAGTTTGGTGACAATGATGGAATTGCAGCTCGAGTCACAACACTGATCTCAGCAGATTTACTGGTCCTAATTACTGATATAGATGGTCTATATGATTCAGACCCATCACTTGCCGGGGCTAAGCAGATAAATGAAGTTGCAGATATCTCTAGCTTAGATAGTTCAACATTTGGCGGTGCAGGAAAGTCTGGTGTTGGTAGTGGAGGTATGGTTACAAAGGTTGAAGCGGCAAAATTGGTAACAAGTGCTGGAATTGGAATGCTATTAACTAAATTATCTGACCTGCCTGATGCTTTAGCTGGAAAACAGGTCGGTACTTATTTTCTACCTAACTAATTTTTAAGGTTAGATATTTCTAAAAGCGCCTTTGCGGTATCGGCTTCATGATCTGAATCAGTTGGATTATCACTGAGTTTAACAATCACAGTTCTCGTTGCAGGATTAATAAAAATAAATTGTCCATGTAATCCCAAGGCCAAACTGGTATTTGGGTATGGGTGCCAAACTTGGGCACCATAACCCCAATCTCGATCCAAAGTTGTAACAGAGGTTGTCATGCGCTTTAGCCAATTATTATCAATTACTTTATTTGGCCCTGCATACCCGCCATTTAGAACAACATTCCAATTCGTCCATAATCAATTGCTGATGCATTAAAGCAACAAAAAGTCTTCTCAGTTCCACCAATTCGATCAACATTCCAAGTTGCCTGGGTATTTAGCACCTACAACCTGCCAAACATTTTGACTGAAGTAGTCAGCAACCTTTTTTCCAGTTACTTTCTTAATNATCATNCCAAGCATTTGTGTATCAACGCTGCGATACTCGGATTTACTACCTGGNTCAAATGCCATCTTTCGGTTATGTTTTAAAAACCAATCAACATCGGTTGAGGCATACATCTGTGCAATTGCAACACCCCANCCAGCAGGTCCAGCCGGATAGTTATCACTNACACCAACACCTGCTTGCATATCCAAAAGNTCTTTTATCTTTACNAAATCAAAACTNGTTCCNGCNTTTAGATTTGGGAAATAATCAANAAACNTGTCACTTTCTTTAATTTTNCCTTGGGCAATTAACTGGCCAATCATTATTGAGGTCATAGTTTTTGCGACAGAGTAAGAGGGAAGCTGGGTGCTCTGTGAAACTCCATCTTTGTACCATTCATATGTCATTACGCCATTTCTAATGACAACAAATGCATTGGTATCGGTTTGCTTTAGGAACTCACTAAATGCAAGTGAGGTTCCCTTATACATAATCTCAGATGGCATTTTTTCTGAAGCAACCGGGATTGATATCGGTTTATCTGAAGGATCAATTACATGCCATGGCATCAATGTTGGAGTTTTAGAGGCTGGTGCTAAACCTAATTTTATTGCAGCNATTGGTTCGGGNTAGTGGATTACCTTTGTAAAGATGAACAAGGCGGCATATAAAAGNGCGATGGTTATCACGGTATTGCGAATAATTCGAACCAAACGCATCATTTGCATAGCCTATTTCACCGTAGGCTTAGACCATGGACGCCACAGCGATTATCGCCGAATTAGCAAAGAAGGCTCGCATAGCTGCGCGCTCACTCGCTAACTCCTCTGAATCTGCTCGCAATCAAATCTTGTTAAACATTGCTGATGAGTTAGAGAAAAACTTAGATTCAATCTTAAAAGCTAATCAAATTGATATGGCAAATGCTAAGAGTTCGGGGATGAATCAATCATTGCAAGATCGACTATTACTTACTAAAGATCGAGTAATGGCAATGGCTAACTCTTCTAGGAATATTGCAAAATTACCTGATCCACTTGGTAGGTTGCTTGTGGAGCGAAACTTAGAGAATGGATTAAATCTAAAACAGGTATCGGTCCCATTTGGCGTAGTAGGAATGGTTTATGAAGCCCGTCCAAATGTAACTATTGATGCAGCGGTGATATTAATCAAATCTGGAAATGCTGCCTTACTACGTGGCTCATCCTCGGCGGTTGAAAGCAACCAAATTCTAATTAAGGTGATGAAACAAGCTTTTGCATCAAGTGAGATTTCACCTGATGTTATTCAATTAGTCCCATCAGATGACAGATCAACTGTAAGTGCCCTGCTAACAGCCCGCGGAAAAGTTGATCTGGTTATTCCACGTGGAAGTGCTCAACTAATTAACTCAGTTGTAAGTGAGGCTACAGTCCCAACAATTGAAACTGGTGCTGGTGTTTGCCATGTCTATGTTGATAAATCTGCAGATCTTGAGAAAGCGCTTGCAATTTTAATCAATTCTAAATGTGATCGCCCTAGCGTTTGCAATGCCGCAGAGACACTATTAATTCACAAAGATATAGCAGAGCAATTCACTCCAATTGCTTTGAAGTCGTTGATCACCTCGGGTGTGGTAATTAACTGCGATCAGGCAACAATGGCGATTGCAAAGCAAGCAGGCTTAGCAGTTAATTTAGCTAGCGATGATTCTTGGTCCACTGAGTATGGGACCCTAGAGATTAATGTTGCACAAGTTTCTGATGTAAATGGTGCTATTGAACATATTGCAGAGCATGGCACCAAACATACTGAAGCTATCGTTGCTACTGATCCGGTGGTAATTCAAAGTTTTATTTCAATGAATGATTGTGCAGCGGTAATGGTGAACACCTCCACGCGATTTACCGATGGCGAACAAATGGGATTTGGGGCTGAGATTGGTATCTCTAACCAAAAAATGCACGCTCGTGGCCCAATGGGGCTTGAGCAAATGACAACTACAACTTGGATTGTTACCGGAAACGGCCAAATTCGCGAGTGAATTAACACCAGTTATACTCACCAATTATGGCCGCAATCTCCCGCGATGAAGTCGCAAACTTAGCTCGCTTAGCTCGTATCTCAATGAGTGATGCAGAGCTTGATCACCTAGCAGGAGAGATGGATGTAATTCTTGGCGCCGTAGCACGGGTGCAAGAGGTTGCTTCAGCAGATGTTGCACCAACTTCTCATCCATTGGCGGTAAATAATGTAACTCGTGAAGATGTAGTTACTACCAGCCTTACACCAGCCCAGGCTCTCTCCGGTGCTCCTGCATCTGCTGAACAAAGATTTAAAGTGCCACAAATTTTAGGTGAAGAGTAAATGAGCATCAGAGATAATGCTTGGCAGATGTCGGAAGCTTTAAACAACAAAGAGATTTCCGCAGTTGAATTAGCTAATGACCACTTTGATCAAATCTCAAAGGTAGATAAAGATGTTCATGCATTTTTATATTTGGATAAAGAGGGTGCTTTAGCGCAAGCTAAAGAGGTAGATAAGAAGCGTGCTGCTGGTGAAAAACTTTCGCCTCTTGCTGGAGTTCCGCTAGCTCTTAAAGATGTTATGACTCAAAAAGATATTCCAACTACCTGTGGTTCTAAAATTCTTGAAAACTGGCGTCCGCCTTATGATTCAACAGTTGTAACAAAATTAAAGGATGCCGGCGTTGTAATTCTAGGTAAAACAAATATGGATGAGTTTGCAATGGGCTCATCAACTGAAAACTCTGCATTTGGACCAACTCATAATCCATGGGATTTAAGCCGAATTCCTGGTGGATCAGGTGGTGGATCTGCAGCCTCACTTGCAGCATTTGAAGCACCCCTTGCAATTGGTACTGATACTGGCGGATCAATTAGACAGCCAGCTGCAGTAACTGGAACTGTCGGAGTTAAACCAACATATGGCGGAGTTTCTCGATACGGCTTAGTTGCATTCTCCTCTTCATTAGATCAAGCAGGCCCATGTGCAAGAACTGTTCTAGATACCGCACTTTTACATCAAGTAATTGCCGGTTATGACCCAAAGGATTCAACCAGCATTAACCAAGCTGTACCTGATGTGGTTGCAGCGGCAAAGAAGTTAGATGTTAAGGGAATGAAAATAGGCATCGTTAAACAACTATCCGGTGATGGCTATCAAAAGGGAGTTTCAAATAAGTTCAATGATGCAATTGCAGAGTTAGTTAAATTAGGTGCTGAAATCGTTGAGGTCTCCTGCCCTAACTTTGAATACGCACTTGCTGCTTATTACTTAATTGCACCAAGTGAATGCTCCTCAAATTTAGCAAGATTTGATTCCATTCGATTTGGATTACGAGTTGGCGATGATGGCGTAAAGAGCGCCGAAGAGGTAATGAATTTAACCCGGCAGGCAGGGTTTGGTCGTGAGGTAAAGCGACGAATAATTCTTGGCACCTACGCATTATCTTCTGGTTACTACGATGCATATTACGGTTCTGCACAAAAAGTTCGCACACTTATTAAGCAAGATTTCGATAATGCCTTCACCAAATGTGATGTATTGGTATCACCGACTGCTCCAACAACTGCATTTAAAATCGGTGAAAAAAGTGAAGATCCATTAGCGATGTACTTAAATGACATTGCAACAATTCCAGTTAATATGGCAGGCATTGGTGGCATGAGCTTGCCTTGCGGGCTTGCTGAAGAAGATAACCTTCCTGTTGGTTTTCAAATCATGGCACCTGCAATGAAAGATGATCGAATGTATTTAGTAGGTGGCGCCCTTGAAGCAGCGCTGCTGTCTAAGTGGGGAAAGCCAATTCTAGATTTCGCACCAATATTGGCAGGTTCAAAATGAGTTTAGATTTTGATCAAGCCATAGCAAAATATGAGCCAACCTTAGGGCTTGAGGTTCATGTTGAGTTGAATACAAAATCTAAGATGTTTTGTGGTTGTGCAACTGAGTTTGGTGCAGAACCAAATACCCAAACCTGCCCAGTTTGTTTAGGTTTGCCAGGATCATTGCCAGTTGTTAATAAGCGAGCAATTGAGAGCACAATTTTGATTGGGTTAGCTCTTAACTGCTCGATCGCACCGTTTTCTAGATTTGCAAGGAAAAACTACTTTTATCCAGATATGCCAAAGAACTTTCAAACATCTCAATATGATGAACCGATTTGTGTAAATGGCTACTTAGATGTTGATGTTGAAACAGATAGTGGTAATCAAACCTTTAGAGTTGAAATTGAACGTGTTCACATGGAAGAGGACACTGGAAAGTCACTTCATGTCGGCGGTTCTACCGGTCGCATCCATGGTGCTGAGTACTCACTTCTTGATTACAATCGAGCTGGCATTCCACTTGTAGAAATTGTTACCAAAATTGTTCCTAATACCGGTAAATACGCCCCAGAGGTTGCAAAGGCCTATGTTGCTTCTTTGCGCGATATTTTGCGCGGCCTTAAAGTTTCTGATGTGAAGATGGAGCAAGGATCTCTTCGTTGCGATGTAAACCTTTCACTTTCACCAACTGGTAGCGGCAAACTTGGCACTAGAAGTGAGACTAAAAATGTTAACTCACTGCGCTCGGTTGAGCGGGCTGTAACTGGAGAAATTATTCGTCAATCAAATAGATTAGAAGCTGGTGAGCGAATTGTTCAAGAGACTAGACACTTCCTTGAGGAGAGCGGACAAACAAGACCTGGCAGATCAAAGGAAAAGGCGGAGGATTATCGATACTTCCCAGAGCCAGATTTAGTTCCAGTTGTTCCAGATGCAAAGTGGATTGAGGAGTTACGTAAGCAACTTCCAGAAAAACCTGCTGATCGAAGAAAGAGATTACAACTTGCTTGGTCAGTTCCTGACAAAGAGATGGCAGCGATGGTTAACGCTGAATTACTAGATACTGTTGAAGCAACGGTGCTACTTGGATCTGACCCAACTAAGGCTAGATCTTGGTGGTTAGGTGAGGTTTCAAGAATTGCTAATGACCGAGCAGTTTCTCCAACCGAGTTAATTTCAGTAAAAGATGTTGCACAAATTATTGAGTTAATCTCATCGGGTGAATTAACCGATAAGTTAGCAAGACAAGTTGTTGAAGGAGTAATCGCTGGTGAGGGATCACCCAGTGAGGTGATTACAAAGCGAGGACTAAAGGTTGTCTCAGATGACTCACAACTTATGAGTGCAATCGAAGTTGCAATTGCAGCAGCACCTGAGACCGCCGAGCGTGTAAGAGGTGGCAATATTCCTGCCGCCGGGGCATTGATAGGTGCAGTGATGAAATCCACTGGCGGACAAGCGGACGCGGCAAAGGTTCGAGAACTATTACTTAAGCATTTAGGGCAATAAACTAATCACATGAGCGAGAAAAATCCGACCAATAAAATGAAGCCAAGATCTGGCTTAGTTACAGATGGTATGGAGCGCGCACCAGCACGAGGAATGTTACGTGCAGTTGGATTTAAAGATGAAGATTTTGCTAAACCTCAAATTGGAGTTGCATCCTCTTGGAATGAAATTACCCCTTGCAATTTGTCTCTAGATAGATTGGCAAAGGCATCTAAGAAGGGTGTGATTGAAGCTGGTGGATTCCCAATGCAATTTGGCACCATCTCTGTTTCTGATGGAATCTCTATGGGACATGAAGGAATGCATTTTTCCTTGGTATCAAGAGAGGTTATTGCAGATTCTGTTGAAGCGGTAATGCAAGCAGAGCGTTTAGATGGCATGGTTACATTTGCAGGTTGCGATAAATCACTACCTGGCATGATGATGGCTGCAGCAAGATTAGATGTGGCATCAGTATTTGTTTATGCAGGTTCGATTATGCCAGGCAAGGTAGATGGCAGAGATGTAACAATCATTGATGCATTTGAGGCGGTTGGTGCTTGCGCTCGCGGATTAATCTCCCAAGAAGAGGTAGATAAAATTGAACGCGCAATCTGTCCAGGTGAAGGTGCTTGTGGCGGTATGTACACAGCAAACACAATGGCTGCAGTTGGTGAAGCAATTGGATTGTCGCTACCTGGATCTGCATCCCCACCTTCAATTGATAGAAGACGTGATGATTATGCAGTTAAATCAGGTGCAGCAGTTGTTGAATTGATTCGCCTGGGCATAACTACACGCCAGATTTTGACCAAGAAAGCTTTTGAAAATGCAATTACAGTTGTGATGGCACTAGGTGGTTCAACTAATGCAGTGCTTCACCTACTTGCGATTGCCCATGAAGCTGAGGTTGATTTAACTCTGGAAGATTTCCAAAGAGTTGGCGCAAAAGTTCCATTGCTTGGTGATTTAAAACCATTTGGAAAATATGTTATGACTGATGTGGACAAAGTTGGTGGAATTCCAGTAATTCTTCGCGCTTTGCTGGATGCAGGCTTACTCCACGGTGATTGCTTAACAGTTACCGGCAAAACCATGGCTGAAAACTTAAAAGACATTAAGCCACCAGATCCAGATGGAGAAATCCTAAGAGCAGTTAAGAATCCAATGTCACTTGGTGGTGGAATTACAATTCTAAATGGTTCATTAACGCCAGAAGGTGCTGTCTGCAAAACTGCAGGAATTGAAGTTGAATTGTTTGAAGGACCAGCAAAGGTATTTGAAAGAGAACAAGCAGCAATGGATGCTTTGGAGAATGGTTCAATTGTTGCAGGTGATGTTGTTGTTATTAGATACGAAGGTCCAAAAGGTGGACCTGGCATGCGAGAAATGTTAATGATCACTGGCGCTATAAAAGGTGCAGGTCTTGGAAAATCTGTTTTGTTATTAACTGATGGAAGATTTTCTGGTGGAACCACTGGCCTTTGTGTTGGCCATGTTTCTCCTGAAGCAGTTGATGGTGGCCCGATTGCATTTGTTAAAAATGGTGATCGTGTAAGAATTGATGTTAAAAATCGAAAACTTGATTTACTTGTCGATGAAAAAGAAATGGCTGAGCGCCGAAAAAGTTTTAAACCACTGACTCACAAGTACCGACGTGGAGTTTTGGCGAAGTATTCAAAATTGGTAGGCAGTGCCGCAAAAGGTGCGGTCTGCGATTAACACTTTTTCGTTATCTAAGTAGGCTCAAATACTGAGATCGCTATCTCAGGAGTTGACTACCCCTCACACCACCTGCGAAACTACCGCTATGAAGAAAAGCTCACTTATCTCACAAATCGTGATCACATCAGTGGTCGTGGTGATTATTGAGCGTGCGCGCTAACTAGAAAAAGTTAGTTCGCACCCCTCAGATAAAACTGAGGGGTTTTGCTTTAGATGGGTCTTACTTAAGAAAGGAAGCGATGAGCAAGATCAACGGTGCGCAGAGTTTAGTGAACGCACTTGAAGCTGCTGGTGTCGAAGTTATGTTCGGCATACCTGGCGGTGCAATTCTTCCTGCTTACGATCCAATTTTTGATTCTAAAATTCGCCATATTTTAGTAAGACATGAACAAGGTGCAGGTCATGCTGCAACTGGATATGCACAAGCAACTGGCAAAGTTGGAGTTTGCATCGCAACCTCAGGCCCTGGCGCAACAAATCTTGTAACACCACTTGCCGATGCACAAATGGACTCAGTTCCAATTGTTGCAATCACTGGCCAAGTGCCTGGACCTGCAATTGGTACAGATGCATTCCAAGAGGCAGACATCCGCGGCGTTACGATGCCAGTTACCAAACATAATTATTTAATTACCGATCCCGCTGATATTCCACGTGCAATTGCTGAGGCTTTTCATATAGCAAGCACTGGACGACCAGGCGCGGTTCTTGTTGATATTGCAAAGGATGCACTTCAAAAAGAGACAACATTTAACTATCCAAAAAATGTTTCCTTAGCTGGATACAACCCAGTAATGGAGCCAAAGAGTGAAGCGATCTCTGATGCAGCTGCTCTAATCTCGCAATCTAAAAAACCAGTTCTATATGTTGGTGGCGGAGTTATTAAGGCAAATGCTGCAAAAGAGCTGCTTGCGCTTGCCGAATTAACTGGAGTTCCGGTCGTTACAACACTTATGGCACGAGGTGCATTTCCAGATTCTCATAAACAGCATCTTGGTATGCCTGGTATGCATGGAACGGTTGCTGCAGTTACTGCTTTGCAAAAAGCTGATTTGCTTATAACTTTGGGTGCAAGATTTGATGATCGAGTAACTGGAAAACTTTCAACCTTTGCACCAAATGCAAAAATCATTCATGCCGATATTGATCCGGCTGAAATTGGTAAGAACCGCCATGCAGATGTTGCAGTTGTTGGAGATCTAAAAAACATCTTGCGTGCCTTAGTTCCAGCAACTAAAGCAGCCCTTGCTAAATCAGCTCCTGATTTAACTCCTTGGTTAAATGAGGTTTATGGCTGGCGCAAAAAGTTCCCACTTGGTTATGACACACCTTCTGATGGTTCAGTTTCACCACAATATGTGATTGAAAGAATTGGAAAAATCTCTGGACCAGACACAATATTTGCTGCAGGTGTTGGCCAACATCAAATGTGGGCTTCACAATTTATTGGGTATGAAAAACCAAGAACTTGGCTTAACTCAGGTGGCTTAGGAACTATGGGTTATGCAGTTCCAGCTGCTATGGGTGCAAAGGTTGGTGCACCTGATACAACAGTGTGGGCAATTGATGGTGATGGTTGTTTCCAAATGACTAACCAAGAATTAGTGACCTGCGCTCTAAACAATATTCCAATTAAAGTTGCAGTTATTAACAATGAATCTTTAGGAATGGTTCGCCAATGGCAAACCTTGTTCTATAACCAAAGGTATTCAAACACTGATCTACACTCAAAACGAATTCCTGATTTTAAGATGCTTGCCGAAGCGATGGGTTGTGTGGGCTTGCGTTGTGAGACTCCTGGTGATGTTGATAAAACAATTGAAGCTGCAATGGCGATTAATGATCGTCCAGTAGTAGTTGATTTCAATGTACATAGAGATGCAATGGTTTGGCCAATGGTTGCAGCTGGTACTTCAAATGATGACATTACAGTTGCACGGTCAATGGCACCTGTCTGGGATTCACAGGAGTTGTAATGGCAATTCATACTTTGGCGGTTTTGGTAGAGAACTCACCTGGAGTTCTAGCACGCGTTGCATCATTATTCTCTCGTCGTGGTTACAACATTGATTCACTTGCAGTAGGACCTACAGAGAATCCAAAAGTTTCTCGTATGACGATTGTCTTAAATCTTGAAGGTCATGCTTTGGATCAAGTAAGCGCCCAATTATTTAAGCTGGTAAATGTGATTGGCATTTCAGAAATGAAAGACTCTGATTCGCTAAAGCGTGAAATTTTATTGGTGAAGGTAGTAAATACTCCAGCGACCAAAGAGATTGTTAGTAAACACAAAGCAGTGATATCAGATGAGGCTGCTGGAACAATTTCTATTGAGGCAGTGGGTCAATCCTCTGAGATTGAGGCATTGCTTAAGGAGTTAAGACCACATGGAATTCGAGAGCTAGTTCAATCTGGTTTAGTTGCGTTAGAGCGTGGGGATAAAACCCTAGCTGACCGCACCTTGAGCACGATGGGAACAGCTAACGAATCTAATCCAAACAGTTCAACCGCTGATTACCAGAATTAAACAAACCAACAAAAATAAGGAGAAATAACGTGGCAACGATGTATCACGACGAAGATGCAGATCTAGCGATCATCCAATCTAAAAAGGTTGCGGTTATCGGTTACGGATCCCAAGGACATGCACATGCACTATCCCTTCGCGATAGCGGTGTGGATGTTGTAGTTGGTTTGGCAGAGGGCTCAAAGTCAAGAGCCAAAGCTCAGGCTGAAGGATTAAAGGTTGCATCTGTTGCTGATGCAGTTAAGGGTGCTGATGTTGTTATGTTGCTTGCACCAGATCATGTGCAACGACATATCTACAATGATTCAATCGCACCAAACATCAAAGACGGCGCAGCGCTCTTCTTTGGCCACGGATTCAATATTCGATTTGGTTACATCAAACCGCCAGCAAATGTTGATGTTTGTATGGTTGCGCCAAAAGGCCCAGGCCATTTAGTACGACGTGAGTTTTCAGCAGGTCGTGGAGTTCCAGTAATTGTTGCAGTTGAACAAGATGCAACTGGCAATGCCTGGCCAATAACTCTTTCATACGCCAAAGCAATTGGCGGATTACGTGCTGGTGGAATTCTGACTACATTCACAGAGGAGTGCGAGACTGATTTATTTGGTGAGCAATCTGTGCTTTGTGGTGGCGCATCCCAACTTGTTATGTATGGATTTGAAACATTAATTGAAGCTGGATATCAACCAGAGGTTGCATACTTTGAGTGCTTACATGAGCTGAAGTTAATTGTTGACCTTATGTATGAAGGCGGAATTGCAAAGCAAAGATGGTCTGTCTCAGATACTGCTGAATATGGTGATTACATCTCTGGACCAAGAGTTATTGATCCAAGTGTTAAAGAAAACATGAAGGCAGTACTTGCAGATATTCAATCAGGTTCTTTTGCTAAGAGATTCATTGATGATCAAGATGCTGGCGCTCCTGAATTTAAATCATTGCGCGCAAAAGGTGAGGCACACCCAATTGAGCAGGTTGGTCGAGATCTGCGCAAAATGATGTCCTGGGTTAAATCTTCAAATAATGATGATTACAAAGAAGGAAATGCGGCGCGTGGCTAAACCAGTAGTTCTAATTGCCGAGGAGTTAAGCCCTGCCACATTAGAGGCATTAGGGCCTGACTTTGAGGTGCGTAATTGCAACGGAGCAGATCGAAGTGAATTGCTATCAGCACTTGCAAAGGGTGTTGATGCAGTATTAATTCGATCTGCAACCAAAATGGATGCCGAAGCAATTGCAGCAGCTAAAGGTTTAAAGGTAATTGCACGTGCCGGAGTTGGATTAGATAATGTTGATATACCAGCATCAACTGCAGCGGGAGTGATGGTTGTAAATGCACCAACATCTAACATCGTTTCGGCGGCAGAGCTAGCAATTGGTTTACTGCTGGCAAGTGCAAGATCAATCTCTCCAGCTCATGCGGCTTTAAGAGATGGCAAATGGGCACGCTCTAAATACACCGGTGCTGAACTTTTTGAAAAAACATTAGGAATTGTTGGATTCGGTCGAATCGGTCAATTAGTTGCACATCGTATGCAGGCATTTGGTATGAGTGTTGTTGCATATGATCCGTATTTACAGCCGGCCAGAGCTGCACAATTAAATGTTAAATTAGTTGAGTTAGATGAATTGTTAAAAACTAGTGATTTTATTACCGTGCATTTACCTAAAACTAAGGAAACTGCAAACTTAATTGGAACTGATGCTCTTACTAAAGTAAAACCAAGTGTGCGAATTATTAATGCCGCACGAGGTGGCGTATTGGATGAGGCTGCACTTTATGAAGCACTTAAATCTGGACGCGTTGCAGGTGCTGGACTAGATGTATTTGCCACTGAGCCTTGCACTGACTCACCATTATTTTCTCTAGATAATGTAGTTGCCACACCCCACCTTGGCGCTTCTACTGATGAAGCACAAGAACGGGCAGGTATTGCAGTTGCTGTTTCAGTTAGAAAAGCTTTATCAGGTGAGTTAGTTCCGGATGCAGTAAATGTTAAGGGCGGTGCGATCGATCAAGCAGTTCGTCCAGCGCTGCCATTGGTTGAAAAATTAGCTCAAGTAGCAACCTCATTGGCTAATGATGTTATTTCAGCAATTGATGTTGAGGTGCGTGGTGAAATCTCAAGCCANGATGTTTCAGTTCTTGCAACAAGTGCTTTAAAGGGTGCTTTNCTNGCAATGGGNGCNGAAGATGTTACCTATGTTAATGCCCCTGCTTTAGCAAGCTCTAGATCTCTAACATCTACTGTTTCAACTGATGCAGAAAGTCCAGATCATAGAAATTTAGTTTCAGTGCGTGCAGCTTGTGCTGATGGTTCTCAAATAATGGTCAGCGGAACATTGATGGGAATCAAGCAAATTCAAAAAATTGTGGCAATTGATAAATTAGATTTGGATTTAAAGCCAACCAAAAACCTTTTGTTTTTGCGTTACACCGATCGACCTGGTGTTGTTGGTGTAGTGGGTAATGCTCTCGGCAAGTTAAAGATAAACATTGCTGACATGCAGGTTGGGCGCACTCAAGAGGGTGGTCAGGCATTAATGGCACTGACGGTTGATTCATTAATTCCAAAAGAGATAATTGATGTAATCTCCAAAGAAACCGGGGCATCATTGGTTCGATTTGTTAACTTGGTGAATGAATGAAAAATTTCAATTTAGCAACTATTCCAGGTGATGGCATTGGTCCAGAGGTGGTTACCCAAGGACTTCGGGTACTAGATGCGGTTGCGGGTAAATACAGTTTAACTTTTACGAAGACTAATTATGAGCTAGGTGCTGCATACTGGCATAAGACTAAAGAAACTTTGCCTGAGTCAGTTATGGCCGAGTTAGCAAAGTCTGATGTAATTTTATTAGGCGCGGTAGGAGATCCAACTGTGCCAAGTGGAGTTTTAGAACGTGGATTGCTTCTAAAACTTAGATTTGCATTTGAACATTACATCAACCTAAGACCTGCAAAACTTTTCCCAGGAGTGACTTCACCGATCACCAACAATAAAGGCATTGATTTTGTAGTTGTTCGTGAAGGTACTGAAGGTTTATATGTTGGCGCCGGATCCATAAAAGATGAAGGCACCAATAAAGAGCTAGCAATTGAAGAATCTATCAACACCTACAAAGGCGTTGAGCGGGTGATCCGAGATGCATTTAATAGAGCAATGGCTCGTCCTCGTAAGAAGCTGACCTTAGTTCACAAAAACAATGTGTTGACTAGAGCAGGTGGACTTTGGACTCGAGTGTTTAACGAGGTAGCGAAAGATTTTCCTGAGATAACAACTGACTACCTACATGTTGATGCAGCTTCGATGTTTTTTGTTACCAACCCAGAGCGATTTGATGTGGTTGTGACTGATAACTTATTTGGAGACATCATTACTGATATTGCAGCAGCGATTTGTGGAGGAATTGGACTTGCCGCAAGCGGAAATATAAATCCAACGGGGGCTTATCCTTCAATGTTTGAACCAGTACATGGCTCTGCCCCTGATATTGCAGGGAAGAATCTGGCAGACCCAACTGCAACAGTTTTATCTATTGCCATGATGCTTAATCATTTAGGTGAACACAAAGCTGCGCAGGATGTTGAAAATGCAGTGGCAAGAGATTTGGCTGCACGTGGAGATAAGAAGCGTTCAACCTCTGAAATTGGTGATGCACTAGTGGCGGGAGTGTTATGAAA
>Ga0063231_10000267_pt1 | contig 14298 bp, 16 predicted proteins | sample LauGreSu1BDMLBSD_2_FD_56231 | JGI IMG/M metagenome (GOLD analysis project Ga0063231, IMG submission 56231) | Freshwater lake microbial communities from Lake Michigan, USA - Su13.BD.MLB.SD v2 (version 2) | ecosystem: Environmental > Aquatic > Freshwater > Lake | place: Lake Michigan, USA...
TTGAGTTTCCCCCCCCCCCAATTGATCTGATAGTTTGGGAATTTGTTTTTAAGAAACTTCATATCTTTTGGGCATATATTTTTTTTTTCTTCTTTAATTTTTTTCACTATATCTTTAACAACCCAATGTGGATATTGGGGCATAGAATCATAACGAGTTTGTATATACTTATATTCTTTATCTGACTTCAACATTATCATAAAATCATCTTTTTTTTTTAAATAATCATCTTTCTCCAAATTACTAAGTCCTAATTGGGTTAATTTGGCAAAAAACTCATTAATTACACCATCAAAATAGTTTTCAAAATCTTTAATATGGACAAAGCCATCATGACCATCAAGATCGCACCATTGGAGTTGGGCCATGTTATATTTTATTTAACATAATCATATATAAAAAAAAATAAAAACAAAATGAATTCGCTGTTACACTCGTCCCTTTGGTTCTCCATCGTGGTGCAACTTGTAACCGGCGTCATTGAGCTGCTGGCATTTTTTGTCAAAACCCCGCCCGGCATGGGGCTCATCAAGCAGCTCCTGGGCTTGGAAGTCGCGGTGCAAGCCGTGGAGGGCTCGTTTTATGCGTGGCTCTACTACAACATTGATCGCGTGAAAAACATCACGCCCAAGCGCTACGCTGACTGGGCCATCACCACGCCCACCATGCTCGTCACGCTGATCGCCTACATCATTTACCTGAAGACAGATAATAGTAATGACAATGGCAATGATTCGCTTTCCTTAATCCAAATTTTGAGAGAAAATGCCGTGCCGATTGCACAGATCCTCGGGCTAAACTGGCTCATGCTGCTGTTCGGCTATTTAGGCGAGGTGGGCGTCTTTTCGCTGCTCACCGGCGTTGCCCTCGGCTTCGTGCCGTTCATCGCCTACTTCTGCATCATGTACGAGAGATTCGTTGCAAATGATGCAATGCATAATAATGGTACTAATGGTACTAATGGTACCAGTCTGAAAATTTATGCCTATTTTCTGGTGGCATGGTCGCTGTACGGCATTGTCGCCGTGCTGCCTTACACGCTGAAAAACACGATTTACAACGTGCTGGACCTGTTTTCCAAGAATTTCTTTGGCATATTTCTCTCGTATCTACTATTTTCAAACGCACCCGGTTAATTGAGAGCCTCAATGAACTGTTTGCACACCGGACACTCGCGCGGCTTAATCAGCTGAACGTAACACTCGCTGCACATGATGGCGTGCGCGCACGGGCTAAACGTGAGGTTCTTCGCATTATTGTAGCACATAATGCACTGGTCCTCCTCCACATTGGTTTGTTGGGCAACGAGCCCCGGGGGCAGCTGCAATGGCACAGCGGATGACACGGTATACGAAGGCATTGGCTGAAGTTGTGGTGCTTGTGGTGCTTGTGGTGCTTGTGGTGCTTGTGAAACAATGATGCCCGGGTCCATGGTGATGCGGTTGTAAAACCCGCGGAACCCGGCGCGCGCGCCCTCGTGGTCGCAAATGCGCACCCGCGTGCCGGTTGGGTCGTTCCTTTCGTAATACACGCTCCCATTCTCGTTCCGCGACATGGAGAAAATGATGTTGGGCGGCAGACCGTCCAGATCAATGGTGACAACGGTGCGGTTGGACGACCCGCGCTGGAAAAACAGGTGCGACGAGTATCGGGACGCGTAAAACTTGCGCTCGGGGCGCGCCGGGTCGTAAATGAAGTCGCGAAACGCCCACATCTGGTAGTTGCGCGCGGGGTACCAATTCACCGGGTCCGCATCCTGCAAAAACACCCGCACGTCAGCGCAGTCCATGATGGCATGCACGTCCCCCGTGTCCGAGCACTGGATGCGGGTCGGCAGGTAGTGGTTGTTTTCTTCGCGGTACACGAGGAACCGGTTGTTGTAGTTGGACGGAAGCTCCTGGCTGTACGCGGGGCGCGCCTTGTAATGCAGATACGCGGCGGCCCATTCGGGCGGGGCCGGCACCCACTGGGCGGGTCCTTCGCTGGTTATGCGCATTGTGCGAATGTCGTGGTTCATGTTTGCTGTTATGAATGTTTGGTTATTATCATTTCATGCCCAATTTTTATGTTGTTATAATATATATTCATTTCTTGCATTGGGTGGCATGAGTTTTTCTCCTCCGCCTTCTTTTCAGTTCGTACATGGAGGACTATCTGAACATAGCGCGAAAATTTATAGTGTCATTTCACGGTTATCATCACCAAAATTGATGCCAAAAGATTTGCACAATGAAATAATACGCATTGGTTTGCCATTAGGAATTGACCAGAATGATTTGGCTCATGCATATTACAGTTATTATTGGAGTAAAAAACTCCATAATGCAATTGAAGTGCCAGGTCTAACCGAACGCGGCGATGAGCATGACGATATGACATGCAACATTGATTTTGAACCAAATTATTTGATGCTTCCCAATGTTTTTTCCCAAGCATTAAGAACAATCAGTCCAAAAGAAGTGATGGGTCAGTACTATCATCATGCTGTCATTTGTCATAGTGACTTTGATCACTTTTTGGAACATGTCAACAAAACTCTCAAGACATATTTTGAAACACCCGCTTATGCGCTCTCTCATGACATGCATCAATTATTGAATGGAATCATAAAATGCATATGTTTACGGGTTTTGTCTAGTAGTTCATATTACTATGCGCACAAGGAAAAACCCCGAGGAGTGAGACCAGAAATAGGTCATTTGCTTGATTTTTACGTAATGACCAATTTGATTCATGAATGGAATGAAGTTAGTTATGGACAACACATACACATGATCCGCAAGTATGATGCATTTAAAAAGTTCATTGTCAAAATACTGAATTTAGGACCATCATTCATGTCAACCCATTACTTTACGTTTGATCAAGTAACTCGCAATCTTGAACTGGTTTTATTTGATAATTTGTACAGAGAACCTGCCTATTTTGCATGCGAAAGTTTTCCAATTTGCATCACTGATTTGAAACGCAACATTTCATCGGATGACATTTTACGCAGCATACAATCACAATCTTACAAAAAATTGGGACCAAAAACAATAGTTGAAAATGGATTGACACTTCTCCAGTTTCTTGTAAATCGCATTAAGCAAGACAATGTACTGTCGCGGGATACAAAAGATGATTATGATTTTGCGCATGTCGTGTTTCAAATGACTGGCGAAGCAATTCAACAGTTGCCAGGTGCAACACATCAACGCGAATTCACGGAACTTGAGAATGAAATGCTTACTATAATTCGGTTTAGGAAATCAAAAAGAGAAAAGGTTGAACCTCTTCGCATGCATTCCTCCCAAGCGTTGATCATTTCTCCTCGCATGTTTCGTGCTGGTCGCAATGCTCCTCTTCTTCGCGCGTCCCCTCCTCCTGTTCATGGGTCGTCGCTTCGTGTTTCACCCCCTCCTGTTCATCATGGATCTCATCATGGATCTGTGTCCAATTCACCTCCTCCTTATCATCATGGATCTCATCATGGATCTGTGTCCAATTCACCTCCTCCTTATCGTCATGGATCTCGTCATGGATCTCATCATGAATCTCACACTGGATCTCGTCATGGATCTCACACTGGATCTCGTCATGAATCTCACACTGGATCTCGTCATGGATCTCACACTGGATCTCGTCATGGATCTCACACTGGATCTCGTCATGAATCTCAACATGGATCTCGTCATGGATCTCACACTGGATCTCGTCATGGATCTCGTCATGGATCTCACACTGGATCTCGTCATGGATCTCAACATGAATCTCACACTGGATCTCAACATACTAGAAAACGCCCACGCGGTCGCGGAGGTGCCAGATTCAAGAAGTCCATCAGCAAATCCAAAACCAAGAGATCCAAAAATCTAAAACAAACATGAAAATAAAAAACATAAAAAACACGCGTATTATAATGCAATCATTATAATATACAATAGCACACAATACATAATACCAACGACAATCACAATGACCGACCTTAAGCACCTAGTTTCACCGTTTGTGTTGGTGCCTTCGGTTCCGTCGCATGAAAAGAAGGCGACGCCCAGACCCGCGCCCCCGTGCAACTGCGACAACTCCGATGAAGAAAATGACTTCGGCATGGCACCCGAGTGCGCGTTCGTTTGTCCGGCAGCGCCTGCGCGCAAGGCCAGCCGAAAACGCAACCCCAAAAAACACCATCAAACAAAAACCAAACGGTATAATAAAAATAAAATCATGAATCAATGACGGATGGGATTTTTTTAAGCGCTCCACACGTCGTTATTAAACGGCGACACCAGGATGTCGTTCAGCTTGGTCTGCCAGTGCGCCACCCGCTCCTGCTTCTTCATGTCCTTCAGCGTCTTGGGGTAAACGGACGCCGTTTTCATACTGTCCGCCTCCGCCGCCGTGATCTTCGGCTTGAAGCCGTAGCAATTGATTCCGAACCGCACGTCGGGGTTCGCAATGAAGCCGCCGTTGATGCCCGGACGCCCGCAGTCGTGCTCGTGCCCCTTAATGTTCTGCAGCTTGTTCCACGTTTTTTTCTGCGTGGGGAACAGCGCCATCTGGTTCTCCGACCAGCCGTAGCTGCACCACTCGCCGCCGTTGGCGTACGCCTTCTCCACCTCGTCGTACGACGCCAGCCGCGCGTCAAACGCTTTGCACACGTCCTTGGCGTCTTCGTACGTGTACTCGTTCCCCGGCACGTGAAACACTTGCTTAAAATACTTCAGCTGCGGGACCGTGCTTTCGGAATCGCCCTCCGGCTGTTCCAGGGTGATGTCAATTTTGGGTTTGTCGCTGAACACGTCCTTCAAACTGGTGATTACGTTGACGTTGAAAAAGTACTGGTACCCGTTAATGATGATGAGCACGATGAACGTGCCCCACATGATGATTTCCAACAACTTGGCACCGCCGCTTGCATTGGATGCGCCGGGACCGCTGGTCCCCGTGCCTCCCGGCACATTTGAAAACACAATGTAATAAATGAACACGGTCACGGTCAGCACCGCCAGCATCAACAGCTTGCTATTGGCGGACACGTTTTGCGGAATGTCCACGTAACTCAGTGGGTTTTGACCAATCCCCGTAATGTAATCGTACGACACATCCATTCCAATTCCAAAATCAAGTTGTATTGAAAAATTCCTATATAAACTACAACACAAAATATTATTGTTTGAGTTTGCGATAAAACAAGCAGTACGGCAGGTTGCTGACAATGGATCCCAGCGGCACCTCCTTTACCAGCGTGTCGTTGCACGCGTACCACTTGCCGTTCGCATTCCGAATGGTGGCGGTGTAGTGGCCGCCCGACGACGACCCGCCGTGATGGTTGCACACGCCGAACAACTCGTACACGTAGCTCTTGGCGTTGTAGCCATGCACGTACTTGGAAAAATCGGCGCGCTCGCACGGAATGTCCACCGGCACCTGAATTTTGCGCACGTAACCGCGCGCATTCATTTCAAACCGCTTCAGCACGATGATCAAAACGTTGGGCAGGCTCCAGAACGACAGCCGCTTGTTCACGTCCTGCTTTTGTCCGGTGGCTTCATTGAACCACGCGTTCTCGCCGCTCAACACCTCCGGCGCGCAGTGATGCTCAAAACAGTCCATCAACGACACCGGCGCTTTGGGCGGAATGGACAGGTTCAATATGCAAAACGGCTCCGGCTTGGTGCTTAACAACTCGCCGCGCGATGAAACCGACTCAATCAGCGACACTTGCACCCCGTAAAAAATGTTCAGCACCTCGGAGTACTGCTTTTTGTACATGGACGCCATCATTTCGTAGCACTCTTTGGCCGCGCGGTCGGTGGCATTATGCGCAACGCCCCGCACCTTCATCTCCACCTCGCGCGCCAGCGCCGTGTGAAAGCAGTCCAGCAAAAACCCCAGAAACTCGGCCACGTCGTTCTGCTGGAACCCGGAAAACAGGTCCATGTTCTTAATTCGGGCGATTTTTTGCATGGAGGACACGAACCCTCCCGGCGAAATGATGCAGTTACCCGACCACAGCATCTCGCGCAGCTTGTCCCACTCGTGCAGTAACACGGAGTCCACCTTGTTGTTCAGTCGCGCGCGGTATTCGCCGCCGTTTTTAGAGAGAAAGTCGCTGAATTCATACGTGTGCGAAAGCAGCTGCAGGCACGCGTTCACGTAGCACGTGTTGCCCATGTTGGCCAGACCGCTCAGGCCCTTGTCTTTGTACGCCTCAAATGCCATTGCAAATAATACAAACACAAATACAAATACAAATACAAATACAAATACAAATGAATTCAATATTTCAGTATGTGGTGGTGTGTTTAATTGCTTATCTTGCAAAAAATGTATTAAACCCGTAAATACATTACTTACACAAAACCCATCCATCCATGACCGATGCCGAATTGTTTGCAACCGCAATGGCGCATTTTGAAAACGGGCGGTTCGGCCAATGCCACGCGTTGTTAACACCGCTTGCGGACAAACACCGAACGGCGGCGATCACTTCCGCGAACGCCAACGGTTTGCTGCAGTTGTATTGCGCGTACGAAGTTAGTTGCTCTGCCATAGGAAAAAAAAATCGGTATATGAATAAACTATTCATCGTGCACAGCACAATCTCGCCCGAATTGTTTCAGCACGCTCGTAAAATTCAGTGCCATGCATTATTGGATAACAATGAATACGACAAGGTTGGAACGTTGATGCCTTATTTACAACATTTTGTGGGTCCCAACATATCCCCCGAAACAATATCCTACTTCAAACAAAATGACCGAGACAAAACGCTGCTCATCTACAACTCCGGAGGCATCGGGGACATCATCATGCACAGCCGATTCATACGGCGCGTGTGCGTCTCTCAACCGCATAACCGCATCATGTACTTGGTCAACGACGAGCTGCATTGGATGATGCAAGAAGCGTTCGTCGGCATACGGAACTTGCAAGTCGTGCAGCTGTCGGCATTCAAGGCAGCACCGCAAAAATACGACTACCACACCAATGTCGTCATGCTGTTTGTGCATTTGAAAATCACGTACGAAGCGTTGCCCTTCGAACCATATTTGGAGCACGTGTGCGGGTCGCCGTTGCAGCTGGACGCCGGCTTCATCCACCCGTCCAAGAAGAACGTCGTCATCAATTGGTGTGGGAACAAGGCGAACGTTATGGAGCGTTTCAACCGCTCCATTCCATTGGAATTGTTGGCCCCCCTGTTCCGGCGCCATGCCCACGCGGTTCAATTCATTTCCGTTCAAAAAACCGTGTCACCGGAAGAGGCCGCCATTTTGGATGCACACGGTGTAAAGAACTGCGGCCCGTTGCTGGACAACGCGGGGCACGCATTCAAAGACACGGTCACCCTATTAAAGGCAGCGGACTGGGTCATCACCACAGACACGTCATTGGTGCACTTGGCCGGCACAATGAACGTGCCGTGCTGGTGCATGCTCACCCTGGGGTGCGAGTGGCGGTGGAAACCCGCCGATCACTTGTGGTACCCCCGCGTGAAAGCGTTTCGGCAAACCGCGGTTGCATCCTGGGACAATGTTGTTGCCGATTTATCAACCGCCATTTCGGATATCGTGGATTGATCATTGGATCATTGGATCATTGGATCATTGGATCATTGATACGATTTCTCCTCCACCAGCGGACTGCGGGTCAACCCATTGATGCTGTACTTTATGCGGGCCCGCGCATCGTTTTGCGTGTAAACGTTGCGGGCCAACGTGATGAACTCCTCGTCAAACTGCGACAACCGCTCTTTCATGCGAATGAGGTCTTCAATGCACCACAACGACTGGTTCACGGTTTTCAGTTCATGAATCAGTTTCAATACGGCTTCGCCGTTGCACGCGGCATCGGCGGTCAACGCGCGGATCGTGGGCATCAATGCATCCATGTCCTTCAAAATGTGCACTCTTTTAGTTTCGTCGGTAATGTGCTCCAGTTTAATTTCCAATATGGTGTACTTGTCTGCAATTTCACCATATGAAGTCAATACGTGGGCCATGGCTTTTTATACAATCGTGCCAAAAAAAAATCACCGCTACAAACGCAGCCATTCATTGTGATTAGTAGAACTGCTTTTCGGCCGCGCTTCTAATGAGCGTTTTCCGATTTTTAATGTCTCCTCTGAACACGTGTTTTCCGACGTGGTTCAAATTGTGGGTGGTGCTTATCCACACGGTGCCGCCAACCTCGTTCACTCTGTCGCAGAACGAATAATCCTCCGACAAGTAGCACTTGTCCTTTATCATGCAGCAAAACAGCCCGCATATGGTTTCATTGGTCTGCGACAAGCTGTCCGTTATTATTTCCAGTTCGGTGTGTTTGGCCCACAATTTTTCAATAATCTCTCGTTTAATCAGCATGAACCCGGTTGATGCGTGGCTCACCTGCAAAAACCCCTGCTTAACAATCGGTTGGCCGGCGGCATCGCTGGCTGCGTTGAATGCGTAGTCCAGCCCTCTGGAGTCAATGGATTCCCGCGAATCCGGCTCCTTCATCAGCGAGTGCAGCAGCCGGTTCCAGTTGTACCCCTTTTTGGGATACCCGCAGCACACCACGTCCTTGTTGAATGTCAGGCAGTCCATGAACGCATCCGGCTGAAATTCAATGTCGGCATCAATGAAAAACAAGTGGCTGCAATCCGACCGCATGAACTTCCCCAGCGAGTTGTTCCTCGCCCTTGGAATCAAGCTCTCGTTGCCAATGAAGTCAATCACGAAATCAATGTTGCGCTGACGCAAAGCCGTTATCAAATTCAGCAAACTCAGCGTGTACTGCATCGTCATCATTGCATCGTAGCAAGGGGTTGAAATGAAGATCTTTTTCGGCATGGGGTCCTGGTTTTATGCATTTCATGCGTCAAGTTGTTTTTAAATCACAATCCGCCGAATACAATCCCTTCGCCTCGGATTTTCTCTCGTCATGTCTTCGCCCAAAATGAATGGGGCGTTTGTGGGTGCATGTTGCGCATTTACGCAATGTATTTACCTAGCAAAACTTCAGGTAGCCTTTTAGCCCCATTTTTGCACCATTATGGTCTGGGACTTTCCCGTTCTAAAAAAGTTCCGCAAATTACCTAGCGCCGCGTCGAATTTGCGCAAAAAGGTTTCGCCATATCGATTTTTGGACATTTTTTTTGTCCATTTTCTGAAATTTTTTCGACTCTTGTGCAAAGTTTTTCGAAAAAATAACAAAAAATATTTAAAGTTGTATTGATGTAAAATCGTGAGCATAATGCAGCGCTTAAAAAAAGGCACCACGAGGGGTGATTTTTTGACCCAAAAAAAACTTAAAAAAAGGCACCAATGTTAAAAAATACATTCTATGAACTTTTAGAATATTTTGAACATTAAGAAATGGATTTTTTAGTTTTTTGAACATTTTTTTTAACATCCTGATCTGTCGCATTGAATATTTAGAACGCACCATGTATTAAATAATATGCATAGTTATTAAACATAGTTATTATGAACGAGACGAAAGACCAGTATGTTTACATCATGTCAAACCCATCTTATGACGACGATGTACTGAAAATCGGTTGGACGAGGAAACACCACATTAAACGCGCGATGCAAACCACCGGTGTTCCAACATATTTTGTGGTTGAGTACGTGATTGTTACGCACGAAGGACCCGAACTTGAAACGCGTATTCATACCCATTTGAAACAGTATCGCATAGAAGCCAACCGGAAATTTTTTAAGATACCAAAGGATGTTTTGAGAGAAATTTTGACAAATGAATTGAACCTTGTGCTGACATGCATCTCAGACCACGATGAAGCCGAAAAAAACGAAAAGTACAATTGCGATTATTGTCCTAAAGTTTTCGGGACGCGCAATGGCAAATGGTATCATGAAAAAAAATGCACACACAAGCCATTAATCGTGGAATGGTCCAAAAAGGCGTTTGCATGTGCGCATTGCGGAAAAGGATACGACGCCCGAAACAGTTTGTGGTATCATGAGCAGAAGTGCGCAAAAAATACGACCAGGCCAAATACAATTAGCATTGCAGTTATTCCCGAAATACACATTGACATGGAATCTGCACCGGTTAAAAACATTAAAAAATTAAACATTCCATCGGTTGCTGCATCATGTGGTGACGATGAAGCATGTGCTGCTGCTGCTGCTGCTGCATCGGCATCGGCATCACCCGAATTCAACATGATGAAGATTGTGGAACAGCTTATGGAGCAAAACAAAACGTTGCAAACGCAGCTCATAGAGCTGAGCAAGGAGAGGAACATGACAATTAACAACAACACAACCAACACGATGAACCAACAATTCAACCTGCAGGTGTTTTTAAATACGGAATGCAAGGATGCCATTAAATTGAGTGATTTTGTGAAATCTCTCAACATCACTGTTGAAGATCTGGAATTTACGAAGAATAATGGCATCATTGAAGGCGTCAGCTCCATTATCGTGAACAATTTGAAGGGCATGGAGGTGCACAAGCGCCCGATTCATTGCACGGACGTCAAGCGCGAAACCATGTACGTGAAAGCGGACGAGTGGATCAAAGACGACAACTGCGCCAACATCAAGAAATTCATTTATTTGACATCGTGCTACCAAATCAAGCGCATACAGGACTGGATTGACGCGCACCCGGGGTGGGAAACCAAAGAAAAGCTGCACACCGAATACCTGGCGCTGTGCAAAGAGCTCTACAAAAACATTGAGAACGATGACAACGCGCACAAAAAAATAATTAAAGGGTTCATAAAAAATGTACAAATTGACAAACACAAATGAGAGAAAACATGAAAAATAAATGCAAATAAATGCAAATAAATGCAAATAAATGCAAATAAATGAATTTTGTATGTATTATGTATAAAACGGATTATGCATAATAGTATGAACATGATGAATCCGGCTATTTTTACGCTATTATTTTTGGTATCGTCCTGTTCGGGAGCCAAAATTTGTCGGTCCACGTCCATACCATTTCATACTTGGGTGCAAATGGACTATTCTTGCGCCCAAGCCGGAAACTGCGGCATTCGGACCCCGTTTACGCAATGGAGAGATATTGGCTATGAAAATGGGAACGGCGGAACATTAAGAGACGAGTCCAAAAATCCGAATGGTGTTTATAAATGCAGTTCCTGGTTTATAGGCGAGTTGCAGGGCAGCGTAGCTAGGGCCGCCACGGCTCAACAGGAGCGCTCGGCCATTGCAGCATTGGTGGGCGCGGGATGGAACACGGCCCAGTATGGTCTGATTGCCGGAGGCCTGACATCCATTACGTGTGACCCCGCCACGTGGGCATGGACCCCTAGAAGTGGGCGAAGCAACGTGTGTTGGACCTTTACGTGCGCCTATTCAACGTACTTGTACCGCGTTCTCGGAGTTCGCCCTGCAGCGGGTGGTTCCGAGTTGAGTTTGAAAAATAGGGCCGAAATTCCACTGGAATGGACGTGCAAACCGGAACAATACGGGTCGGGGGATGGGTGTCAGTGCAACTGCGGCACCTTTGACCCCGACTGTAACGCGTTTGAGGCGGTAGCCATAAATTGTCCGAATTACGACGACATCTGCATTCCGGGGCCGATGAATGAGCCGATTTGTGCTTTGCGCCACGAAGTCCTCAGCGATAGAAAGCTCATACAAGTTCAGGCGGGAGTAGCCGTGCATCACCCTCAATTCTATTTCTCCAATGACACGGATGTTGACGGCGCACCTTGGGGGAAGTACGCGCTCGGCGCTGTACCCGCCACCTGGACGTGCAACCCTCTGTTTTACGGATCCAAAGACGGGTGTGACTGCGAATGCGGAGCATGGGATCCCGATTGCGATACGACCCCATTTTCGCAAAAAGTGTTCAACTGCGATACCACCAATAATGAAGTGCGCTGCGTCATGTCAAGAACTACTCCGGCCGCGCCGGTTTGTTTGTATGACCGGATGGCCACAACCGCTGCAGTTGATGCGGGCTATTCATCGCCGGACAGCGCCGCATTGCCAACCACAACCGTAGTGGCTGTATCGGTCGGGTCAACGCTGGGGGTTGTAGTCATTGCCGCCGGCATAACGGCTTTCATCCTCAAACGCCGACACCCTTCACACCGCGGGCAAAATGTGCAACTGGTAGAACTTATGCAATTTCACAGTCCATGAATGAAACACACACGTTAAAACCGTAAAAAATAAAATATCTCGTAAACATATAAACATGTCTTTGAGCCCCCAATTTTCCTGCTTTGACGCCGAGTCCAAGTTGTCCATTCGCATCAATGCATTTAATGGCAACACCACGAACTTTAACCGCTGCCCTCGTCCTGCTCCCAAATCAATTATCCCCATTCAACCGCGCCAAGAGCTGCCGTTGCCGTTGCCGCGCATATCCTCCGGTTTGATTAGACCCATGTAAGGGGGGGGGGTCATCCAGAGAATCATCATCTTTATATATGCATTCCGATGCATGGGTTTCAAGCAGTTGGAATACAACATGCACTCATAGCCTAACGGTCGGTTGACAACGATTTGTTTCGGCATGAGCGCAATTCCAACTGCGATATAAACCGAATTTTCAGTAGTACATTCATCTAGAAATTATTAGGGGGGTACTTACAATTTATTCACATGTCAAAATGTCAAGCTGGACGTTAAACGCAGCAACTTGTTACCGGTATAGCTCAGCGGCAGAGCGTCTACAACATCGTCGGTCGCAACTTTAGACTTGCACAAGTCCGAAAGACTGATGGTTATCGCCTTATAAGCGGAAGGTCACAGGATCGAAACCTGTTGCCGGTATTTATTCCAATTTACCTGCTTTACAGAAACAGGAACCACGTGCGGACGGATCTGCACACTTGTCACCATCGGGTACGGAATTATCAGGCCTGATCACCTGAAATCGAAACTTGCCCCGATGCTTAATTCAAATTTAATTGCTTTACAGAAACAGGGGTCGGGACCCACGTATAAGGAGGGGTTCGGGGAACGTAGTTCCCTGATGATGTCAAGCTGGACGTTAAACGCAGCAATTACAAGCCAAGCCACTTCCACGGCGGACGTTAAACACCGTCGGTTACCCCAATTGCCCTGCATTTGCGTGCGGGTCCGAAAAACTGATGGTTATCTTCTTTCTCATTAAAAGAACGGTGTGGGATCGATACCTACAGGTGGCATACAACAACATCAACGTCGCACAGGTGCATGCAGTGCACCAGAGCCTTTGCCATTGCGGCAAAGTATTCATAATACCTGCGTAGCTCAGCGGAAGAGCGCCCGGAATCTCAAACATCGTCCAGTCAAAAAAATGCCGACCTCTGTTTCATATGGATGTCGTCCGAACGATAGGATGGTTATCTAATCTGGGAGGTCGCGAGATCGAAACTCGTTGTGGGTAAACAACTTTTTTTTTCAAAATAATATCATTTGTTTGTGTTTGCGCTTAAAAAAATGATAACTAGTTAATGTATTTAATACAAACAAATGCCACGCCGCCGTAACCAACCACAAAATCAGGGCCAACCATTTCCGCCGCAAGATGACGCAAACAGCATACCTTATTACAACGCACGCCTGTTTGCAATGTATGAAAGTTTGATTCAAAGTTACACGCATTTCACATACCATTCAAACCACATGTATCATGTGTTGGAACAAGCGCTGCATGGCACGCGCAATTCAATCAACACAAATCCGTATCCTTGGTTGATTGTCCCCAATCCTTACAATCAGTCACAACAATCGTCGTATTATTGGAATCAGTCTCAGCCGGAACCAATGCCATCGGCGCCGCCAGCGCCAGCGCCAACGCGAGAAACACGAGCACCAACAGCACCAACAGCAGCAACACTAGCACCAACGCGAGAAACACCAGCACCAACAACACCAAGAGAGCGTGTATTACAGCCATTAAGACAATCAGACCTTTTAAACATAAGAACTGTTCCAATGAGAACCAGTTTGCTAAGAACTATTCCAACTGCTTCATTGGAAAATAACATTGTGAACGCATTAATTGGCATGTTGTATCCACCGGAAGAACGTAGGTTGACGCAATCCGAATTGAATGAACGACTGCAAATAACGCGATTTGACAATATTATAAATCCATTAAACACGGTGTGTTCAATCACGCACGATGTGTTTGAACCGTCGCAAAGTGTTGCGCGCATTCGTCATTGTGGGCACATTTTCAATTCGGACAGCTTGTCTCAATGGTTGCGCATGAACAATACATGCCCCACATGCAGGCATGATTTGCTGAGTACAACTACAACGAACGCGAATACAAATGCTACAAACACAAGTACAAACACAAACACAAGTACAAACACAAACACAA
>Ga0063231_10000276_pt1 | contig 14137 bp, 3 predicted proteins | sample LauGreSu1BDMLBSD_2_FD_56231 | JGI IMG/M metagenome (GOLD analysis project Ga0063231, IMG submission 56231) | Freshwater lake microbial communities from Lake Michigan, USA - Su13.BD.MLB.SD v2 (version 2) | ecosystem: Environmental > Aquatic > Freshwater > Lake | place: Lake Michigan, USA...
CATACATACCCGCACCCGCCCCCCCCGTAAGCATCCCCGAAGATTCGTCACGATCCAACATTGCGTGAGACGGATTCAGTTTGAGCGCCGTGGGCCAATGTTTGCGAAACACGTGATATTGAATGTCAGATGATGGGTCAAATATCGCGTTGTTGAGACTGGAGTCGTTTCCACTGCTGCTGCCGCTAGGCGACCGATACTGAAACACTGCGCGCATATCACTTAATTTCACATAAAAAATGGCGTCAGCATCAGCAGCGCCACCCGCGCTTCGTTCTCCATCTCCACCACTCTCGTTACCTAGCGCATATAACTCAAACGTGGTTCCTCCTTCCGAATATTCATTTCCATATGCATCGGCCATTATACAATAAATAATCGTAAATGTATTTATTATTTATTATATTATTGAAGGATTATGTGTTATTTATTCGAACGCACCGGCAGAGGCACCGGCACCGGCACCAAGAATGCGTTTAAGGATATGCCGCAGGAACATCCGCCAAGAAGCCATATTCCTTCTCTCCCGTAGAATCGCCCACGATCATTCCAGCGAGCGTAAATTCCACAGTTCCCGCTGTCGCGTTGCTGTCTGTCTCCAACGCAATCGACGATACGATTTCATTGCTAGCGAAACTACCTGTGCCAACTGTATTGGTAAGGACGGCATTGGTATAGCCCACCACCGCAGGCTCTCGGGTATAAGAGTTGAAGTTCATATAAAATGTGTATTTTGTTCCATCGGTAAGCGCGCCACTTCCCCCCGAGACCACATATTTGCGATACGACCCAGTTTGCGTATACACCATCAAATACGGGAGCGCAGTCTTATTATGAATCTTCAGATTCACGCGGATATATTGAAGCCCGCCCACCGTAGACACACCCGCGCTATTCGCAGGCACCAACCATTTGACGTGATTGCGCACCGCGGGCGCCACATTTACCCACGCACTGCTATTCGCGTAATACCAACCATTGAATCCGAACCGCGAAAACGGAATCGGCGCCGGTGGCGAATAACTGTTATATACCGACGATGACGCAGACGTAGGCGCATACGAGACAACAGACGAAGAATACGGGTAAGCGTTTGGATACATCTCACTGTCCACCACCGCAGTATTCGCATCGCCACCCGTCACGCTAGATTTGATCACCAACTTCACTAAATACGAACGCGACGGGACTTCTGTCACACCTGTCAACAGATTTTGCATAGGCGCGGCCTGAAGTGTCAGTTTGAAGTTAATCGTGTCATCTGGCTCAAATGGCAAGGATTGCGGTGTATTTACATCCGTAATCACCCCAAATCGCGCAGGAGCACCCGCCACCATTTGACGCAGCAACTCCCGGCACAAGTTCGTGTTGCCAGATGCGTCATTTGTCAAATACTTATTTCCAGACGCATCATACGACATTGATTCATCACTAGAGGTCGTGCTGACATTTCCGAGCAACTCGTGAATCGTATTCCGATTTGTTTCGCCACCGTATACCGCATTCTCCATCAAGTCCATTTCGTTCTTAAACAAGTCCACCCCGTGAATCGTATTGAATAATCGAAGCGACAAGTAACGGACGAAGTCGTGTTTGACAAGCATTTTGTTGGCGGCAAACGTTTCCGCATTCCCCAACATATTCGCAGACTCCGTCTTATTCATCATCGCGTGAAGCGGGTTGATTTTCAATTCAGCAGGCCAGTTTCGGTCAAAGACGTAGTATTTCACGTCCGACGCCGCATCTTCATTCATATCATTGGAGTCACTTTGGAACTTAAAGACATTCATCATATCCGACTGCTTGACATAATACACGGCGATCGCATCCGTGCTCTCTAGCGAAACAGCCGATGCGTCCAACGAAGCAAGAGCATTCATCAAAATCGACTGGTTCAAACCGGTAAGCGTGAAGTTGATGAGTTTATTCACGAAGAGTTCATTGCTTGTTTTACTGCCATCCTCATACAACTCCGTCTCGGCCTGCGACGCGATGAAATTCACATAACCTTGCTTATGAATCGTGATGACACCACTGCTGGGGTCAATGGTCGCGACAGACGGGTTATTCGATGAATATACAATTGGCGCGGGGCTATTGCTCGTCGGCGCGACCGTAATCGAAAATGGCGCATCCGAATCCAACTTATACGAAGGGACCGTAAACGTGGAAGAGGATATTGTATTCGTCTGGAGCACGGAAGCAATGACGGAACCCGCGATAAGCCAAATACGACGCGAGCCATACGTAACCACCGAAACAGCGACATTATCGGACTGACGCTTAATTACACCGTCACTGACATAGTATTTCACACCCTCAATCTGGAAATACTCGTCGGTATTGATGGGGAAGTAGAATTTGTCGCTCGTCGTGGTATCCAATGTCACGTTCGGAATCGCGTCGGCAACATTGGTGCTTGTGGTAGGTATGACGACTTTAATCGTCGCATTGGAAATATCCGGAATCGTCAACGCTGCGGATGTCGCAGAAATCGCAGAGAGAAGAACCGTGCCAGAGACATCCGAGACTTGAACACCGCCAATATCGCGGTTGTTCGTATTCTTCAGCAATTGGAGTTTCTGAAGAGGTGAGAAGTCGACGTTGGTGATGTTCGCACCGCGGATATTCGCATTCGTGAAATTGGCATTTGTTACGACCGCACCCGACAAATCCGCGTTTGCCAAGACTGCGCCAGCGAAAGTGGAACCCGTAACATTTGCCGCGCGAAGAATCGACCCGGATAAATCCGTACTCGTGAGTGTGGAATCCGTCAATGTTGCGCCGGTCAAGTTCGCGCTTCGCACGGTCGCACCCGTAAAGGTGGTTCGCGTAATGTTCGCATTTGTGAGCGCAGCGCCCGTCAAGACCGCATTTGTCATCACGGAATTTGTGAGAACTGTGTTCGCCATATTCGCACTCGTGAGTGTCGCACTCGTGAAGTTCGTCCCAGAAATATCGGAACTGGCGAAAGACGCGCCAGCAAGTGTGGCACTCGTCATCACGGCATTTCGCAACGTTGCGTTCGTCATCACCGCATTTGTAAGCGTTGCCCCAGAAAAGGAAACACTTGTAATGGTGGTATTTGCGAGAGACGCGCCAGTCATATCGACATTGGTGAATACACGGTCGCTGGATAGCGTCGACCCCTGTAAAGCAGTGCCGGCTTGATTTACTGTAATCACGCAAGACACGGAATCAGGTGCATTATATAGCGCACTGGCAGCCTGTGAAATCACCACCGTCGCAGTGCCTGCGCCCAACAACGTCACGAGACCCGTCGACGCATTCACCGTCAAGACCGACGCATCCGCCGGATTCGCAAGCGCATATGTTTTTGTTCCAGAACTGGCCGATGTCGCAGACACGTAAAAGGGGACATCTGTAACATTTTTCGTGAGCGTAGCCGCCAAACCGAAGAGCGTTGTCGTTCCCTTTCCGACGGTAAGCGTCCACGCCACGTCATTTTGTGTGGTATAACGCGAGTTCCCATATTGCGACGCTGTGATGGTTACCGTGCCAACACCGACAATCGTAACCGTCGTAGATCCGCTTGAATTGGAAAGCGACACGATTCCACCAACGTTTGTGTTATATATCACGCTTCCATTGCTCTCACTCGTCGCCGTCAAGTCAAATCCAGCATCGCCATAGTATTTTGTAATGGTGCTAGTCGTATACGGCGCACTCCTCGTCAGCGTCACCGTCTTACGGCTGACCGTCATATAACTGCTATTTAGCGTATTGGCGTTGTAGACCGCAGTCTGCGCTTGGCTTGCGATGAAGTATACATTTCCTGCGCCTTCTGCGGTAATCACACCACTGGAAGGGTCAATCGTCGCAATATTTGTATTCGCAGAGGAATAAACAATCGGGACGGAAGTATTCGTGGAGGTAGGCGCGACCACAAGACTCGCGGGTGCGTCACCATAGGTCATTGTCGCCGGAGGGGTAAAGGTCGAGGATGAGAGACTGCTATTTGCGCGATGCACCCATACGAAAAAGGAATAACTTCGTGAATTATAATTTCCAGANGTGTCTTCACTAATCGTCGCGGTAACCGTCGCAGTTCCCACACTCACTGGATTGATTGTATTATTATTTGTAATCATAACAATGCCAGAATTGTCAGATACATACGTAAATGTGCCATTGCTTGTCGACAACGCATTCGGTATAAACGGTGTGGTCAACATTGTAATTGTCGTATTGAACAATCCCGTGATTGTGGGAGTTCCCTTGGTGACAGTCAATACCGCAGAAATATCGCTTTGATTGTAGGTTTGGCTTGACGCAATTGTCGCCGTGATAATCGACGTTCCGACTTTACGAATGACCGCATTGCTGCCGTCAATGGTAGCGACGGATGTATCACTCGATGTATACGTGATGCTCCTGCCCGTATTGTTCGTGGTAGGGGCAGGAATCGCAAACGTCCCGACATCAAATGCGCGAGAGAAGTTGCTATAACTGTTCGTAGGCGCGACGGGTGTAATCGTGACCGTGGTGGTGATGGTTTGTGATGAATAATTATCCGTGGCAATATGTTCGGCGTAAATCGTGAGGGTTCCACCCGTGCGGATAGTCACGGTAGGGGAATACTGATTGTCAAAAGCGACTACGCTAACATTATTACCTGCCGCGTAATACCGAAACGTTGCTCCCGAATTATCTGATTCAGGTGGAGTGACATTAAACGTTCCCTCCGAAAAAGAGCGCGTAAACGTCGGCCAATTACGCAGATTCGGCGTTATGGGTTGAACCGTGAAACTGGTGGATACAGACGTTCGCGTAAATGAACCACTCGGGTCTTGTGAAGCAGTGATGGTCACTGTTCCGCCCCTCACAATGGTAGCGGTTGTCCCGCTAATCGAAATAATATTCGAGTTACTGCTCGTAAAGGTGAACGCACCGTTACTGTTGCTGGTAGGAGGCGTCAACGTGAATGGAGCGTCTCCATATGTCTTCGTTGTCGCGCTTACGGTGAACGTTCCAAGCGTAGGAACCGTCGCACCAACACGAAGAAGGGCTGACGTGCTATTACTGCTATAGTTGCCGCAAATATCTTGGATCGCCGTAATCGTAGTACTTCCGCTTCCAATCAAACGAACGTATTTTGTAGAAGGAGCGGCATTGAACCATTTCTTTCGGAGATAGTCAAGATTCGCGTTGATGTCTGCGGTCGAAATGCTAGTATTGTAATACAAGACTTCTCCGATATAACTTTTACTAGAAGAACTCGCTCCGCCAATGAAAAAGTCCGCCGACGAACGCGGGCTAATGGTGACACTCGTTCCGGTTACATAGTTCGAACTTCCATCTTGAGAATACGCCCAGAATTCTTTTGTAGACCCAGTGATGCGGCCGACAAGAATATACGTTTTGTTTACGGTAAGATCAATTGCGATATTCGTGAGATCATAGCCGGATACCAACACAAATGTGTTTGTGCTCCCTGCCTTTTTAATGATGGAAATATCGGTATCGCGATTACCGTGTTGAAAAATGGCGCCATAATTGTCAACCGTAAGATTCAACGGATTATATGTAAGGACTATCATTATGGTGAGTTCGGCCGTGATCGGCAAATTGCGCCTCAAACCAACCAAACTCGTGAAATTGACCATCGTCTTGGAATTATAAGTTACAACTTGGGGATTTGAATAATACGGTGTGAGATGATAATCGGTTGACCCATACAAGTTATATAGTTCATTCACATTGTTGGAGGATAATGACATATTTGAAAGGGAACTGGGGTCATATCGCGCAATCAAGTTCGCGGTTCCGAACGATGCGTCGGCAATCACCGCAACGCTTGTATTGCTACTTTCATACGTGAACGCGCCGGAACTGTTGCTCGTAGGGGCGGTAAGTGCGAAGAATACGTCGCTTACGTCATAATATCCGTTGAGAGAACCGAGCGTCAACGCGCCAAGCGTCGGCGTATTGCGATTCACGAGGACCGAAAATGTNGTGCTGCTTGCGGCGTAATTGCCCGACGCAGCCTGAGACGCAGTGATGGTGATGGCGGTGGGTGTATACGCAAGAATGGTCGCAGTATCGTTGTTCACACCGCCAATACTCACTGCGGATGCGTCGGAACTGGTGAAGGTATACGCGCCATTGCTGTTGCTTACTCCTGCGACGATATCTGCGAGCGAAAAAGCGGCATCGCCAAATGTCTTTGTCACTTGTGAAATCGACTGATAGGTGGGGCTTCCACGCGCAATTGTGACAGTGCCGCTTGTGGATGATGCTGCGTAATTTCCGCACGCATCAATTGCCACGTATATTGTTACGGGGGTGGTAGGTGTATAACTAAGAATGGTTGCTGTGATGCCATCGCCTGATATGGAAACAATCTCGGAGTTTGAACTCGTGAAGTGGTATGTTCCGTCGGTGTTATCCAAGCCATCTGTAAGCGCNAAGAGCGAAAACGATACATCCACTCCGAAGGTTTTATTCGGGATGGTGAATGCGCGCAAGAAAGTGGGAGCCGCGCGATTCACGAGGAAGGATGTCGTCGTGTTGCCCGCCGTGTAATTTCCGCTAGCATCCTGTGATGCTGTAATGGTGGTATAACCTTGCCCGATGACTGTGATGACGGTTCCATCTGAACTAATGGTTGCGACCTCTGGCGCAGAACTCGTATACACAAATGGCACATCGATACTGTCGGTAGTGGGCGCATAAGGTGCGATGGAAAATGAGGCGTCGCCGTAGGTTGCTGCGGGGATGGAGAACGAGCCATAGGATGGCGTCTTGCGGTTGACGAGGACGGTGAACGTGGTGCTGCTCGCGGCGTAGTTGCCCGAGGCATCCTGAGACGCAGTAATCGTGATCGCTGATGGAGTATACGCGTTGATGGTTGCCACTGCACCCGCAATGCTCACCGCCGAAGCATCACTGGAAGAGAAAGTATACGCACCGTCGCTGTTGCTTACACCTGCCATCACCGCAGTGAGCGAAAAGGATGCGTCAATGCCAAACGTCTTCGTGACTTGCGCGATGGACTGATACGTGGGAATGCCATTATTGACAAGAACGGTAAATGTGGTGCTGCTCGCGGCGTAGTTGCCCGAAGCGTCCTGAGAGGCGGTAATCGTGATGGCGGAAGGGGTATACGCGTTGATGGTCGCCACCCCACCCGCAATGCTCACCGCCGAAGCATCACTGGAAGAGAAGGTATACGCACCGTCACTGTTGCTTACACCTGCCACCACCGCAGTGAGCGAAAAGGATGCGTCAATGCCAAACGTCTTCGTGACTTGCGCGATGGACTGATACGTGGGCGTGCCGCGGTTGACAAGCACGATAAATGTGATGCTGCTTGCGGCGTAGTTGCCGGATGCGTCCTGAGATGCGGTAATCGTGACCGCCGATGGAGTATACGTGTTGATGGTCGCCACCGCCCCAGAGACACTCACCGCCGAAGCATCACTGGAAGAGAAGGTATACGCACCATCGCTGTTACTGACTCCCGACATCACCGCAGTGAGCGAAAAGGATGCGTCAATGCCAAACGTCTTCGTCACTTGCGCGATGGACTGGTAAGTCGGCGCGCCAGCAACTACGGTCAATGTAGCAGTGATTGTTCCGGATAAATATCCATTCCCAGCTGATTGTGTCGCAGTTACGACAACTGAGCCAGTTCCAGTAATCGTAACCGTGCGACCAGATATCGTAGCAACGCCATTTCCATCGGGAACCGTAAACGTAAATGTGGCAGGCGTGTTATTTGAACTTGGGTCAGTCAATGTAAACGGCGAAGAACCAAATGTCTTTTGCGATATAGAGAAATTGGAGAGAGTGGGGGCTACTGGAATCGGATCTTCAGTTCCGGAGAACCCACCATCACCATAGATAGTGAACGTCTTGCTTCCGATCGTGAGTGATGTACATCTCGTCAACAAAAACGACGGCGTAATTGCGATGGAATACACATACGGATAATGTAACACATATGTAGTCGCGGTATTACCATTGATTGTAAATTGTTCACCATCTTCAATCGCAACAATAAAATTCGTAATAGACGAACCAATTGTCACGTTTGTAGTCGCATATGGCGTCGCGACAAGATTCGCCGGTGACTGATAATCTGGAATAATGAGTTTATATGACTTGTTTGTCGGCAAAAACGGATTGATAAGTGTAAGTGTTCTGTAATCACTAATCGTATAATTTCCACTAAGCGAACTACAATTGTATAATCGACGATTATTACGAGAAATGAAATAGTCAAATAACTCCATATTATTGAAGGTCGAGAGGTGAGAAGTCGTAATCGTTGTTCCGGCAGCGAGTCCAATCGCTGCGGCTTCAAGATCCTTGGATGAAACAGTTCCTGCAACATTTGAATTCAAAATTGTGCTTGAATAACTGATGTCGCCATTATATCTTACAAATGACGGGTCATAAGTGATACTCGAATTGTAATAACGAATCAAACTACCATTATTTAAAATAACATTGATTTGATTTTGATGATTCATATACAACCCCACTGCGTTATTCGTAGTCACAACATTTGCGAACGTGTTTGATGAAGTATGTAATACAACATTACCGTTTTTCAAAAGAATGACTATGAATTCTTTTCCCACAATGACATCGTGGACGTTTTCCAATGTGTTTGTGCCATAATTGCCTCGAATCGTTAAAAATCCATCATATCTCAATGATGCTTCAACAATATTCACTTGGGAACCGCCGTTTTGCCCTATCGATATATATACATTTACCGCTTTGTCATTTTGTTGGGTATAACGGTGACTGTTTCCTATGTTTGTTTTGGATGTGCACGAAACATTACCGTTCAACTGTAACATTAATGCTACACCGAATGAATTCGTGCCACTGGTTTTCACAGTCACGACATTTGTTCTTACGCTAGATGGAAAGTTTTCCATACCTATTCCATCATAGTTGTAATTATTATAGAATCCTGTATATAACAGATTAAGACTTGTATCGATACCAAAAACGGCTGTTCCTCCGTATCCCCGTGGAACAGGAATGAGATTCGCCATATTTGTCCAAGTGGAGAAGTGATGACTATCGGGACTACCAACCGTTCTATCACGTTTTAAGAACCATTCAATACTGGCACGACCTTCTACATAACGAGCCACATTTGTATAGGTAACACTTGGACTACTCGATGTCGTAGACGTTCCATATTGATCTCTATCTCCTTCGAAAACGAACAACCTACTGCTAGAATCAAGAACGCAAAAACGACGATTGGTCTGATTATTAGCAACCTGAAAAGTGTATGCGGCGATTGGATTTGCTACGTGATTAAATACGGCGAGGTAATTAAAGTAGTTTCCGCCGCCAGAATGGGCAAACACGACATTTCCATCTGAACGAACGATAGATACATAAGGGTTTGAAGTTTCATTAAAGACAAAAAAATCATAATGACCGGTTACGGCTTGGTTATTAAATAAATTGGATGCCGTCGCGTGAAACGCTTTATTTGAATACCCGTAAATTACACCGCTGGTATCAATCGCAAAAATAATACTATATCCAGTCCAATATTCTGCCCACGCATACAATTTTTTGATATTCACCAATTTTGCGGATAATGAAGCATCCAAACCGGTTGAACCAATGACGCTACCCCACGCCGCGATCGTTGAAGGAGTTGTAATAATTTGAAAATTAGTCCCAGATGTAGGGCTATATGAGTATGTTGTCATCATCGAAAGAATTCCTGTAAAAGAATCAATGTTATCTGTAAAATAAATCGTCTTCAAATTGATTCCAATGTGTGATTCTAAAAACCAGTTCCCACCTAATGTTGACGAACCAGTATCATCAGTAGATGCGCGTAAAACCGTTCCTGTCTTAACGGCGAGATTATCGATAATATACTTCCAATTTGGATTAGAATACAACGCACACGCCATCAAGTCGACATTTTGAATTCCGTAGGAAGTCTTCAGTGAAATGATGAAATCTGAAAACCCAGACCATTGTTGAAGTGTTGGGTCTATTTGTTCTATACCATTTATGGTTAAATATTCATCAATATTGTTACTGAAAAAATGATGAGTCGGAGAATTCATATTATGTTGGATGATACCAATGTTTGTAAAATTCGAGAGTTGTAACTCCGCAATCTTATTCAAAATGGCTTGATACTGTGTAATCGACTGCTCTTGACATATCGTATACACTTGATTTACATTGTAGATAACACACCGGGTGTCTTGTCTCGCGGAATTGATAATGGTTTGATATTCTTGTATGCGGTCATCTACCAGAAGAACGGACGTTACGGGTGTTGATGTCATTGTATTTACAAATGATTGTCAATCACCTAGAAAAGAAAATATATGCGTATTATACTATATAATAACAAAATGATTATTCTAAATTAACCATTGTTGGTCTATGATTTTTAGATGGTATGCCGTTATGGTGTAAAACCAGTGTATTTTTGTGACGATTCGCAATTATTTGATACCATAGATACCAAAGAAAAGATATGGTGTGGATGTATGGTCTGGATGAGGGGGGGTCATCCAGAAACCTCAATGGCGCGCAGAAACGTTCGAATGTCCGCATTTATTCATTTATAAGTGTTACAAAATAAATGAATAATGAATAAATGAATAATGAATAAATGAATAATGGGAGGTCTGTGGCTAACACGATAAATATCCTCCAGCCGCTTTAAGAAGCGTGGTAAGGATACTCGGTAGCAGAGTCGGCCTCAACGGGGGCAGTGTTGGTGGCATCGCCATCTGCCTTCAAAACCAACTTAATCTGGTAGACACGAGTGTTAAAGGCAGTGGGGCGGCTGGTAAGGTCGTGCTGGTTGGCAGCAGGAGAGATAGAAACCTTAAAGCTGATAGTGTCATCAACCTCAAGAGGAACACTCTGAACCGTGCTGACGTTGGAGATGCCGGCAAAACGAGAAGGAGCAGCGTTGGCAACCTGGCGCATCAACTCACGAGAGAAGTTGGCAGCGCCGGTGAGGGCGTTGGTGCTGTACTTGTGAGGAGAAGAACCGTTGGCGGCGTTGGCCTGGTTGACAGCATTGAGAGAAGCGTCGATGGCCTGACGGGCAGTAGCGCCCTTGCTGACAAGGTCAGAGAGAAGAGCGTCTTCATTGCTGAAGAGATCAACACCGTGAGGAGTGTTGAAGAGTTGCTCGGCGAGGTAGCGAACAAAGTCGTGCTTGACGAGGTTCTTCTCGGCGGTAACACTGCCACCGGTTGCCAAGATGGGGGTGGAAGAGAGAGCGCCGGCGTGGACGGGGTTCAACTTGAGGCTGGCGGGCCAAGCATTCATGTAGACGTAATACTTGATATCCGAGGCGTCGGTGTCGTTGACATCGAAAGAGTCGGACTGGAACTTGAAGACGGCTTGCATGTCGGACAACTTCACGTTGTAGACAGCGATGGCACTGACATCAAGAGTAGCAGGGGCTTCACCAGCGAGTTCACCGGAGACACCAAGAGTAAAAGTCTGGTTAAGACCAGTAAGGGTAAAATTCACCATAATTGCGCGTTATAATTATAGTGAATATTATATTTTTGTTTTTTTTTGTTTTTTGTATTTTGCTTCAATCGCTTCGCTCCTTCCGCAAAATACAAAAAACGCTTGCTCGGAATCGTGCTTAAACGTTTCGCTTCACTCATTCCGCAAAATACAAAAAACTCTTGCTCGGAATCTTGCTTAAATGATGGAAGTGAATGAAGCAAAATACAAAAAACACTTGCTCGGAATCGTGCTTAAATGATGGAAGTGAATGAAGCAATATACAAAAAACGCTTGCTCGGAATCGTGCTTAAATGATGGAAGTGAATGAAGCAAAATACATAAAACACTTGCTCGGAATCTTGCGGGCAAATTCTCTAAATTCCATTCCATCATTCCATTCCATTGTCAGAGGTCTTCGAGCGGAGTGAGTGGAGTTCGCGCAGCGAACGCAAGGAAATCCACTCGAAGACCCTCAATACGTCGTCGTCAATTCTATCGCCACCGAATAATCATTGTTCTGTATATCTAAAGTTTCTCCATATTTGTCAATCAAATGTAAATGTAATTTCTCGATTTTCACCGGCCCAAAATAATCCCGCTGCTTGAATATCAAGTCACTCGGGCTTGTATGGTTGATATTCAGTGACGGCGCAGTGATCGGAATGCGCGCAATCACATTATTTCCTAAATGCGTCCCACCTCCCGTTTCCGCAATAATCGTATTCGTCGTAAAATTCCGATTATAATCATCCAGTTCCAGAAAGAAATACTGCATCACGGAACTGCCATACGACGACTCGCTTTCAATATAACGATTCAATATCACCGGTTCAAACGTCGCAAGTGGATCTAATTTGGTGGGGTTGGTCATACTAATATTCACCTTATAGAAGTCTTTATTGAACCCCATCGCCCACCCAGCGTTCTTATACAGCGGTCGCATTTTCGTGTTTGACCGCGTCACTTTTCCAGTATGAGGGTCTAATCTCGGGCGATAGCATTGAAGCGTCGATGATGTCAAGTTCGTCCGTTGTTTGGATGTCGTCGCACATTCGTTCCCATTTGGGTCGGGATCTACCATCACTTGAACAGGTTGACCTTGAATCATCTGGGTTTCATACGTCACCTTTCGTAAAAAGATCCCACCTTCTTTATAATAATCCGTAAATGATTTATCTTCTTGGACGTTGAAATCGAGTTCAAAATAAAATTCGGGGGAATATTGACGGTTGGTCACATACGATCCCGCAAATGCGCGATAATTCGGTTCGGCCGGGTTCGTTGTATATGCGGGAATCTCGTCGGTTTGTTCTCTCGACCGGATAATGGTTCGCGATGATATGTCGCTCACTTCTAGTATGAGATACTTTAATCCGTTGAATACGAGTTGGTTTCTGCTCGCGTCGGTATACGCGGATGGCGCCCGCGCGACATATGTCGTCGCTCCCAACTCATCCGTTACTAAATCCGCAACAATTTTCCCTTCCGTCGGTGGAATCGCGTTGATGAAATAATTACTCATCAGTGTTGCGAAATCCGCCGATACATAAAACCCATCCGGTATAATAATGGTCTCTGTATGATTGATAAATACGGTGTGGCTTCCCTGCGCGTCGGTATAATATTGGGGGACGTTATACAACTTGACAGTAAAAATACTGTTTTTCCGCGTCTCGGAGAACATCTTAATAATATTCGGGAACTCCATCGAGACGAGTTTCATTGAAAGCACATTGTTGATGGGCGTCGGCAAGTTCCAGATATAATTCGCGGATGATGTCGTGCCGTGATTCTCTCGAAAGAGTGTATCAATACTGATGATGCGCTTAATGGTTCGCCGTTCGAGCGGATTGATGACGCCCTTGGCGTATTCGTGGACGATGGACGGTGTCGCGATGAGATTGGGGTTGATGTTCTGGACACGGACATCCTCCTTCGGCATCATCACGAGCTTATCTCCGTCGCTCAACATCGATGACGGCGAGAATTTCTGGACGAGGCGGTTCTCCACCGTTTTCCCCGACGCTGACGAGAGATTGGAGTCGTTGATAAATGAAACGCCCGACTGGAGATACTGAAGAATCCGTTTCTGGGCTTCATTGAAGAAGACGACATATTCGTCATCTTCGCTNTAATTCTCAGAGAAGGGCATATCCCCGCCGAGACCTGTCGCATTGTAGTTTTTATACTGCTGGACGATTTCCTTCGTCATATTCTTCACATAGTCTTCCGTCACATTGCCTTTCTGACTTTTCGGAATTTTGTAGATTTCCATCAAGTCTTCAATACTGTAACTATTAATATCCAGGTCGAACCCATATTTTCCACGCTTCGTGCCGGAGTCTTGGGTGGTTGTCATTGTCGTTGTCGTTGTCGTTGTATTTACGCGTGTGTGTGTCTGTGTGTGTCTGTGTGTATGTGTGGATCTCGCGTTGTGTTGGGTATTCACTATTATGTAATAAGAATAATAATGAATGTATATATTGTTTTATGTCGTCGTTGTTGGCCCAATACTCGCAATAATCGCACCTAGCAAATCGGGATCCCAAATACCATTTTCTGGGTAGCCATATGTCTGAATATAGGTCAAGTATTCTATCTTAATTTCTACCGGAATTACTGTAATGTGTTG
>Ga0063231_10000280_pt1 | contig 14090 bp, 8 predicted proteins | sample LauGreSu1BDMLBSD_2_FD_56231 | JGI IMG/M metagenome (GOLD analysis project Ga0063231, IMG submission 56231) | Freshwater lake microbial communities from Lake Michigan, USA - Su13.BD.MLB.SD v2 (version 2) | ecosystem: Environmental > Aquatic > Freshwater > Lake | place: Lake Michigan, USA...
GTTATTGTACTATTTCCCATCACATCGGCATAGGTCGAGTTCTCAAAGGGTAAGTAGATGTATGGTGTTTCGATATCTGTTGTGGAATACGCAAGAGTGTTCGTTCCTGAACCTGTGGCAACCCATCGAGTTCCATTCCAGGCCGCATTCGAGCCACTAGTTGTGAAGATCCCTAATCCTGAACCGGTCCAATTGACTCCATCAAATGAGTAGGCAAGTGTATTGGTCCCTGAACCGGTTGCGACGACCATTGATGCAGGAAAGGTAATGTTATGAGGACGAGCGACATTGAAACCTGTTGCCATGCCGATAACGCTTGTGCCAAGTATATTACTTAATCCTACCCAATTGATGCCATTATAGGAGTAGGCAAGNGTATTGGTTCCATTTCCGCCAGCAANCCATAACGTACCATTCCATGCGAGTTTTCGNCCAGATGTTGTAAAAATACTTGTTCCTAATCCNGTCCAAGTGATACCATTGTATGAATACGCAATTGTATTGGAACCTGCTGACCCCAGTGCAACCCACATGGTTCCGTTCCATGCCACGCCGATGCCTGTAGTAAACAAGATAGATCCAAGACCCGTCCAATTCATACCATCATACGAATAGGCAACAGTATTGGTTCCATCACCTACAGCGATCCACATGAGTCCATTCCATGCGACACCATATGAACCACTACTAAATACACTGGTTCCTAGTCCAATCCAATCTATTCCATTATAGGAATAAGCAAGGGTATTGGTACCTGAACCCGTTGATACCCACATACGCCCATTCCAAGCAATAGAGTGGCAAAATGATGTGTANGTACTTGTCCCTAGTCCAGACCAATTGATGCCATCATAGGAATACGCAATGGAATTGGTTCCTAAACCTACNGCAACCCACATAGATCCATTCCATGCCACTTCAAATCCACTAGTTGTAAAGATGCTAGAGCCAAGTCCCGTCCAATTGATACCATTATACGAATATGCAATGGAATTCAGACCACTTACATCCCCCACAGCAACCCAAATGGTTCCATTCCAAACAGCAATTCGTCCGCCTCCTAGAATCGTTGCTCCTAATCCTGTCCAGTTCAGCCCATCATTGGAATATGCAAGTGTATTGATTGTATTACAGCACGTAATCCAACGATTTGGAGCAGACTGTCCAAATGTATACATCTGTATTTGATTTGATATTCCATCCAAATTCGCACGAATACCGTTTGTTTTAATAATGACATTGTTCAAATTTGGAATAGACAATTTTTTATCCGTTACACCATACACAGGTTGACGACTTGAATAAGTATGAACGGATATAGAATTTGTGATAATAGATGATGTAATCACTGTACTTGCAGTAATGTTTGATGTGCTAGCGGTTGTAACAATTAGACCTGTAAAATTCAGATTCGCGGCATTCANAGTGGATGNAGTAATAGTAGATGTAGCGGTCATATAATTTGTAGTTATAGTACTTCCAAATAATGTTGAGGGAATGATATTTGTGAAGCTGAATGATGATATTGTAACATTTGTTCCTATAATATTATTTGAAATAATACTGCTTCCACTCATAGTAGAGACAGTTATACTTCCATTGCTACCGATGGTCGAACCCGTTATTGTCGAAATTGTTATGGTACTCCCTTGAAGTGTAGAAAAAACAAGAGAAGTAAAATTATTTAACGTAGATACAACAGTGGTAGAGATGTTCGCGGTACTACCCTGAAGGGTAGAGCAGATTAATCCGTTTGTATTGATAGTTGAATTTATGATACTTGATACTGACAGTATATTTCCCGTCATTGTTGAAAATACAACNGGTCCACTATATAGAGTTGAAGCGACCATNGTAGAAGTAATCAATGAACTTCCCTGTATGGTGGAAAAGGCAATTCCATTTATNGATAAACTAGATCCTGTAAGTGTCGATATCGTTATGGTACTTCCTTGTAATGTGGAAAAGGACAACAAACTCGTGCCAATCGTTGAGCCAAATAGTGTAGAAAATATAACTGTACTTCCTTGTGCGGTGGAGAAAGAAAGGTTATTTGCGACAATCAATGACGCATTAACAGTGGATACAGATATCGTACATCCCTGCGCAGTAGAGTATGTTATCATATTCATATTCATCGTGGAACCAGTTAATGTAGATAATGTAGTAAGTATATTCACGCTCATGGTACTTCCTTGAAATGTAGAAAATCCACCCCATCCCAAAATAATGCTAGTAGAAGCGAATGTAGTAGATGTTGTCAATGTACTACCTTGTGAGGTAGAATATGTTATTCCATTGATATATAAGGTTGAACCGCGCAGCGTGGATAAGGATAATGTACTTCCTAAAAGAGTTGAAAATATAAGAGTACTTCCATTGATGATAGGGGCAGATAATGTAGAAACACTCAGACTACTCCCTTGAGAACTAGAAAAAAAAGTAGTAGATGCATAGAGATTCGATATATTTGCTAGGTTCATTGTAAGCGTACTTCCTACAAGGCTCGATGTAGTCATATTAATTCCATTTAATGTTGAACCACGTAGTGTTGACTGAATTGATAATGTATTCATATAAATGGTACTGCCCTGAAGAGTAGATACATACACTGAATTACTAGTAACAGTAGAACCTGTTAGACTAGATACGACAACAGTACTTCCTTGAAATGTAGAAAAGACAAATGCTCCGCCTAATATGGAAGAAACGGAAAGGATGTTGTTAGTAAGCGTGCTTCCTGTAAGCGTTGTACCCACGAGATTTGTAGCAGATAAGGTAGAGCTGTTTAGTGTAGAAAATACGGATAATGTGTTTGCGAAAATTGTACTTCCTGTTAATGTAGAAAAGATAAGAGTATTTGCATTTAATGTACTTGTATTTAGAGTGGATTGAATGGTCAGTTGATTGACATATATACTGCTTCCAATAAATGTAGATAATGTCAGATTTGTCAAATTAATAGTACATGCCTGTAAGGTGGAGACACGAATGGTGTTCGCATGGAGTGATGAATAGAATAGATTACCTGTACTTATGGTTGATGTAGTAATAAGATTAATAAATACAGTACTACCTATGATTGTACTCGCATTGCACGACGAGACCGATAAACTTGATAGATAAATACGATTAGAGGGGGCAAGAAGACCATTTGTGGAAGTAATAAGAAGATAATTACTTGATACGGGATATACAAATGAGTTGAAAAGGTACGTATTATTTACGGACCCGTCATTGTAAAGTCGAATGATTAAAGGGCCGCTATTGATCGAATCGCTACCCGACGACATTACTAATTATTATCTCATAATTAATTCATAATATGAACAAATGATGTGATAATGAAAAGCCGTATGGAATCATTAAGAGAGTTGCTGTGTTTGAATGGACGCGGAGAATGTTGTATAGCCTCTATTATAATACGAATCGCTCACGATAGTAAGCATATCCGAATTATTTATTACATTTTGACTGTTCACGACAATAGGGCTGATACGCGAATTACCTGCGACCCCATTTGCTTGGGTAAAAATCGTATTTCCATTGATGGAAGCATACCATGTAATACCATCTGGCGAATAGGCGATGNTATTTGTTCCTGAACCCACAGCAANAAATCGTGTCCCTGACCACGTAACACCATTTCCTTGTGTAGTAAAACGAGAATTGCCAGTAGAGGATCCAGACCATGTTTTACCATCGTAAGAATATGCTATCGTATTGGTTCCATTTCCTGTGGCGACCCATATCGAACCAATCGACGTAACACTTCTTCCTACAGCGGAAAAGGTGCTATTACTTAGACTATTCCATGTAATACCATCATTGGACCATGCGATGGTTGAGCTACCACCATTTCCTACTGCAACATATACATTACTGGACCATGTGATACCATATCCATTTATGATAATAGCCGTACCACTGGCAGAGCCAGTCCAATTGATTCCATCATTATGAATANGCAATAGAAAACCCTCCANANCCAACTGCGACCCATTTTGTACCACTCCATGTAATCCCTTTTCCTGTTGAAAACATAATTGGCCCTAATCCGATCCACGTGATACCATCCATTGAATAAGCAATTGAATTGGTGCCGCTGCCAACAGCAACCCATATGGTCCCATTCCACGCGATACCATTTCCACTAGAAAAGATAGTTGTCCCTATACCTGTCCAACGAAGGCCGTCTGTGGAATAGGCGATGCTATTTGTTCCTGATCCTACTGCCACCCATTTATTACCATTCCAGGCAACACCGTAACCGGCTGTCGTAAATATGGTAGAACCAAGCCCTGACCATTTGATGCCATCTGATGAATATGCGAGGGTATGTGTTCCTTGACCAACAGCAATGACGGGGTGTTGAATGATTACATTTCCTAGACTCGTATTCCATGCGATTCCACGACCTTCTGTTGTAAAAATACCCGTTCCAGATGATGAATTTGTCCATGAAATACCATTATACGAATAAATAACGGAATTTGTCCCAGAACCTACTGCGACCCATTTATCACCACACCATGTTACGCGATTGCCGATGGTTGTAAACATGGTTGCGCCATTTCCAGTCCAATTGATACCATCATACGAATAAGCTAATGTATTGGTTCCTGAACCTACTGCGACAAACATGACACCATTCCAAGCAACCCCTTTTCCAGACGATGTAAATATGGAGGCTCCTGCTCCGACCCAATTTATCCCGTTGGTTGAATAAGCAATCGTATTTGTTCCTGAACCCACTGCGACCCATTTATTACCATTCCACGTCACTCCGTATCCAATGGAAAATAGGGAGGGTGATACAGCGGACCAAATCACGCCATCATACGAATAGATAATGGTGGTACTACCACTTCCACCAACCGCAACCCACATATTTCCATTCCACGCGACACTGTATAGAGGCTGAATAAGAGTGTAGCTATTCGCGACACCCATCCAATTGATTCCATCATATGAATAGCTAATGGTATACGATGATCCGCTGCCTACTGCGAGAAACATCGATCCATTCCATGCTAGACCATAGCAATTAGATAAGATAGCATTATTATCGCCATTTGCGGATGTCCATTTGATTCCGTCATAGGAATAGGCAATAGAATTGCCTGCTGAACCAGTACCTCCTGCAACCCATATTGTTCCACTCCATGCGACCGCACTACATATCGATAATTGATTCAATGTATTCGCGGTCCATGATGCAGAAGTCCATGTGATACCATCATACGAATACGCAAGCGGGCTGGTTCCCTGTCCTCCTGCTACAATTGTATTTTGCGGGAAGGTAATGGTATGAGGGCGACGAGCATTGTGTGATATATATTGGCCGGCAGTACTAAATATAGTAGTTCCAAGACCTATCCATGATAATCCATTATAGGAATAGGCAAGTGTATTCGTTCCCGTTCCAACTGCTAACCACATGGTTCCATTCCATGACACTGAGTTTCCATTTGTACTAAATATACTTATTCCTAAGCCTGTCCATGTAACACCATCATACGAATATACTAATGAATTTGTAGTTCCTTGTCCTGTTGCGATCCATAATATACCATTCCAAGCAATACCATAACCAATCGCTGTTCCTCCAAATATTGTAGTTCCAAGACCTGTCCATGATATTCCATCATACGAGTAAGCAATTGTATTCGTTCCATCTCCTACAGCAACCCATACAGATCCATTCCATCCTACTCCTCTACCAGCTGTACCAAATATTGTTTTCGCTAAGCCGGTCCATGTGATACCATCATAGGAATAGGCGAGTGTATTTGTGCTACCGCTTCCGCCTGCCACCCACATGGATCCATTCCATGCTATACCAGCTCCAAAGGTTGAGAAAATAGTAGATTGTCCAATCCAGTTGATTCCATCATAGGAATATGCTATTGTGTTTGTTCCCTCTCCCATCGCAATCCACATAGAACCATTCCAGCCGACTCCTCTACCTGCTGTAGAAAATACAGTTATTCCTAAACCTGTCCATACAGTACCATCATAGGAATAGGCAAGTGTGTTTGTTCCGCTTCCCGCCGCTACCCACATCGTTCCATTCCATAACATACCATTCACGCCCGAAGAAAAGATGCTTGTTCCTAATCCAGTCCAGTTGATTCCATCATTAGAATAAGCAAGTGTGTTTGTTCCGCTTCCTCCCGCAACCCATTGATTTGGAACAGACGAATGAAATGTATAGACTTGTTTATTACTAATAACTCCTGTATTTGTTCGTACTGTAATTCCACTTGTTTTAATCGTTATATTATTTGAATTCGAGATAGATGTTTTTTTAAGAGTAGTTCCATATACCGATTGAGTCAGTGGATAGGTTGCCACGGATATTGAATTAGTTGTAAGCGATGATGTAATAAGATTTGTTGTATTAATATTCATTGCTGTAACTGTACTAATCGTTAATGTAGAATAGCTCAAATTGATAGCGTTAATGGTTGATGCCGTCAATGTTGAATTCACGGTCATTACATTGGTATTCATCGTACTTCCTAGAATAGTAATGGTATTCAACGTAGTAATAATCATGGTGGACGTAGCGATACTAGACACGGATATCACGTTGGAGGTAATTGAACTTCCAATCATTGTAGAAAATGTAATATTTCCTCCACATGTAATGGTCGAACCGTTAATAGTTGATATAACTAATGTACTTCCTTGAAGGGTAGAGACAGATAGTGATACGATACCATTTATACTTGATGCAGTCATCGTTGACATGATTAGGGTACTTCCTTGAAGGCTTGAACAAGTGACTACATTTGTATTGATAGTAGAGCCGATGATACTGGATAGCGCTAATGTGTTTCCTAATATTGTAGAAAATCCTATCGAACCACCATAGATACTGGAGATCGTCGCAGTAGAGGTTGTTACAGTACTTCCTTGAGCTGTGGAAAAGACTATTCCAATCGTATACAGGGATGATCCCGTGATGGTTGATATCGACATGGTACTTCCTTGTAGTGTGGAAAAGGACAACATGGAACCATTCATAGTCGAACCTGTTAATGTGGAAATAAAGACGGTACTGCCTTGTGTGGTGGAGAACCTTACTGTATTCGCATTGACAGTTGATGCATTTATAGTAGATGTATTTAATGTGCTTCCTAATGCGGTAGAGAATATGATATTTGATGTTCTTACGGTTGAGCCTGTCAGTCTAGAAAGAAAGGTGAGATTACACGCATTTATCGTACTTCCCACGGATGTAGAAGCCCCAATGAGTCCAGCATAGAGACTTGAAATAGTCAGTGTAGATATCGTTAGAGTACTTCCTTGTGCAGTCGAAAATACCATTCCATTTACATATAGCATGGAACCTGACATGGTCGATGCTGCCATAGAACTCGTTTGAAGTGTTGAAAATAGCAGAGTTCCACCACTTATTGTAGAGCCTATCAATGTTGATACGATTACATTATTTCCTTGTGCGGTAGAAAATAGTAGAGATGATGTATATAGACTTGATACATTTGCCCCATTCAGTGTAATGGTACTTCCAGTAAGTGTTGAAACAATCATATTGATAGTATTTATGCTTGAACCTATCATAGTAGATTGAACCGATATCGTATTTGCTGTAATTGTACTACCCACAAGCGTGGATACATAAAATGAATTCACATTGATGCTAGATCCTGTGATATTTGATACAATAAATATATTTCCTTGAATGGTAGAAAAATTAAGAGCTCTACCAAGAAATGATGATACAGTAAGAAGATTACCAGTAAATGTATTCCCTTGAAAAGTCGACATGGTGAGATAATTTGCAGAGATGGTAGAACCATTTAATGTAGAAAATACAGACATTGTCTTCGTTCCAATAGTACTTCCAGATAATGTCGTACATGTAACATTTGTGGTAAGTAATGTACTCGTTGTAAATGTTGATTGGACGGTTAATTGATTCACATTTATTGTGCTTCCGACGAGTGTAGATAATGACAGGTTCGTCAAAATAATGGTAGACGCATATAATGTAGATACATTGATCGTATTTGCTTGTAACGACGAATAAAACAGTATACCAGTGCTAATCGTAGAAGCATAGATACGATCAGCAATAACTGTACTTCCTAACATAGTACTCGCATAGCATGTCGATAATGTTATACTTGATAAAGAAACATTGTTAGAGGGAACAAGTCTGCCGCTAGAAGAGGTCGTCAGTAGATAATTACTCGATATAGGATAATCATAACGTCCTAAAATGTAGGTATTATCGGATGATTGATCCAGATAGGTTCGAATGACCAATGGGCCACTATTAATGGTGGTGATACCAGAGGAGTCACTCATCTAGAATCGTCAAAGAATGAAATTCGAGTTGCGCAAGTCTAAAGTTAAATATCCGGAACAGATAACAGGATGCCAGCTGGTGGAGGATTACTTCAACTCGCCGCAGTAGGAAAACAGGATGCTTTCCTCACAGGAAACCCACAAATCAGTTTCTACAAAATGGTGTACCGTCGTCATACGAATTTTGCTACAGAATCACAGCCGATGTACTTTGATGGTACGCCCAATTTTGGACAACGTATTACTTGTTTGATCCCTCGTCGAGGTGATCTACTTGGCAGAGTATATCTTGACGTTGTTCTGCCGCAGATCAGAGATACAAGTGGAAATCTGTTGTCNTATACAAATTCTATCGGACATGCTCTTATTCAAGAGATCACGTTTGAAGTGGGTGAGCAGGAGATTGATCGACAAACAGGTGAATGGATGGAAGTATGGACACAATTGACGACACCGTCTGGCCAGCGTCATGCGCTAAATGAAATGATTGGACGTGTTGAGCCATATAACCTTATTGATATCAAGCCATCAGATAGTGGCGATGGTCTTCATCTTTTGATTCCGCTCCAATTTTATTTTTGTCAAAATCCTGGATCTTATCTTCCTCTTTTGGCTCTTCAATATAGTCCTATCCGTATTAACATTACATTACGCCCCCTTCAACAGCTCTTCTGGGTCCCTCCGCCACTTCCTCCTGCAACACAAGAGAGTTGGATGCCAGCTTGTTCCGTTCAGGCAAGTTGTACCACTCCAATTACAAGTATGATGTTATGGGGTGATTTCGTCTACTTGGACGTGGATGAGCGTCGAACATTTGTGAGCGCCACTCACGAGTATTTGATTGAGCAGGTTCAGCATACGCCGCCATTCTCAATTACGGCCAATCAGACGACTGCGACGATTCCGATTGAATTCAATCATCCAATCAAGGAATTTATTTTTATGATTCAGCGCGATACGATGCAGAATCGTAATGAATGGTTCAATTACAGTAATTTGGCGATTGGCGAATATACGCCCGCACTTGTTCTTCCTTATATCAACTCAAATGCTCCATCCGCACGTCTCGATTTGCTTTCGACAGCCAAACTTCAATTGGATGGATACGACCGATTTACGGATCGTACACCGCAATACTTTCGTCTTCAGCAGCCCTATGAACATCATACCAGTACTCCGATTAATTCGTTCATTTATAATTATAGTTTTGCACTAAGACCTGAAGACATCCAGCCAACTGGTACAATGAATGCCAGCCGCATTGATAGCATTGTATGGCAGCTTCAAATGAATACGGTGCTGACTAATCCGTTAATTCCAACCTGGCAACAACGCGGTAGTTGCCGAGCCATTGTATATGCACACAACTATAATATTTTTCGTGTGATTAATGGATTTGGTGGGTTGCTTTTTACCATCTAAACACTTCTTCTAAAAAGTGCGCAAAAAGCCACGGTGTACTGGCAATGATTATTTTAAAAAACTGTATGGTTGTACACCTTTTTTTAAAATAAAGCTTTAATCAATGTTTTTTGCAGGCTTTTTTAAAAAAAGCCCTAAGTAATGAGCTCGAGTGTCTCACAACTCGAATTCTGGCGAGAAGCCAGTTCCGACACGAATGAAAAGAACGGCAGTGAGGAGGGCGGTCCAGGTGCCGCCTACTTATCATACAATGTTCTGATGGGTCTATCGGTTCTAGGAGGATTCTTTGCCTTGGATCACCTCTATCTTCGTTCGCCCTTGACATTTCTTGCCAAGATCGTTGTCAATATTCTCTGTTTTGGAATATGGTGGATCTACGATGCCACACAGGTAGTATTTAACAGTCATGCCGTGAAGATATTTGGCCTTGGTGTTCCAGGACTCGGCCCCCAAGGGATTGCGGCAGGTGTATTTGCCAATCCTGTGCCTGACAAGAAACACATGATGTTCTTTATTTATGCAGCAAGTGTTATCTTTGGAGGCGCATTNGGTCTTGATTCCTTTATCACGGGTGATAATCGAACAGGTTTCATTCGTCTCATCTGCCTGATCTCNGTGATTTTCGCACCGATTGCGTTAGGCTGGTGGGCATACAAATTATTTAACTTTTTTGTGTATACGAAGGATACGATCAATGAACAATCAGACTTCTTTGGGGCACCATCACATTCCTTTAAGAGTGGAATCCTATCCAGGTTCCCATTTCTAAGCGCACTGTTTAGTCCATTCGAGTCGATCAAGACCTTTTTTCATGATCTTGTTGGTGATGCCATTCAGCCGATTACGGATACGGCACAGATGGCGATTAGTACAGTGGATAGTGCTATCAAGACAGCAGATGATACGATTCAACTGGGCCGCGAGGCCATTTCAAAGGGTACGGAAATTGCGGGTCAGATTTCGAATACGGTGGAGAAAGTATCACAGGCCACACAGGTTCTGCCTGGCGTTTCACTTTATTCTAGTATTACACCTGATGCTGTTCAGAAGGAACTTGGAGGAGCGGGGACGAATGTGAAAGGCGATAAAGCAGCATCCACAAATGCGGCGAATGCCGCTGCAGCAATGGTCGGTGGAGCCATGATGACGGACTTAAAACCTCTCCACTATATATTATTAGTTACAATTGTAACAATTGTGTTTGGTGGAGTAATTGTTACATATCATCGATCAAAGAATGTCCCAGTCCAAGACGAACGAAATGACACCCCTCCCGAGCCAGGAGTTCTTCGAAAGCCTGATCCAAAAGAACGTACCGCATGATCCAATCTGTATGGTGAAATTTGGAGCTCCTTGGTGTGGCCCTTGTAAGAGGATCGATAAAAATGTTCTTCTTGGACTAAGTAACCAAATCAAATGGTACGAGTGTGACATCGATGAGAACGATTATACGCCTGGCTATTGTGGTGTAAAGACCATTCCATGCTTTCTGGCGATTGTAAATGGTGTTCCGCAGCCACTTTTTCAGAGTTCGGATACGATGAAGGTCGCGGAGTGGATCAAGGGCGGATTTAAGGCCTAAAAGGCCTACCATGTTCAAGGCACCCACTAATATAAAGCACAACAGACACGATATATCAGTATTATGTCTGTTATTTTATTTTGTCCTGCAGGGAGACAACCTGTATTGTCCATCCAACTACAATATATGAAAGATCTGCTTAATCTACCGTTCATTCATGAATATCATATTTGGAATGTCTCATGGAATGAACAGGATAGTGCATATCTTTCAACGTTGGAAGCCATTCATCCAAAAATTAAAATTAAAACAACTCCATACAGTAATTCGTCGCGAGCAAGTGATACCGCATCAAAACAATTCAGTTATTTCCTACATGATTATTACAAGCACGAACAGTACAAGAACTATATTTTTGTAAAACTAGATGATGATATTGTGTTTATTGACAATAATATGTTTGAACGGTTTATTGAAGGGCGGCGGCGAAGTACTGCTTTTTTATATTCAGCGAATATCATTAATAACAATTGTCATAATCCACACGCATTTCATTCGATTCACCAATCATTTCTTCAACAATTACCATTAGAGAAAAATCAGAAAAAAGACGTAGAAACCTTCTCGCATCAACGTAGAATGTCGATCAACTTTGTCGCATTTCTAGGCAGTGATTTATGTCATATTAACGACGAATTTTCAGACGGAGTAGGATCGAATGATGAATGGCGTCTATGTCATATTATTCCTCAGCGCCTTGGAAGAGAAAATGAGATTGCGTTGTATATGACGGTGGTTCATTATGCGTTTGGAGGACATATCGATCCTGTATATCTTCCTGCGTATCAACAACTGTATCGTTCGATTCATTAACTCGCAAACATTAATTTTCCGCGTCCTTCTTTTACTACGTATACATTCCATCCTTCTGTAAACAAGCGCATTTCGGCCTTTCGCTGAGCCAGTACCGCATTGGAGTTGATATTCGCCAATTCGATATAAAGCGTAGGACGATCCGCTGTTGTAAAATTAACCGTTCCTTCAGGCTGTCTCTCTGCAGGATAGATCGTTCCATATTTCTCGCCCGTGGACCAATTCATTGATCCAATATGCATTCCATTTGCCTTCTCATCTTTAGCAAGTGCATTGATCTGATTCCAAACCATAGGTTCATATAGCTCTTCTCGATCGCGTCCAGCGATCAATAGTTTCAGATCATAATAAAATTCACCATATGGGGTCGTATAGGGTTGCGCACCAGATGCCGCGCGGGAATCAAAATAATCATTGGAAAACAGATCGAGTCGATTATGATCGATCGCATTTTGCGATCGAAAGAACCAGACGAGACGTTCGGTAGGATGGCGTCCATCCAATCTGCGCGTCACAGCTGCAACACCGCCTTTATCCAATGGAATAAAATCGAGCTCACCAAACGTAAATATATTATCAAACTGACGGCGAAACGGGATTTCAATGACTTTCGAGCGCAACTCTTCCTGAATCTGCGGAGAGACGTAGTGTTGAATAGTAGAGAGAAGAATACGCGGACCCCCAATTTGAATACGAGAGAGAGGGGTAAACGAATTCACAGTGACCCCATCACTAAAAGTATAACGCATCGTGGGAACTGCCCATGGTGACGGTTTGAACATGGTAGAGTCGCTAGAGACAACAAGATCCTCTAATTTTCGAAGCGTACCTTTAATGCGAAAGTTTTGCCATGGCATTGCTACAAGAGGAAACCCTGCATCTCCTGGACATTGTGTCCCTGGCAAAGGTAATACAATCCGAAGCGACCCTGGGGTTGCACGTAATTGGATACCACGATTGGTGATCTGACCAGTAAGAGGATCGGTCGTGTTAAGTAGACCAGCCTTCTGCTGCCGTAAAAAGCTACTGTTTGACGAACCTTCTGTTAGTTGTTTTGCCAATAGGCCATCACCCGACCACTCTTGAATAAGAAACTGATCTTGATAGAATTGGATCTTCTCAAATAAAAAATAGGCAACATAGTTGACATATCCGTAAGATACGTTATTTAGATCAGTGATCGGANACAATCCGTTAGCACGTTCGGGAGAATACGCCTGGCCATTCGGTTGAACGGGAAGAGAAGGAAGCCATGTGGGCAATTCAATTTCTAGGGCACATTCGGTTAACACGTCACCATAGGCATCGATCTCCGCTTCAAAACTCTTTCCAAAAGCAGCATCGGCCAAGGGNACCATGGTGCGACGTTCCGCCAAATGAGGAATAGAGGATTCATATCGTGCATCATATGGAAATATGCTGTCTTTGGAGTCTTTTACAAAATAGGAGTCTTTTACACCACGCGCAACGAGCTCAAAAAGAGCCCCTTGCCCACTGGAGGCGCTGATGGTCGCCATTCTACTGAAAGGCATGGAAGGAACGGTTTATGCTGTGAGACTGCGCACCATTGAGAGAAGGAGTCCAGAAAAGAGCGACATGCCAATGGCCATCATAAAGTTAAAACGAGAGACGAGAACAATAAAGATAGCGAGGCTGGAAAGAGCTGAGACCAGTAGGATTCCCATCCCTTCTGCCATCAGCGCGCGTTCGTCAACTTTGGTCACGCTGATGTTTTTCAAAAACAGCGAATTCAGGGATGCCGTAAGGAAGGACGCCAGGACAATCACGGCGACCATTCCACGCCAATCCAGATTGTATGAAAAAGCTGCAATATAGACAATGAAAACGTTGATAAACGCCACAGCTGCTACTTCAAGTGTTACTTCTTTGGGAGTCAGATACATGTTCTACTGTCATACAACAAAAATTGATA
>Ga0063231_10000281_pt1 | contig 14056 bp, 14 predicted proteins | sample LauGreSu1BDMLBSD_2_FD_56231 | JGI IMG/M metagenome (GOLD analysis project Ga0063231, IMG submission 56231) | Freshwater lake microbial communities from Lake Michigan, USA - Su13.BD.MLB.SD v2 (version 2) | ecosystem: Environmental > Aquatic > Freshwater > Lake | place: Lake Michigan, USA...
GACTACGCTTACTGGAGCCTCTACAGGTACAACGCTTTCCACTGGTACTTCAGCAGGCACTTCAGCAGGCACTTCAGCAGGCACTTCAGCAGGTACTTCAGCAGGCACTTCAGCAGGCACTTCAGCAGGTACTTCAGCAGGCACTTCGTTTGCCACAGGCACTTCAGCAGGCACTTCAGCAGGCATTTCGTTTGCTACATGTATTTCGTTTGCCACAGGTACTTCGTTTGCTACAGGTACTTCCACAGATGAATTGTTTGCCACAGATGCCTCGACGGATGAATTGTTTGCCACAGATGACTCCACAGATGAATTGTTTGCCACAGATGATTCGCTTGACACAGGCACTTCTACAGATGCTTTTACAGGTGGAACACTTGATATAGTATTTTCCTTTTTTGGAGGAATACGAGGTCCTGTTTTTTTTGGAACAGACATCATAACGGATGGCTCTGTCGATTTTTGTACGACAGGTGGTTCTATAGCAGCAGNTACTTTATTTGCATTCTTAATGTTATCATCTGCGTTTTCTACAGATGCTTCCGCAACAGGNGCCTCCACAGCTNCTGGTTCGGAAGGTTCGGAAGGAACCGATGGTAGAGCGGGTGCAAACGGATCATTATATAAACTCGTATTTGAGTTAGACGAATCCGTTGACTCGGTCGACATGCTATTTATAGTATAATATTTCATTTTCTTTATAAACCCTTCACTTCAAAATGGAAAGGGTTTATAGATTTGACTATTTTATGATATATGGTGACGTGCCAATTCACTGGTCGCTACCGGATGAAAATTCTTCATGATTTTTCCTGCTTTTAATAAAATCTCTCGTTTTTCAACATTATCCGGACGAATCTTAGTGATAGCTTCATCTAACGAACACCATCTAATATTTCCAACTTCACGGACCATATGACAATTATTCAAATCCATTTCAACTTCGGTTGATTTATGGCAAACCGCAATATAATATTTATGGCAATAATGGACTTGATTAGAACCAAAAAATGTTTCCGAGATTGAATTGGTATTATGTAAAATTGTAAAATCGACTGTAGTCAAACCAGTTTCTTCCTGAAACTCGCGAACAGCACAACCAATATCAGTTTCATATGGATTTCTACGCCCCTTAGGAAATCCCCATTCAGGCTCTGTCCATTTTGATGGATTTTCACGAATCAATGATGGCAATCGATCGACAAACTGTAGATATCTTCGTTCTGATGATTCATAATCGACTCGATGAGAACGTATGCTAGAGGATTCGCCCCATATTTCAAACCATAATTCAGAAAAATTAGACGTTAATAGCAACTGTTGNTCTTTTTGTGTCATTCCGCGCAATAATTTACTAATATATGCATCATCTTGAAGATTATACTTTCCACGAATAAGTTCTATAAAAAATAGTGTATTTTTTCGTTGAATCATGAGAAATTGAATCGTATCATTTCCATTAGAGATTGTATTAAAAGGAGAGAAAAGTGAAGTAAGATATGAATCGTCCTGATATCGTACCGCAATCAGCCCGTAACTTGTTACAGGTGATAAGCAATTACGAAAAATATGACCTGTTAGTCCACAATTCGTACAATGTTGTGTCCGGATTGGATTCATCTAGAATTCCTTAGAGGAGAGACAGTTCAAGTCTTTAGACCAGGATGACATATGTGTGAAAGAGAAAGAAGAAATGATAAATCATAAATAGAATGCAATTTCCACCCAGCGTATGGGGTCCCTTTTTCTGGCATACAATTCATATTGTTGCCCTTGGATATCCAAAGAATCCTACCTATACTGATAAGAAATGCGCGAAAGAGTTCTATGAATCCCTTGCTTACTTACTTCCTTGCGCCATTTGTCGCGAACACTATCGCGAACATCTTACTAAGCATCCAATTACAACCTTTCTAGACTCTCGCACAGACCTAATTAAATGGACGGTCATGATTCACAATCAAGTGAATAAGATGCTTGGAAAGATTGAATGGACCTTGGAGGAAGTATTGACCTATTATGAAAAAGTGGGTGCTCGCAATCGATCTCCAGTATGGACAAAGGAAGATATGAATGAAGTTGATCATCGATCCTTTGTAAAAGGATTCCTTACGGGGACCGTGATTTTATCTGCCATTGGGGGCGTTGCTTATTTTGTGAATCGAATGTAAGAGTAATAATAGAGAAATGGCCACCGCCGTCACCCAATATGTTTCAAATGCGTTTACGCCTTTTTTTAATACGGTAAAAGGGACAGTCAATTCGTCAAATCGTGGATTCTTTTCAGGGTCATCAAGTTCTTCTAGTTCTTCCAGTTCTTCCAGTTGGGTAAGTTCAACATCCACAACTGATTCTACGCTTTCTTCTGTGGGTCAAGTTGCGACATATGTATTGGCGGTGTTAGTGATCATGTTATTTATTTTGATCGTCGTTCATTTCTTTATCACACCGATTTTTCAATTACGTCCCGGTGGCCCCGGTATGATCCCTGTTCCAGGCGGCGATGATGGATTTGTATTTTGGAATAAGGGAGATCATCCCCAGATACTCGATAATCAATTACCAATCCATGGTAAATCATGGGGATATTCATTAATCCTAGATATGTTTATCCAAAATCCATTACAATTTTCTAATCAGTATCGTATTCTATTTAGTCGCGGAGCAGTTCGAAATACTGCTCCAGCAGGCACGGATACCTTTCTCGGTATACTCGATACCTATAATTTGGTAGTAGCTCTAAAGCCAGATACAAATGATTTGGTAGTATCCGTATTATCAGGATCAAGTACCACAAAGAGTGAGGAAAATGTGGTGATTTCGAATGTCCCCGTTCAGCAATCCTTTCGTTTAGGTATAGTCGTGATGGAGAATGCACTTGAAGTATATCTAAATGGCAACTTGGTTAAGACACGTAAATATGATTACAATATACAAAGTGTTGTAGGACCAATTGATTCAGCATCGCCTCAAGAATCTACCATCGCATTATTTCCCTTACTCAAGATCTGGAATCGTATTCTTACTACATCAGAAATGCGTTACGCCAAGCCAGATCTGAATTCAATCGCTCCGCTTGGAGCATTATCAATGCCGTCTAGTTCATTATGTTCTTCATCTTGAGAATATACTTAAAAGATCCTACATGGAAAGTTCATCCATTCCGCATAAACTTTTCAGATTATTGAACTGCTGTGTAAAAAGTGGATTGGTGTGATAGTGTTGACGAATGGTATGAGTAATCATATTTGCTTGACTTGGGTTAACATGTTTTAAGGATAAATACAAAATAGAATATAGTCGAACATATAGATCGTAATTGATTTCGAGTGCAAAATCATCGTACTGTTGAATCAATGTTTTACATGCTTCAATACATTCTTTCCAGTACCCTAGTTGGAAATATCTCATCACCACACTCCAATAAATATATACAAAATTGGTAGTAGGCTTAATAAAGTTATGTAACATATCTTTATAATCTCCATAAGAACGATAGATATCATCATAAAATTCATCCAAAATCTCTAAATAAAACATTTCCTCTCCATGACCATAACCATCCTGTGTCGTTTTTACAATCAACTCTTTGATGCGATTCAAAATCGTCATACCAATNGCTTTCGTTGTCGTAAAAAGGCATCCACATGCGACCCAACGATATTCCATGTAATATTCTCTCTTCCATTCTGCNTGCTTATATTTCTTATCGGTTACATTGAGTATTTGAAGGTGGAATTTGTCTGTTAGATGATGTAATACATGAAGAAGCATGTTATTGTTATACTGATGCGAAATCTTAGAGCCATTCACTCCAATGTTCGAATCGATCCATCCGAACTTAGTGGTATGAAATGGATTTGAGTGAATCGTTTGTAATACAAAATCGGCCTTGTTACATGTAAGAAGATGTGTTTCAGCACATGTTCTTATGTCTCTTGTAGGCCAAAACACCTCACGATTTTTCTTTACTTGTTCGACGAGTGGATAACACCATAATTCTTCAAATTCTTGTACAATGAACTTCGTGATGGATAGAAAAGGTCCCCGACATTCTCGTAAGAGTGGTTCCATAATCGCATTACAGTAAATGACAAGATAGCAAGGAATACGGAGAAGAGATTCTATTGATTCTACCGTTTCATTTATTCCTCTTGCTTGCGGATGATACGATTGGAGAAAGTAACACGATGTTGTTAAGGTACAATCAGGAATACCTGCCATGTGATTGAGAGATCATGATACTTTAGATTGATAATCCAATCCATAGATAGAGGATGTCATTTGGAATCATCGCAGTCGTATTGATTCTTATCGCTGTGACTATTTATTTAGTAGTATTCGTTATTTATCCAGGCGGTGGAAATAATGATGTACTTTCTACACTTACCCCACTTTCTGCGAAGATGGATATTGTTATGCCCGATGTAACACAGAAAACACTATTGGGAACAAATGGAGGTACGGTCATGGGAATGTTTAATTTTATGAATGGCGATCGAACGGCAAACTATAGTAATAATTATACACCTTTTCTTCAAATTGCGAACAACTGGTTTCTAGAGGTTTCAAATGCCCCCAATGATAAACAGCATACATCTGCTCGCCTTCGAGTACGAACTCAAGCTCAAGGAAGTAGTGCTCGCGATGAAATGATTGAACTTCCTCCGATCCCAAAACAAAAATGGATCTTTATTGCTGTACTGAGGGATGGAAGACGATTTGATGTAATTTATAATAATAAGATCGTTGCTTCGCAACGTTTAGAACAATATCCGGCTGTGATATCTAGTCCTCTTTCTATTGGAAATAAGGGATTAGACGGGGCTGCTATTCATGTTATTATTAATGGAACTAGACTATCTCCTATTGATATCGAACGTACACGCCTAACACTGGTAGACACTAATAAGCTTGTATTAGAGGCTAATACATTTAATGCAAGTCTGCCTATGATTTCGTTATTGGCAGAATGTCCCTCCGGATTACCGTGTAACCCTGTAACACAACCACCTGTAAATCAAATTCTTAAATGGAGTACACCATATGCATAAATAGGTATAGTTCATCATGATACGAATTTGAATTGTCTGTTTGTACCCCTTGATAGAATATCCATGTATCAAACAGAATATTATGAGTAGCTCAAATAATTCATCTCCCGTTTTGAGAATGATTCCTTATCTCATCTTTTTCGCGGGCTTGATTGGGTTATATTACTTATATCAGTACTTATTTGGTGCACAAACGGGAAATAGTTTTCCTCTTCTAACGGCGAATCAATCGGCAACCGTTGACGCTGCAGTGCCGATCACGATCTCATCGAATCAATTGCCTGGATTATTTGAGGGAGGTGAATTTACAATATCATCATGGATTTATGTGAGTAATTGGTCATATCATATGAATATGAATAAGGCTATTTTGCTTGTGGGTGGCCCAAATTTTGATACAATTCGAATTTATCTAGGGGCTACGAAGCCGACTCTGAAGGTTCGTTTCCATACAAAGGAAGTAGGTACGGTAACCTCTAGTACCACCACAACAGAGGCCTTGCCGAAGGGCACCCGAAACGCCGTCTTTACAACAGCACAGACAGATTCAGGTCTATTAGATGTATCCACGATCTGTGACTTACCCGAGATCGATCTACAGCGCTGGGTGAATCTTACGGTGGCTGTGAATGGAAGAACAGTTGATATGTATTTGGATGGCAAATTGGCACGTTCTTGTGTATTGCCATCTAACTTTAAGGTCGATTCTGGCGGTTATTCCGCAGTGTTATTGCCATTTGGTGGATTTGGAGGACAGATTTCTACCACAACGATGTACGATGCAGCATTAAATCCAGAGGCTGTTTATAAGAACTATATGTTGGGCCCAGCTTTGTAATACCAAATAAATAATACAATCAATAAAAAGGAGAGCCCGATGTCGAATACTAATTTTAGTTCTACACCGTATACGAATGGGTCAAATGGATCCGGTGGTATCGTAAAACAGCTTATTTATGGGTTGTTATACGTCGGTATTTTATTTCTGGTATTTATGTTCGTAGAATTGATGTATAAGTATTGGAATCGATTGTCGATGAATCGAACGGTGCTTGTTGCCAATACCATCAATAGTGATAAAACGATCAGCATCCCACAAGATCCGAATGCGACAGGCTCAAATACGGTAAGTTTATCAAGTAATGAACGCACGGGGGTGGAATTCAGTTATTCATTTTATCTCAATGTCAATCCATCGATGTTTCAAGGTGCAGATCAGACAGCCGGTCTTTATCACATTTTCCATAAAGGATACGCATCACAGTTTCCATTGATGGCACCCGGTGTCTATATGCATTCGCAGCAAAATACACTCCGAGTATATATGAATACGTATAAGACATGGAATAATTACATTGATGTAGAAAATATCCCNGTTAGTAAATGGGTTCATATTGTGATTGTATGCAAGGAACATGCGCTTGAAATCTATGTGAATGGTAACATTGCGAAGAAAATGTCATTTAACGGATTTTCCCCATATCAGAATTATCAGGACATTTGCTGCTTCAGTAATCGTCGTATCTTATTATCTAAATCAAAGGTTACCTCGCTGGGCGATAGTGATTTAAATATATTGGGGGCAATGAAGGGCATGATGAGTCGTCTTACATATTTTAATTATGGATTAAGCTATTCTGAAATTCAACAATTAATGAATCAGGGGCCATCCTCTCAGATGGATACCACACAATCGATGGATATTCCTCCGTATATGGCTGATAATTGGTGGACTCAGTCAAAGTAAAATAATACAAACATACATGCTAGACAATCTGTAGATCTAAAGGACATATAGATTACCTAGTACAACACTAGTAATGCCAGGTGGGGGTCTCTTTGCATTGGTCGCCTACGGAGCGCAAAATGTCATTTTGAGTGGAAATCCCGACTTTACATACTTCTATAAAACATATAAGAAATATGCTCATTTTGCGGAAGAATCTGTAACGTTCGCAATGGATGGTCCACAGGATTTATCGTACGATCAACCGGTTCAACTTCGTATGAAAATTCAGCGTGTGGCGGATTTGGTACGAGATGTCTATTTCGTATTTAATTTGCCCGATATTTATTGTAAATATCTTCAATTGCCACAGGGGTCGCGCAATTCACAATACAATTTCGCATGGGTCAATTACATCGGATGTCATATTCTTCAAAATGTGGCGTTCTTTATTGGAGGACAAAAAATCCAGGAATTCGACGGTTCCTATATGATGGCGAAAGCTCAGTGTGACTTGGATGAAGACGCATTTAAGAAATGGCAAATTCTAGTGGGAAATATACCCGAATTATATGATCCGGCGAATGGTCTATATGCGGGTGGTTCTATGGGAACAGGATATCCACTTGTATACAACAATAATGGGCCAAGTGGGTCTACCTCTACGCCACCAAATGTGAACCGACCATCTATTTCAGGACGACAACTTCAAATCCCATTGCCGTTTTGGTTTGCAGAATCTACGTTTGAATCATTACCGCTTGTTTCTCTTCAGTATCATGAATGTGAAATTCAATTGACCCTTCGTCCGATTCGAGAATTATATCGAATTTTGGATATCAATGGATATCAAACTGCTCCTGGATATCAGTTTAATGCCTCACCTGTTTCATTACAACCAGGAAATGTGTATTATAATTCCGTATCCGATATAACTGATGTACTCATTAATAATTTTTTGACAGATATTGGAACACCCGTGCCGTTACTAAATACATGGGATCTTCAGCCTCGAATTCAAATGACATATGTCTATGTGACAGATGATGAGCGCGCACAGTTTTCTTCAGAGTCTCTTCAGTACCTGGTAAGACAAATTAGTACGTATCGTTTTGATAATATTAGCTCGAGACAATTTGTAGAATTGGATACACATAATCCGATTGAGAGGCTTATTTTACTACCTCGTCGGTCTGATTCGATGTTGAACAGAAATCAGATGGATAACTTTACGAATTGGGTCAATCCAAATAAGCCACAATTTATTCCAACAGGAGGTGGATGGCCGGCAAATATCAATCTTGTGTCAGCAACGGGAACATTTGTACTCAATGGTCAACGATCGATCATGAACACGCTTACTATTTTGGGAGATGGAAACCCATTACAAGAGGAGAAACCGATTGAATATTTTACACAGGTGGTTCCGTGGAAATACTTGAAAGGTTTTCCTGATCCTAATTTGATCGTTTATCCGTTTGCACTCGTATCACCTAATACTCAGCCCCAGGGTTCCATCAATAGTAGCCGAATTAAATCATTTCAATTGGATTTAAATGTAAATTCATTGCCGGCAAATACCTTTTATCAATATCAAATTACGATCTATGTAGAGAGTTTGAATTGGGTCACTATTTCTTCGGGTATGGGTGGATTGAAGTATGCGCTGTGAGCCGCTTTTTTAATCGTCTATCGTCATAGAAGGTCGGATACGAGTATGGATTCACTACTTACCAATCTAAAAAATAAAGTGACGTACAATCTTCACAAAGCGGTCAGTGATCCAGATGCGAACGAGTTTGCCGCAAATCAGCCAGAGTCTCCGTCACCTGAACCAACGAAAAAGATAGGAGACGATGATTATTTCAAGTTACCCACTACGGATGATCCCAATACATTTGATTTTAATCGATTAATGATTAAAACAGCGAATCGAGCGATTCGTATGATTAGAAAGGGATTTTATCCATGTCTTGTAATTATTTTGAGTATGTATGTGGCTAATGAACTGATCGTATACACATGGCAAATTCGCCTGATCTTTTTTATTGTTACGTTTTGGATTTGTTATTATTTTATGCCATTTTTGATTTTATTAATTGGATATTATTTATGTAAATCAGGATATGAATATTATTTGAATAACTTGTCCGACGGTCCCAAAACAAAGATTATGCCGACGATCTTTGCGCTACTCCCTCTTACCACAGATATACCTAATAGTTCACTGGGTGCTTTTTTCGTGTACCCTTTCACGTATCCTAAAAATGATAAAGATGCCAAACAGCTTCCGATCATTATGAATAATTACGCAGAGTCGTTAAAGAAGTCATTTACTTATTTTGATAAGGTAAAGAATCTACCATTTGTTGCGGAAGGATTTCAACGATTAGAAGCGAATATTGAACATCTACATGATATACCTAAGAAGCCAGAACCTGCGATACCATCGTCGGCATCATCGTCTTCTACAGTAAAATCGTCTGTGCCATCATCTGCGCCATCATCTGCGCCATTACCCGCCACCATAAAACCAGCGAAACAGCCAGATACCCCAACACCTAATAAACAATAAGCTCATCTAAAGAATACATCACNTCGTAAGGCATGGATATTATCGTATCTGTTGTNACCCCTACGTATAATCGCCGAGCCTTTATTCCTACACTGATTCAAATCTATAAGAATCAAACATACCCTAAAGAAAATACGGAATGGATTATTTTGGATGATGGACGAGATAAAGTAGAAGANCTGTTTCAAGAAGCAGCAAAGACCATTCCTAATCTTCGTTATCTCCCTCTCAATGAAAAAATGCGAATCGGTGCGAAGCGAAATATATTAAATCGAGAAGCAAAGGGATCGATCATTGTGGCGATGGACGATGATGATTATTATCCAGCCGATCGGATCAAAACGGTGGTTCAAGCCTTTACCAAATATCCGCGGGTCGATTTGGCTGGATCNTCTGAGATGTTTTTGTACTATAAAGATGTTAAAAAAATATACGCGGTTGGACCCTATCATACAAATCATGCGACAAACGGAACAATGGCGTGGCGAAAAAGATATTCAGATGCGCATCAGTATGATGAATATGTTACGAAAGCAGAAGAAACGTCATTTCTGGATCAATATAAAAATCAGATGATTCAGNTGGATCCTAAAAAAACNATCTTGGTGATTTGTCATACNGANAATACAGTGGATAAAGCAGCANTANGAGANGAACATTTATCATCGAAATATAAANCGAAGGAAAAAATGAGAGAAACGTCCTATTGCCTAGAAGATTTTGTAAANGAACCTTCTTTGCGACTTTTCTATTCTGCCTAAAGCTTCTCACTTACCAATAGGTAATTAAAATATGGCGGACGATTTTCATTATGAAAAATTAGTTACATTAAATAGTGTGTATCAAAATACTCTTATTCAAAGTAATTCGTTTGTGCCACCTTCTACGATTAAAACTACATTATATCCTCATCAGAAGACACTCGTTCACGGTATGCATCAACATCGAGAAAAAATGACACGTGGATTTCTAGTAGGAAATCAAGCGATCAATGGAAAAGTAGGAATTGTGGGCGATCCGCCAGGCTCAGGAAAAACATTAAGTATGATCGCGTATCTTGCTTCGCATTCACCTACCTCTTCTCGAATGTCATCTGAACTAACAACACATTCATCCAAATATTTCTTCTCACATGATCTTCATACTCTATCGAGTAGTAATGGATCGAATTTGATCATTGTCCCTCATCGTCTATTTGGTCAATGGAAACAGGAGATTGATCAACATAGTACTCTCTCCTATGTTCCGATCGAAACCAAACGGATCATGAAGGGTGATACGATTGCAAAATTGATCATTCAACATCGAATCGTATTAACAACTGATAAGTGTTATAAACATGTACAGGCCTATGCTATTACACATCGTATTCAATGGGATCAGATCATGATCGATGAGGCATCATCGATCTATTTTCATTCCTCTGATCCGCCGCTTCGGTTTCAATATTTATGGCTGATCACAAATAATTGGATCCCTCTGATCATGAAAAGTTCAAATGTGATCAAAAGTAATCTATTCTTTTTACGTGATCGGGTCGAACTTCATTCGGATCTAGAACGATGGCTATTAGATGATATTACTGATCATTATGAGGGACAGCTTGCTTCTTCCGCATTTATGAAAGAGTATTTATCATTTCATCATCCTGAGAGGGGGCGTATGGTGTTACGAAACTCAACGGATGATCTGATCAAAAGTATGAATCTTCCCTTATTACAACATGAAACGCTTCAGTGTAAACCAAATATGACTTTGAATTCATTAACGAGTTTTTATCTGGCTCGTCAGAGAGAACCATCGATCCGATCAAAACAAATCCCCCATTTATTTCAGGCATTGGGGATCGAATTTCAATCGATCTCAGAATACAAAGATCAACAACCGAACACAAAACAGATTCTGATCCAGCGCATGATCGATGATCAGGAATGTGCGATCTGTATGGAGACATGTGAGCATCCAACGATTGTTCAATGCTGTTATCATATATTTTGTGGTAAATGTCTATTAAAAAATGCGCTGATCAATATGAAATGTCCTACATGTCGAGAGGGCCTACATGTTCAACGCATTCATTGTTTGGAGACGTTGTCAAACGAGGAACGGATGCTTTCTATGAATAAAATGGAAGCATGCCTGAACATCCTTCGCCAGAACAAAGAGGGTCGGTTTATTATTTATTCGCCGTTCACGAATATTTATTATGAATTAATGGAGAAAATCGATCAGATGGGAATCAAAGCAGAAAGAATAGAGAATAATCTATTTTCACTGATTAAAACGGTTCGGAATTTTCAACAAGGAAAAACACGTTTACTATTTATTTCGAATGTGGATACGATACGAGGTCTCAGCTTAGCTTCTACGACGCACTTGATTTTTTACCACGAACTACCCGCTTACGAGTCGAAACAGGTGCTGCTCCACTCTTCTCAGCGGATGGGGCGAACATCGCCATTACAGATTCTTCATTTACATTCTGAGATTCAAGTTTAACACCAAGTGTATCATACAATTTACCAGTTTGATGAGTGGCCCATTGGGTTACACATCGAAATGGAATTTGATGCTCATTGGCGACACGGTTCATTTCCTTCCACGCATTAAAAAGCGCCGATTGTTTAGTAAGAACCATTGTATATTGTAATTCGGAGGGTTCTGGGATCGTACATGGCATGTCATACTGTTGAAGGTACAAATTCGGATATTTCAACTTAAGACGATAGGAAAGAGGAAGAAGATTCCAACACTGATGAAAGAAGGCCCAGAAATCAGCACGATCACTCCAACGCAAATAATCTAGAATTTCTTCATAGGCTTCAAACGGGACAGGTTTCTTTTTCTTATGAGAATCTTCTAAAAACAAAGGAAGATTCTGATGAAACAGTAGGCCGGCAAGGTTTGCATCTTTCGTTTCCAAATCCAGTTCATCATTTTCTCCCCAATGCTCAAATAAGGTAAACCATGCGGCACGAATGGCGACATGAATATTTTGATTCATCGATTCTTCTTTTCCACGCTGATTTGTAACGGAATGCTCAGGATAGATTAAACTTTGGGATACTTTACGAATATCACCCAGTTGATACAAGGAATCAGAGATGTCTTTCTTAAAGAATTCAACAAGTTTTTCCTTCTTGGGCATATTGACATAATGAACACAGCAATATTTTAGGAGTTGCTGCATGATACGACCTTCGAGTACATTACAGATGAGAACCATGGGACAATCTTCGCTAAAAGCACGTTTGGATTTCAAATAATCGAGAAGTTCTTGAAGACCACCCTTTTCACCTTGAGAGAGCCCATCCATTTCATCGAGAAGAACTACCCGCCCGTTGGGCGTGGTAGGATGAATCCATTTACTGACGCCCGTTTCTACCAAAAGAGGAAGAATGGTTTGACGAAAAGAAGATCCAGTTCGTGTATGACTCGCATTGAATTCTTGTACCCAGAATTTACCCTCTTTACAGACACGATAGACCATCGTTGTTTTCCCAACACCAGGCGGACCAATGAGAAGAAATGCGGGATGAGAACGGGTTTTGAGCCATTTCAACATGGCATCTTCTGTTTCAGGGTGAAGACATGCGGTATCTTCTTGCGGCAAACTGGTGCGAACCATACTACGAATAAGAGTTGGTTGATTCTTTACATTGACATTTTATATTTATGCAATCAGGTATTACAATACTTAATTGCATTTAACGGGGGTTGTGTTATCATAAATGATAATACAAAATTGTACATGCATTTAGACATTACAATGTCTAAATGCATTCAACGGGAATCGAACCCGTGTCGACTCCTTGGAAGGGAGCCATTCTACCACTGAACTATAAATGCTTTGTAGTGATTTTGTCACCACACTTCTATCGTAGATTGTTTTTGGAAGATTTAAACGCAGACGGGCATTTATGCCTCAAACGCACTTATGNAGGAGGGCATCGAGCACCAGCACCGCTACCGGATCCANCTGTACCCGATCCCGAAGTTCCGGTACTACGAGTGACACAACTTTCACCATTTGTGACACCTTCCCATGTCACTTTCTGATTCATGGCGGCATTGCACATCTGTGTGGANTTGGTGACAGGGTCGGAGCTGAAGCCCGAAATATCGAGATAGTAGGAATCATTCTCGGGAATGGTGCCGTCTTTTGGGAAGGTTGACAGCAATGAATTATCCTTTGAAATACCGATGGTATCAATACAAGAGTCTTTTTTGAGTCCTCCAACCGTTCGCTGAAAGTANGTTAAATAGTCTGGGCAGGTATTGATGATGGGAGGCCATGGACCGGAAGCGGGAGTGAATAGAGGATTTGAGCCAAACCAACGAATACCATAGACGATAAAAAGAGTAAGAGAGCCAATAAAAAATAGAATGGCACTCGGTAGTTGATTGGTCTTGTACACTTGATACGAACCACCAACAATAATCATAAATGCCAGCGCAATGAATCCGATTAAATAGAGGTTCATTCTACTATCGTAGAGTTATTTTTAGCGATCATATTATCTATTAATATAGTTCATATGATAAAGAAATAACAAATAAAAGGTAAATACCAATTTACATCTGGGACGCCGCGTGAATCGGGATAAGGGCAGCCGAGATGCCGGCAATCGCGATGGGGACGTAGAAGGTCAGGTAAGGGGAGTAGGCATCCGGGGCCGACACGCTGCCCTGAACGTTGGC
>Ga0063231_10000285_pt1 | contig 14008 bp, 14 predicted proteins | sample LauGreSu1BDMLBSD_2_FD_56231 | JGI IMG/M metagenome (GOLD analysis project Ga0063231, IMG submission 56231) | Freshwater lake microbial communities from Lake Michigan, USA - Su13.BD.MLB.SD v2 (version 2) | ecosystem: Environmental > Aquatic > Freshwater > Lake | place: Lake Michigan, USA...
ATCAGCCTCTTGGCCTTCAGGTGTCAGTCGAATCGGCACGTAACGCATTCCCTTATGTAGATGAATGGGTATATAACGTATTGAATGATGTGATGGTTTTACAGTGCTTTTCGTAATCGCAGCACCTAACGTAGAACCCATCGTAGCGCCCTTCACATGGCCCATTTTATTTCCAATGGATGGATTAGAAGATGGTTGATTTGATACTTTTGACGTTTCTGTTGTCTGGGATGGTTGTGATGTTATTGATGTGTGTGTTTCGTGAGGATTGTGTTGCAAGGTAGCGTAGATTATGACTCCAAGCATCGCGCATATTGCTATGATGAGTGTATATTCGACACAACCAAAACTTCGTTTGTCCGAGCTCATCCTTGGCGATATGTTCGGAAAGGATGGGATCAATTTTATGAGATTGTACTAGGAGATGATTGAATTTATTATTATGGTAATTGTAGTGTCTGGCGTATTTGTGTTATGTTCTCTATTCATGACGCGCGTGATCCGTGCTAGGCGCATTTAAATCATACGATTCAACGATTGTACTGGAAATAACGTAGGACAATATGCCATACCAAATCGAACATATCCAATATGATGTTTCATCATCCGAAACGCATCTGCTAGCGATTGATAGGGTGTAAGATGTTCGTTAATACTAAGATCAGCCATATGCTGTAATTCATTCGTAAATACATCTCGGATACTTGACATCGTCGCGGTTTCTTCGTTAATCTTTTCTTTCGTTACCGATGGTATTTGTTTATCATTATGTATACTCTTAAGTATCTTACGAACATTCGCATTCTTAAAAAATATCGTTTTAACAATTTCATCATAGATCTGTTCATTATCAATTCCTTCATGGATTTTTGTGATATATTCCGCCAATGGATCTGAAATATCATCTGACGCAAACAAAAGAGTGATGGGGCGATCGATGAGTGGAAGAGGTAAATGTGTCTCCTCTACAAATTGATGAATCATATCAATAAAATTCTCATGTCCTATTAATTTGTCAGCATCACCTTGTGATACCTCTGCTAAATAAGTAGCCAATTGTGTCATTTGTCGTATTTTCGCATCTACCTTTGTTTTGGACACAGAATGTTTTGATTCAATTGCAATATATTCAATCATATCCATATCACGTAATGGAAATACAAATGGCATGTGGAGGTTATGAATCATTACGATCCCATCAAAATTCGTGAGTGGATCTCCAGAACGGTGGTATAAGCCATCGATATCTAACGGTGTTACAAATTTGGTTTGATGATTATGAAGATATAATTTAGTAATAAAATATAAATCATTTTTCTCTTGAATTTTTGCATCAACTTTGATATAATCGTCGATTCGTTTGATATCTCTCTGTATACCTGACACCGTACGTTCTAACCCCGCCACCTTACTTTCTAAATTATCAAATTTAGAAACCATATATGATTGCATCATTCTTATAGAGTCATGTAATGTAACAAGAGTAACTTCATTTTCTAGTGGAATAAATGGGATACTAGCAGTATTATTTTTCTTTTTTGCTTTTTTGGTTTTATTTATCTTATGATTTGGTTTAGACGACATCGTTCTCTCTATTCATTATTTCTAGGTTTTAAATCTATTTCTTTACGAAATGTTTATTATTTTAGTTATTGTTATAAAAATATAACAANTGAACATGACTAAAGCATTTTTATCAGATCNTCTGCGCTATANAGNAANAGCCAGCATCCTGACGCCTCGCATTTCTCACGAATGGTTGTAGGTAGTTTTTTCGGTATGTTTTGTGAAATATGTCCGTTGTTTCTCTCAAGTGTTTGTTCTAGTTTTTCCTTGGTTTCTTCCGTTAGATGATATTTGTCATAGACAGCATCCAATACATCAATGAAACGGTCGCGATTAATATGTGGTCGATTGGGTTTATTTGATGCTGAAAAGTGGGGTTTGAATCGATTCTGCCATTTGACGGCAACGGATTGTATATATTCCCGTTTATCTTTTACTACATCGCGAACATACAGTTCAGGAATTGGATTGCTCTTATTCAATGATTTGAAGAGTTCGATTAACTCTCCTTCTGTCGCATTCATGCGTACATTGAGGATCATAAATGAATCCCATAGCCATGTCATATCACCGCTACATTCATTTCCTGAGATAAAATCCAGATGTGCTGAGGTCTCTTTAATAATGGCAAGTGCGGTATATCTGTGAATTCCGTCAATAACATCGAATGTTCGTTTTTTGTTATTAAAACTAACATAGAGCATAGTATCTACTGGCTTTTTAGAAATCGCTATATAGCGTCCAATGTCTTCACATCGCATTCGATCAGCTGGCCTATTAAATTGCCAGTTGGAAATGGAAGCTTGAAGTAGCTCACGAATGGGAAGTTTGATAACATGATGATGTGGCGAATAGGTATGAATAATTGTAGATGATGGAAAGGCGAGTTGAATAATTTGTGGAATGACATGACTTGGTAGGAATTCCTGATGTTCATAAGGTTCTAGAATACTCTCGAGTGTATCTGTTTTTTTAATATCCTCTTGGATGGGGCGAGCAATTTTGGGACCTTTCCTTGACATGGCTAGTGATTTGATCTAATCCGCTGATTGGATTCAATTTTTAGAAAATGGAATATCAAATTAATTTTATTTTCTTCATGTCTTTACCAAACACGATGCCCTCTTTCTTGACAACAAACATGACATGAGGGGCATACATGATGGGAGGCGCATCTTTTAACGCTTTGTATGGGACAGGAGATTTTGAAAAATGGATCGCCTTATATTTGGCTTCCGTAACCAGATCGCCCAATATATATTTCTCGTAAGCATTTAATCCCTTGCTATGACGATCTGGTCGATAGACCTGTACTGTTTTTAGTGTACGATTGATTTCAATTAAATACTCGGGGCGGGTTTTTGTTCCAACAAAATAGGTTTCCATCTGTCTTCCTGTTGGATTTTATTTCGGAACCTAAATCACATCGACAGTGGATANCTAATGCGAAACGTCGTTATTTTCACTGGTGCNCTTCGTACCGTCAAAAAGACCATTCGGTATTTTAAACAGAACGTTCTTCGTGACAACGTCGATGTATTTNTATGCGTTCAAAACGATACCCAGCAACCTGATGAGGAATGGACGACTTGGTTCTCAGAACANATGGGNAGTCATATGAAATCGATCGAATGGTTTTCATTAACGGCGCATCCTGAATGGATTACGCATCGTGATGCGATTCTACAAAACATTCAGCTGGACAATGGCTGGAAAGATTATCTTCGCACGAGTGGTTCCATGATCGAATATTTTCAATTACAGTTGGCGCATATGAAGGTATGTTTATATGAACAAACGCACGGTTTTCAATACGATTATCTCGTACGCGCGAGAACAGATTCGATTTATGCCAAACCGGTTGATTTTCACTGGCTGACATGGACGGATGCAGAGGTAGCAGAACGTGTTCAACGAATCAAAGAGGAAATGACACGATCCAAAATCGAGGTAACGGAACGCAGTCTTCTTCAGTATTTTATGGCAACGGTGATATCGGATACCACGATTCCAAATATGACACGTATCTTTGCGGATTATGTCTTGAACGATGCAGATCGTCCACCGATCGGTGTCACTGATATGCNNTATGAAACGGCTCTCAATCAATATTTGAAACAGGGTCGATACATCCTCACGATACGAAAAAATAATTTGTATGTGATTCGGCGCGATTTATTTTTTATGATTCCTTCTTTGGGAACCATGTATGGTCTCCCTCGGTCTCCTGCAGCAGATGATTATTGGTTTAATGCTGAATGTCAGTTTCGTTCCGCATGTTATTATTCTGGAATTTCCATTTTTGATTATAGTTCGCTNTTTGAAGAGAAGTCGCTCGAATATCCAAACAATTGGTGTGAAGCAGATTTTTTCGATTTGGAGTTTAATTTGATTAATCCAACGATGTTGTATTGTATTGTGCGGAAGTAATTACCGACGCGGCTTAGCGATTTTGGTTCCATTGCGCAACAGGGTAAAATTATCAAGTTCTGTGAAGCGGTCGGTTAGTCGAATTGGTGTTGCNGCAGGCGAGAAGAGAACGNCGCGTTCCGCGACAGGTGCGTTGGGGATGCTTGTGATGGTCGGCGGAGGTGTTTGTTCTTCCACCTTCATATCATCATTCTGTACATTCGGAATACGATGAAAGTCATGAAGAANTCCACCCAGATTCATGTCAAGGGCGTACCAACGATGTTCGATTTCGGTCCAGCGCATGGACGTGACATCTTCTGATACATCGGCACGATGTTTGAATGAAATCGCCTCAATGGTATAAATTCCTCGAATCTGTTCATCAGACAAGCATAGCACTTTTTGAATAGATTCACGAATCGTATAGTCCTTATGAAAGTGAAAATCTCCAGAAAAGTCCTCGATCACAATTTCATATACATTGTTGTATCGCCGCCATACATTGAANTAGTGCTGTCCATANACACGAACGACGCCGAGGAAGTCGAGTTTTCGTGTAAAGTAGCCATTCGGCATCATAATTTCGGAAATAGTTTCAAGCGTATTGGTACGAGACATGGACATGGTGTATGATAAGTGAGAGGGGGTGATTGATTTAACTCAATCATCGCGTTTCAATTTTATGTTTATAGCAGCTTAAACCTTTTTCGTCATTATTTCAATAGAATGGGTATTATTAATAACGACACATACGAGTGCTCCAACGGTGTTCAGAAGGCTGGTACCTATATTTCTTTTGCGACCGAGACCATCTATTTGGTTCAGAATTACCCAGACATGTNTGGACAGACCGCCCCTTCCTCTACGGATCGTAGCTACAATGTCCGTGCCAACTATCGCATTTTCTGGGATCAGGCTGCCCGTGAAGCNGGCAAGTCATTCATTGATCTGAAGTCAGTTAGTGTTAACCTTACGGCAGAACAACTTAATAGCAATGTCTATCAGATTCTGTATGAGGAATTGAAGAAGATCTATCCGAATACGTCTGATGAATTGCGTGCGGCTGCTCCAGTCGAGTCAGCACCAGTCGAGTCAGCACCAGTCGAGTCAGCCCCTGTTGAGTCGGCTCCAGTCGAGTCAGCCCCTGTTGCGGATCCCTCTTCCAATTAAATCACTATTACTCTATGTATCTCTTATTGAACATTGTTCACTGTGACATACATTACATTCGCTGCATCAGATTGTGTACTTCATTACGTAAATCACTTACATTTGCCATGATCGTCTCCGGAGAATACGTCATATCCTCATTTAAACAAACCATCGGAGGAGCGATCTTGTCGGCAATTTGATTNTGATATAACGGATTTCCCTCGATATCTGAATTGTGTATAGTTAGGTTCGGCGATTTTTTTGGGGGCTCTGCGTGACACATCTGCGGAGTATATACCAAATTGATCTGATTACAGAGCGAATCGTTCATTCCTATTTCTGCTTTCGTCAGACACTTCTTACTAGTCGAGCACCATGTACACTTTGATTTATTCGCACAAGATACACATGTATCATAGTCAGAACATGTAGCATCGACAAAATTCTCTTTGTACTGTATCGAGCGTACAAAAAGTAATACAAGCAAAAGAAAAAGCAAAATTACAAGCCGACGCATCCCTCTATTTATTGCTTCTTTATTGTATATCTATGATTTCGACGTGTATGTCTTTTTCCGCCGCGGATCACCTGATCTTGAATTACAATGTCCTGTAACGCATGTCTCATGATTCGAATTCCCTGATCATATCTATGCTCCATCGGATAGGGTTGATCCGAACCTTTTCGAATCAAATGGATTAGATCGCTTGCGACAAAACGNGATGGNTCTCGATGTGTCATTTCTTCATCCATAATTTCGGCAAGATATAAATATACAATATATATGCTTACCTTTGCCTCATTCATACAACTCATATAGATCGCAGCGATCCGATCAAATATATCACACGAGTGATAGTTCGGAACTTTATAATAATGCGTCTGGAGNGCGGATTGAAGTTGGGTATGATCTTGATCATCGAAAAAAAGGACNCGATCGGGCGAGAGATCAAGCGATGCGCCTTGATCGATCAAGATGGCTTTGAGTGTACCCCATGATTTCGTAATAGTGGGCTGTGTTTCGTGATCAGATACTCTAGATGGGTGATTCCAATGAATACATGATCCAATGATCGGATTTCCGAACGCGCTATGTACGATATCTTGTACTAATAATAAACTAGGAAGGTATCGATTATTACTATATATTGTAACCCCTTTTATGATCGATTTCATTTTATTGATCTGTCGCATGATTCTGAGAATTCCAGGGCGAATAATCCCCAATGGATGTGCTGACATTTCCTCTATAGCAATCCGTTCCACGAATAATTGATATGCTTTTTTTAATTGTTGTTCTAATTCATTTGAAAAATAGGCTAGCATGTATGGTTTGTTTTCTTCTATGTAATATCGAAGTGTCATNGTTATTAAAAAAAGATANACAGGTGTTACGTCTGCTAATGTTTGATCTAGATCAAACACGATATAACTCATTCCCTATCATTCTTGTCTTTTATTATTGTGATTCTATATTTTTAGGGGCAATTTTTGGACCCCTTGACGAGATGATTTGTTTCCCGTCAATGCGTGCGGCGGGAGATACGTATCGGAGCCCTAGAAAGCGGAAAATGTCTTGCTCTGAGTTCATAAGAGGCACTGGTTTTAGTTCCATCGCTGAATTCTTAGCAGTAAGTGTATGTTCATTCAATGTATATCCCTTATTCAATGCATGCTGTCGAAATGCAACATTGAATCGATCTGAACCAGTGAAATATAGGATAGAATAGGCATATTCTTCTTCGGGTGTCATCAGTAAATCCAATCGACGCGCCGCGGATGATTCGTCACGACGGCAAATCGCCATACACTTGTGTTCTCCAATCGCCAATACTTCTTCAATGTATTTTGCCCTTTTCAATGTTTCAACGAATTGTGCCAAGTGTTGTTTAGATGCGGCAGGTGTCATTCCTGATGGTACGCGAATAAGAACATCGATATCACCTGATGTAGATAGTCCTCTTCGAAAACTGCCCACGATTTCTGCTGTAAATGGCTGAAGACTGCGAAGAAGAATAGTTTCGTGATCTATCATCTCTTCGCGAGGAATTCGTTCAAGCAATTGCTCATAATATTTCAAACCAATTGTTTGTTTGTCGTTCAAGATTTTGGGGTTCTGCTGTACTGCTTGACGAAGTTCGGTAATGCTTCGAAATCCCTGCTTCGTTAGTTCTGTTGCTTTCGCGGGACCTACGCCATAAATGTTCTGGAAAGCGTCCAGAGCATCAATGGGATACAATTCTTTTGCCTTTTCGGCGGATCGAAGATGACCTGTCTCCAGAATTTCTTTGATTTTCATCTCGATTTTCTCTCCCATCCCTTTCATAGCCGCGACATCCTGGAACGATGTAACAGGAGTATTCAATTGTTTCAGTTGTGTAATGACGGTTTGATATGCGCGCGCTCTGAAGGGCTGCTTGTCCGCCAGATCCCGTTTGCGCAGAACGTCGAGGGCTTGAATGATCGTAGTCTTGTAATCCATGTTTGTAACAAAAATAGAAGATATTTCTATTTTCAATTTTTATATGGCATAACATGGTGTATAATGGATTTAGTTGAAGGGAAAGTCGGTGACCTCGTACGTCCATGGAATCTGGATCTCATCGCGCTGCGCGCTAATCGTGTGAATCACCATGATATTGTTTTCGTTTTTCATATATTTCACGGTGGCATGCTGGTATTGATCGATGAAGAAGTTCATCAGAATCGTGTCGCCAGATTTCGTTCGTGGAGCCAGTTCGATCGCACGTGCATAGGCCTCGTCTTCATGTGACAAGCTGCGCTGGAGTGTTGGAGCATAAGGTGGAAGGTCCTCTGATTGGGAAAGCTCAAGAAGAGTTTGTGCGGCTTCCTCCATTTTCGATTGTGCGATCTTGTAGCGGGTCTGGTAGGCCATGGTGCCTCTTTCCTCACGTCGACGCACTTTCAATTTTTTTAAACCCTCCTATGCACATGTGTATTTCAATTTTTTTATAGTAAAAATTGACTATGTTATGTTCTAAAAAATAAGATATCAACTGATGTCTAAAAAGGGTCCACGCATTGCTAAATATTCCATGTCACTCTTCAGCGGCGCAGGCGGCGATTCGTTGGGAATGAAACGAGGAGGATACACCGTTCGTGCCTTTTCAGAGTTCAAAAAGCCGGCCATTGCGACACACTTGAAAGCGTTTCCTGATTGTCCTTTGCTCGTTGACCCAGAAACCGAATCAACGGACATTACCAAAATTCCAGATGAGGTGTTCTTGACATATCAAAATAAACTCCAGGTTCTCTTTGCGGGATTTCCTTGCTTTGTGAAAGATACACTTGTACTTACGAATACAGGCTACAAAGAGATTCAAACGGTCCAGATTACTGATACGCTTCTTACTCATACAGGTACATTTCAAAAGATTGTTAATATCCAACAAAAGAGCTATACAGGAGCGATGTATGACCTGAAATTGAAATATCATCCAGAATTCATCTCGGCAACGGAAGAGCATCCGTTCTATGTTCGCAAGAAGATCAAACAATGGAACAGCAAGGAGAATAAGTACGATACTCATTACGAAGCGCCCGAATGGAAGAAAGTATCAGAGCTAACGTTTGATCACTATGTGGGTATGGTAATCAATCAGAAGGAAATCGTTCCACCCTTTCATTCACCATCCGATGGGTCGTCTGAAAGAATACCTGACTGGGTTTATGACGCACCCCTTCATTTGATTAAAATGTACATGAAGGGATATACGAACGATGCGCCGATCTCAACACCTTCTCTCCATCTCGCGTATGATCTTCAACGATTGTATTTGAAACTTGGTATCCTATCAGAAGTAGAAAAAATAGATGACATGTATCATGTACATCAACATGATACCAATGATGAATCATTCTTCATTGAAGGGCAGTACGCGTGGTATGCGCCATTTATGATCGCATCTCGCCTTGTAGAAACGGAACCTGTCTATAATTTCGAAGTAGAGACCGATAACAGTTACATCGTACAAAACGCGATCGTTCATAATTGCCAGGGCTTTTCCCATGGAGGCAAGAAGAAAATGGATGATCCACGAAACGAACTTGTCCATCAATTTGTAAGGGCCGCGCGACTGATCCAACCGCAGTATATTATTGGTGAAAATGTGTTGGGGCTGTTGTCGCGTAGCGGAAAAGACCCAACAACAGGTGAGATTCGTCCAGTGATTGATATCATTCGAGACTTGTTCGCAGGAATCGGATATCATATTACGTATCGTGTCCTGAAAGCGACCGACGCAGGTGTTCCACAAGAACGCAAGCGACTCATTATTGTAGGTACGAAAGCGGAGAAGGGATATCCGCATATGCCATGGGACGACTTGGTAGAACCCACCTCCGTAAAACATGACAATATCAGATCCTTCTTGGAGACGCATCTGGAAGGAGCTGTTGAATTTCCGCCACAGGGTCTTCCACAGGAAGCATCGCCGCATTACTGGATCGCAACGACAGAAACGGAAGCAAAGGGAACACCGCATCCGAACCTTCTGCGTCTTGCGGGAGGCATTCGAAATCGTTCGACGAAAGAAAAGGAGAAGGATGGCGATGATTCATCGCTGGTTGTGGAAGGAGGTCTGATTTCGTTTGGGGTTCGAAAGAGCGGCTATCATGGACAAATTCTGGATCCAGACAAGGCTTCGAAGACGATTATTTGTACGTATGGAGTGTGTCCACGCCTGTTTGTGGGATTGTATAATCAGGCGCAAAACAAGTATTGGGTACGCTGCCTTTCTATCAAGGAACTCGCACAAATCCAAGGATTCCCAGTAGATTACCCGTGGCAAGGACACGAAAAAGAAATCATCACACAAATTGGCAATGCGGTCCCGCCACGACTATGTGAGAAAGTTGTCTTGTCGCTACCAAAAATAATATACAAAGACGTACCACAACGTACCGATAAGGAAGAGGAGGATGATGAAGAGGAAGACTAAGTATTATTTCAAATCAATTCGTATGTTGCTAAATCCCGCTCCATATCCCCATCGCAGAATACCGTGAACAACTAATCCACTATCACATTCTACTGTAAATTCAATATCTTTCTTTTTTTCAATGGTAATACGCTCCACTCTCTGAATACGAATCGGATCTCGCCATGCAAAGTAGAAGTCACCTGTCTCTACAGAGCCAGCAATCTGAAGCCATACGTCCTTCTCTGCAAAGGAGGATTGAATGAGCGGAAAGACATCCTCTGCTAATTGTCGTTCATCCTCTTCGCTCCATTCAAATCCTTGTACGAATTCGTCNCGCTCTGTTTTCAAGCTCCCTTTCTCACATCCATCACGCTCTTGATACACTTTTTTTAACTCTTTCCCAAACGGCGTTTTTGCCAGCGATTGTACTTTCGCATCTTTGGCAATCCATTCCTCCTCTGTTGGTATGGGAGAAGTGAGACCATAGCGTTCACTAAGAACTCCTGACGCAATAAATTGCTCATACCANGCTTTTGCGTATTTCTGAGCGAAACGATATTTCTCCAAACCGCCATTATAGAATTGTACACCGCCCGTCCATGGTGGCAATGACAAATCAATAGGCTTTTTATCATGCGAGCCTTTGTGTTCAACCGTTCGCTCTGTCCCATCCGCGAGTTGAATTACGAAATCATAATGAGTCGAACGGCCACCGCCTTTTTTTTGTTTTGCCTGTGTCATAGTTTTGTGGCGCGTCACACCAATAATAGACTGACCAAAGCGCGTCTCAAATGCCTTCCGCATCTCTTGACCCTTGTCTGAGTCTGCTATATTTAGCATATGAATCAACGCAGATACATCAGCTTCTTCATTTGCCTTCGCAGTAGCTTTCGTTCGTTTTTCCTTCATATCAACATCATTCTTGGGCGCGATACGTGGGCCTTTTCGTTTGACTACATGTGCTGCAGCTGGCTCTAGCAAAGGCACTTCGTCTATTATAGACACTTCCTTTGCCACAAGTACTTCCTTTGCCACACGAGCAAGGCGTGGGCCCTTTTTCTTGGAAGGTGACGAAATAACCTCTTGTACAGACATCTTTGAATATAAATCACTGTTATCTTTATATTTCAATTTTTATAAACAAAAAAAAAGGGAATTCTATTATTTTGTTTGAAATNATCATTTATGAGGAGTACTTCTCACACATCAAGAACATATTCTCGAGCATTTTTCGCTTTTCATCNGCCTTTGTATTAATCATTNTATCGATATTGATGGTCGCCTCTTTTTCTGCGGCGAGTTGTAAATGATATACTTTGACTACTTCTGTTTGGCCCATTCGAACGGCACGCGCAATGGCTTGGTCCATCAGCGCAGCTGTCCACCATGGGCTGACGAAGATGATGCGATCATATTCTTGGAGGTTGAGACCCACGCCGCCTGCATGAAGTTGGAGCAACATAACAGTTGTCTCCGTGGTTTTCTTTGAGGTGGCAAGGACTGCTGTCCGTTCTGCTTGATTCAATCCACCGTGATACATNAGGATNTTGGCATCTTTTACGATGTCCAAGAGGGATTCACGCAACAACGCCATCTCATCAATGAATTGGCAGAAGATGATATATTTGTGTACTTTGTCTGACGTATCTTGTTTGATAATATTTTTTACTCGCTCNACTTTCGTGCTGGCTGCCGTCCAGTTTTTACGAGCGTAGGTAGGGTCCTCGCGACGCTTCGCATTGATATAAACTTGGGGGTGAACCGAAATCTGTCTCAACCGCAGCAGTAACTTGAAGGTCTCGAACGGCGAGAGATGCTCGCTCCCATACTTGGCCATCATGGATTCAGTCGTACCTTGGATGCCGTGGTAGAAGTCGTCTTCATCCTCTGTAGTAAAGGGAAGGATATCTTGATGAATTTCAGGGATGGGAGGAGCACCCTTGATCACGGCGCGAAGAGAGTTCAGGGAGCGATGAAGGACAAGCTTTGGCAGAATATCATTCAGACGCACTTCCCATGACCACAGTGGTGACACGGGGACGCCGACGAACCCCAAGAGACTCACCACGTCCTTCGTCGAATTGACAAGCGGAGTTCCTGTAACGACCCATCGAATCGGCGCATTCACCTTGCGCGCATACACAGCGACCTGACCATCACCGTTACGAATCTTGTGGGCCTCGTCAAGCACGACGCGATCCCAGGCTTTACTGAACAACGAGAAGTTGTTATACAATTTCTCGTAGTTGCTAATATATACTGTGGGGCGGCATTTCATGAAATGACGCGGAACGGCGCCGTTGTCTTCGCGCATGGTCCATTTTCCTTTCACGACCTCATAGACAATCATCCCTGCCCGTTGGCAGACCTCTGCCCAGGTCTCAATCATGGCCAGCGGCGCAATCAGGAGGGTCGCCTTTTTGACGTGGTTGGCCATGGTGGCCACGATTTGGATGGTCTTTCCTAGACCCATATCGTCGCATTGGAATCCGCCGTGAACCACGACGCTGCCCTTCCCATCGCGTGTGGAGACCTCGGTTCCCGTTTTTTCCTTCTCTAACATCCAACGAATCCCATCCTCCTGATGGGCGAAATAGGAGAACCCCTTCCAGAGAGGAAGCAACGTGAAAGACATACTACTAATAATAAGTTACATGAAAAAAGACGCCTCTATCTTTTTCAATTTTTATTTTATATGTAGATTATCTAGGCATTCATCTCGTATACATATTCATCGTAAGGNAGAATTTCGGTAGGCGANGAACTNTCAACGTGNCCAGGTCGACGTTCCTCCCATTGCTTCACAGTATAGAAGAAGCACTCGTGGATGGATTTAACGGTATGACCATCTTGAATGGTATATTGAGGGACAAGTTCCACGATAGAATAGTCTGACCACGCAAGCCACACGAGGACGCCGTGGGAAATGGTTTGTTTGAAAGGGGTATCATAGAGTTTTTCTCCTTGGAATTCTGACATGTGTTTTTTCAAATAATCGATGAGTGCCGTTCGGTGAAATGCCTGAAATTGTTCTCCTACACGAATCAGTACGTGCCAACTAGAATCTTGTAAGAATGCTGCGCAATCGACATCTTCGTAGGCAAATAGATCAAATGCTGTTTGTCCCGCCAAATAGGAGACATCCGTTCGCATGTCTTCATGTGCCATTGGAGGACAAGGAAGGGCAATCAGCCGAAACCCACGCTCTTTGTATTTTTCGATACGCTCGATTTCACGCCCGCTGATGTCTCGAGTCAGGCAGTACATCATGTCCTTTCGAAGAGTCTCTCTCTCCCATAGAGTTTCAAATGTATTGTTATCCGAATTCCACCANGTCATACAAGGGCTCAAATCAAAGTTGTCGTGGATGTAATGGAATAGATTTGTCGCTCGTAACAGGATGAGTTGAATGGTTTTCCCCTCTCGATTGATGAAAGAGAGAATATGTGTGATGTTGTGAAAATTCTCATAATCTGTTTCTTTGGGATCNCATTTCATCGTAACGTTGAATCCGTTCTGGATCAGAAAGTTGGAAAAGAGATAGAGATTACCATGTTGCCGATAGGCCCCACGTGCAGCCACAAGTTCTTGAGTATCCTCCGCCCAGATGTCCATATCACCAGGCGCAAANCCTGGGTCAACCCCGTGCTGTTGAAGGTAAAGGGCCAGCGCCGCGCTGCCTGCCACTAAGGAGTTTGTAGCATTGATGAGTTCTTGGAAGGGGGCAAAGGGTAGACGATACGATTCAATAAAGGCCTCCATGGATACCATTAAAAAGAACCGCAGTCTTTTTCAATTTTTATCGGNTTTTCATAGTATTTTTATGGTATTTTNGTAGTGAATATGTTTCTATTTAGAGTGATTCGATGAGGAACGGGAAGTGTACCGCCTCACCACGTACCAGAGAGGCGCCCGCGGAAGTGGGGTGGCCATTG
>Ga0063231_10000286_pt1 | contig 13986 bp, 8 predicted proteins | sample LauGreSu1BDMLBSD_2_FD_56231 | JGI IMG/M metagenome (GOLD analysis project Ga0063231, IMG submission 56231) | Freshwater lake microbial communities from Lake Michigan, USA - Su13.BD.MLB.SD v2 (version 2) | ecosystem: Environmental > Aquatic > Freshwater > Lake | place: Lake Michigan, USA...
GCTAACCAATGCAAAAGCCATCAGTGCAGCCAAGGATCTTTACACCCTGCTGCCAAGCCTCAAAAAAACATTGGGCATTGATCTTGTGCCAATGGGTGCAATCAGTTTCAAGGGTGATGTGATGGCCAGGGGGAACAACATGGACATCAAAGGTTTGCTGAGTACTGCTTTGGGCAGCGTAACCACCCTTACAACCCTGAAGCAGATAGGGACCAANGCATTAAACTATAGCAGTACCGGAGCAATCAATGGATTGGAAGCCGGAAAACTGTTGACAATAAAACAGCTTGGGAAAATTGCTGGAAAATACAGTGTTTCCGGGAATGCCAAGTCTGGAATCAATTTTAATGCAAACCTCAGCAACCTGGCTTTCAACGATTACAACTACACAAACATCAATGCAAGGGGAAGCTATATGAATGATGTCCTTGAAACGGCAGTGGACATTGATGACAAAAACCTGATTGCTGTACTGTCTTCGCGGATCAACCTTGGTGGCAAAATGCCCACAACAATTGTTGATGCACAAATTCACCTTTCTGACCTTAAAGCCCTCAACCTGACCAGCATGCCCCTGACTTTTTCAGGAAAAACCCAGATGGATCTTACAGGAAACAATCCTGACAACATCAATGGCATTGCGCGTTTTACGGACCTGACTGTATTCAGGGAAAATCAGGCATTTGTATTTGACACCCTCACATTCAAGGCTGAACAGGTTGAGGACTACCGATCACTGACCTTGCTGGGCAAAGACATTGATGCCAAGATGCAGGGGCATTTTGAATTTGCAGAACTGCCTGCAACCTTTAACCAATATTTCAGCAGTTATCATCCACTTTATTTCAAAAAGACAGCACCTCCCAAAAAAGACCAGGACCTTTATTTCAGCTTCGATCTTAAAAATGCGACATCCATTTTACAGATCCTGGATAATGGCATCAGTGGCTTGAACTACAGCAATATTGAGGGCACCATCGACACCAAGAACAAAAACTTCAGCCTTACGGCTACCATACCCAAACTAGTCTACAAAAACCTCTCAGTATATGACTTTGAAATGAACGCTGCTGGCGGCCCAGACAGCCTGCTGATAGCTTCCAAAACAAGTTCGGTGGTTTTCAATGACAGCCTTTTCTTTCCTAACAATGAAATCCGCATCAGGTCTTCCAAGGATGTTTCCGTGGTTGACATCAATACTTTTTCTGAGTCATCCCAATATGGGGCAAAACTTTCAGCTTCAGTCAACAACCTGAAAGATGGCATCCTGGTTCATTTCAATCCATCTTCAGTTGTGTTCAATGAAAAAACGTGGAACATCGATAAGGATGGCGAGGTGTTGATTAGCAAAGCCAAATTTGATGCCAGCAATTTCAGACTGACCAATGGTGAACAATCCATCGCATTGATTACACTCCCACCTGCTGCAGACAAGGCGCAGACCATCATCCTTACCCTGGACAAGGTAAACTTGGGAGAGCTCTTGCCGTTTGTGTTAAAGGAGCCAAAGATACAGGGCATCACCTCCGGTGACTTGACCATAGAAGATCCGTTCAACAACCTCAAACTATACCTCAACGCCCAGACGGATAAGACCAGGTTTGAGAACGACTCTATCGGCCTGACTTCCATCAACGCATTCTGGGACAGCAAAGAAAAGCGGGCCAGCTATTTCCTTGAATCGGACAACCCCAACTATCAATTTGGTGTCAAAGGAAAACTTGACCTGAAAGACAGCAGCCAGCAGCAAATTGATACAGATATTGACATTGNAAACGTCAAACTTTCCTTACTCCAACCCTATCTTGGTATTGTATTCAGCCAGATGGANGGTTTGGGGAATGGCAAGCTTCGCATCTCGGGGAACCTCAAAGAACCTGATTTCACCGGTTCAGTAAAAGTTTCCAATGCCAAGGTTACAGTGGCTTATACCCAATGCAGTTATACAGTGGTTGATCCTGTGATTGAATTTGCACCCGGAAAGATCAACCTGGGCACCATTCAGCTCAAAGATGCAAATGGCAATTTGGCCACTGTAAAGGGAAGCCTTGACCACCATTTCTTCAGGGATTTCAGATACAACATCAGTGCTACATCCAAAAAATTACTGGTGCTCAATACCGGCAGAACAGACAACAACCTATTCTATGGTAGGGCCATCGCAAAATTCAATTTTAATATTACAGGTCCAGAAGATCAAATAAAGATGTATGTCAGTGGTGCCCCTGTAGACAGTTCAACCATTGATATCCTAACCAGTACCAGCAGTAAACAGGCTGCAGATGTGGATTATATCGTGTGGAGATCATACGGGGATGAGATGAAAGTCAAGGCTTCAGAATCCATCTCAAACCTGATCATTGATCTTGATTTGACGGCCTCTCCTTTGTTGAAGATGAATGTTGTGCTGGATGAACTGACGGGGGATATCATTTCAGGTCAGGGAAATGGAAACCTGAAAATCCATACCGGCACCAAAGAAAACCTGTCCATGATTGGCCGTTTTAACATTGAAAGTGGAAGCTATAATTTTAATTTTCAGGATGTTTTCAAAAAGCCCTTCAAGCTTTTGGGTGGTGGCCGGAGCTATATCAGCTGGACAGGAGATCCTTTGAATGCCGAAATCAATATTGATGCGCTTTACCTTGCTGAAAAAGTAAGGATGAGCACTTTGTTTACAGACCCCAGCAGTTCAACTGTTTCTGGTGTAAGTGCTGATGTACTGAGAGAAATTAGTGACGTGGAAGTGCGTTGCAACCTCTCTGGAACCTTGTCCAGCCCCAATCCTACTTTTCAGATTGCCATTCCTCAAAACAGTACAGTAAGGAACAATGCCACCATAGACAGCAAGCTGAAAAACATCAACCGTGACCCGCTGGAGGTGAGCAAGCAATCCACTTATTTGATTGTTTTCAAGAGCTTTGCTCCACAAGCGGCTGTCGTTTCTAGCAACCTTAACAGCGAACTGCTCAACACGACCATTTCAGGGGTTATCAATGGCATTCTTGCCTCCAGCGTACAAAACTTTTTTTCAAAAGTCCTTGGGTCTTCAGTTGATGTTAATTTCAATTATTCAAGGACCATGACGGGCATTACAGGCTCTACTGGAAATACGGGAAACGGACAGAGCAATTTTAGGGAGAACGTAAGCCTCCAGTTCATCAAATCCATGCTGGACGACAAACTCATCATCACCTTTGGCAGTGATTTTAATTTTGCTGCTGCTGGTGGCAATACCTTTACCAACAGTTCCCAATCCTTTCTTTTTCTCCCTGACGTGAATGTTGAATACAAGATCAGTCCGGATGGTAAATTCAGGACTTCCTTCTTTTACAGGAGCAGTTTTGATGTATTGTCCACATCAGGAAAACGGGATCGTACTGGTGGAAACGTATCCTTTAGGACTGAGTTTGACAGGTTGTTTGAACGCAAGAAACGACTCAAAGGCTCTTCTTTTCCGGAATAATTGACTTACAATTCCTTTGTAAAGGGTGACAATGGAGCACTTAATCACAATTCTGAACCAAAATGATTAATATTTGTTAACATTTTTTTATGGATTTAAACGTTTAAATCGCGAAATTTGCATTCTAATTAAAAATCAGTTTATGAGAAAACAGTTTTTTAGCCTAGTGCTAACCCTTTTTATTTCTTTGGGGGCTTGGGCACAGGTAACCACCAGTAGCATCAATGGTATTGTAAAAGATGCTTCTGGCAAGGCATTAGAAGGTGCCACTATTACTGCAGTGCACACTCCTTCAGGAACATCTTACAGCACTATTTCCAAAAAAGAGGGTGTATTTACCCTCCCGAGTGTCAGAATCGGTGGTCCTTACATTGTAAAAGTGAACTTTGTTGGATATGGCACTCTCACAGTAGAAAACATCAACCTTCTCCTTGGTGAGCCATTTTTCGTCAATGCATTACTTGGAGTGACTGAAACTACTTTGAGTGAGGTAACTATTCAAGGAAAAAAGAGCAAATTATTAACTGACAAGACAGGCGCGTCCACCAATGTTGGTGTTCGTCAACTCCAAACCCTTCCCACCATCTCAAGAAGTATTTCTGACTTCACCCGTTTGACCCCGCAAGCAAACGGTAGNAGCTTTGGAGGAAGAGATGCCCGCTACAACAATATCCAGGTTGATGGNGCNAACCTCAACAACAACTTTGGTCTTAGTTCAGACCCCCTTCCAGGAGGCGGTAACCAACCCATCTCTTTNGACGCATTTGAAGAAATNTCCATTAACATTGCACCCTTTGACGTTAGGCAGGCAGGTTTCACCGGAGCCGGTATCAATGCTGTAACCAAGAGTGGAACCAACACCTTCAAGGGTTCTGCATACCGCTACAACAGAAACCAGGACTACAATGGCACAAAAGTTGGTGANACTAAACTTCCNCCAGGNGCACTCTCTGAAAGCCAGAGCTTTGGCGTTACATTGGGTGGACCAATCATCAAAAACAAACTATTCTTCTTTGCAAGTGCTGAGAGAGAAACACGTGAGTTCCCAGGTATTCCTTTCAAGCCCAAGGGCGGAACCGGTGCCGGCAATGAATCTAGCACACCTGTTGACTCTTTGAAAAAGTTTTCTGACCACCTTAGAACCAAATATGGTTATGAAACAGGTGCGTACGACAATTTCCAGAATTTCATTTCTGAGAACTACAAAATCCTTGCCAAAATAGACTGGAACATAAGCAATGTTCACAAGTTGACTGTGAAGTACAATGAAATGGTGAGCGAAAACGACCAGCAGCTGAACGGAAGTTCAGTGCCCAATGGTGGTGGATTTGTTGTNACTGGCAGAGCGGGAACACAGACCCGTCTTCCCCAAAACAGATTTGGGTTGCAATCAATGTCCTTCCAAAATTCTAATTTCCGTTTCAAGGACATCGTTAGGTCNGGAACATTTGAATTGAACTCCAACTTTGGAGGTAAGTTCTCTAACCAGTTCCTTGCCACACTTACCAATATTCAGGCTACCCGTTCTTCAGGAAGCCAGGTATTCCCTTTCATTGATATCTTCAATGGTACAGGAAACAACTACATGAGTGCCGGCTACGAGCCTTACTCATACAACAATGATGTGATCAATGATGTATACAGCGTTATCAACAACTCTACCTGGTATAAAGGCAAGCATACCATTACTGCAGGTGGTTCCTATGAATACCAGCGGGTGGGTAACATGTTCATGCCAGGTTCTCAGAGCTATTACATCTTCAATTCACTGAATGATTTCGTCACCAATCAGGCTCCTGTTTACTATGCCTATACTTATTCATTGGTTCCTGGTCAGAAATCCATTTATTCAGCTGAATTAAAAATCGGTCAGTTGGGTGTTTATGCCCAGGATGAAATTGCAGTAAACGATAATTTGAAGCTAACTGTTGGCGTTAGGGGTGATTTACCCATTTACCACAGCCAACCGTTGGAAAACCCAAAGGTTACTGAATTGAAGTTCCCTGATCAAAGTGGCAATCTTGTGAGCTATAACACTGGAGCTTTCCCTAAAAACAAGATGCTGATCTCCCCCCGCATCGGTTTCCGTTGGGATGTGGAAAACGACAAAGACCTCATTATTCGCGGTGGTACGGGTATTTTCACCGGAAAGATCCCATTTGTGTGGCTTACCAACATTCCAACCAACACGGGTATGTACCAGTTTGGAGCCAATGTAACCAATGGCAGCACAGCAGGTGCGACAGCACTTCAGAACTACAAATTTGATCCAAATCCTGATGCCTATGCCAGCAGGTTCCCCAGCGTAGCAGGTACTTCTGTACCTTCCAACATTGTGGTAACGGATCCAAACTTCAAGTTTCCACAAATCTTCAGAACCAATCTTGCTTTTGACAAACGTATTGGAAACGGATGGACTTGGGGCATGGAGGCCATTTTCACGAAGGATCTCAATGCAATTTCGATGCGTAACCTAAACGAAAAGCCTACAAACGGGCAGTTGAGTGGAGTAGACAATCGCCCACGTTTTAATGCCAATACCAATGCTGATAGAAGGTTGTATCCAAATCTTACTTCTGCCATTGCACTGGAAAACACCAGCAAGGGCGGTGGTTTCTCTTTCACCACACAGCTTTCCAAGTCATTTAAAAATGGCTTCTATGGATCATTGGCCTACACATATACCACATATGTTGATGTAACTTCTAACCCTGGTTCACAGGCCAGTTCCGTATGGAATGCCAATCCAACCACCGGAACACAAAATACCCTTCAGCTTTACAGTGCTGCAGGTGTATTGCCCAACAGGATCATTGGTACATTTTCTTACCGTAAAGAATACCTGAAGCACCTGGCAACAACCATATCCTTCTTTTATGAAGGTGCGAGCCTTGGCAGGTTTTCCTACGTAGTAAATGGTGACCTGAACTACGATGGTAACAATACTACCGACCTCATGTATATTCCAAAGAATGCATCGGAAATTATCTTTGTTAATCAGAGCGCAGGAACTGGAATTACAGCCGCAACCGCACAACAGCAGTCAGATGCATTCTTTCAGTTTGTTGAGAACAGCCCCTACCTCAACAAGAGAAAAGGTCAGTATGCAGGAAGAAACGAAGCAACTTTGCCTTGGTATGACAGGGTGGATTTCAAAATCCTACAAGATGTATTCTCCAATATAGGCAAGCGCAAGAACACCATACAGGTAAGTCTTGACATCCTTAACTTCACTAACTTCCTGAGCAGCAAATGGGGNGTAGTAAAAGCTACAACAGTAAGGAACCCATTGATTTTCGATTCACTGGATCCTGTTTCAGGAGCACCCAGGTACCGGATGACCCAAATCAGTGGCCAATTGGTAACACAACCATTACAGGTAGTGAATTCATTTGCCAGCACTTGGGGCATGCAATTTGGCGTNAGGTATATTTTCTAATAGAAATACTCAATTCCAAAAAAATAACCCCGGAAATTCCGGGGTTATTTTTTTTTCTTCAGACCAAAAAGCAGGTAATACGATCAGTTGTATAATAAAAAGAATTAGGAGCTTGAATCATGGATTAGACTTCAACTGTTCGACGAGNTTTACAAAAGAATCTATTCCCATTGCATTATCAACAGTAAACTCCCCTATCCTGTCTCTCCTGAGTGAAGAAAGATAAGCGCCGCATCCCAGTGCATTCCCGAAATCAAAGGCAAGACTCCTGATATATGTACCCGTCGTACAAACAACCCTGAAATCAACCCTTGGCAACTCAATCTTCGTTATTTCAAATACTGAAATGGTAATTTTTCTGGGTTCCATCTTAACTTCCTTCCCTTTTCGGGCCAAAACATAGGCCGGGGTGCCCCCTTTTTTGATGGCAGAATGGGCAGGTGGAATTTGCATGATTTCCCCTGTAAATGCCGCTGTGGCATTTTTGATTATTTCCTCAGTGAGGTGATCTGTCTCCGATTGAAAAACTGGTTCAGACTCCAGGTCATAAGTGGGAGTTGTAGATCCCAGGGTAAAACTACCTGAATATTCTTTTTCAGCAGCCATGTATTCATTGATCTTCTTGGTAAACTTTCCGGTACAGACAATCAACAAACCAGTAGCGAGGGGATCGAGCGTGCCGGCATGGCCGACCTTGCTCACCCTGGTGAGAATGCGGATTTTCTTGACAACATCAAAAGAAGTCCATTGAAGGGGTTTGTCCATCAACAGAACACGCCCATCCAAGAAGGATTGGTTGTTGATTGCAGGATGTGAATTTTGCATGGTCGCAAAGGTACAGCGGAAAGCAGGCTGTAGGCAATAATTTTATTGCTTCACAAACTTGGTAGAGGAATTGGATGCAATATCGGTAAGTCGAATCTGGTAGATACCAGGTGCCAGGGATTGAACATTGATGTCTTCCTCCATTTCCAGCAGATGGCCGGTTTTGACAATTTGACCATTTGAAGAGATGATAGCGAAGTTCTTTCCGTTGCTGCCAAGATTGGTATTCACTAGCAATTTGATATTTCCCGACTGTACCGGATTGGGATAAACCACCAAATCACGGGTGTTTACAGTTAGGATTTCTGGTTCCATGTGGTTGTTCCAGGCTGGAGCAAGTGCCTTGGAATTAAGAAGACTGCTTCTTTTGCCATTGATTTCAAACTGCGCCCTCATGGCCTTTTTTTGACCTGCAGTAAACATGCCCATGCTGGCATCGTTGGTGAAATCCATGAAGTTCATGAACATTTCACCTTCAGCAGTATTGTTGCAGGCAGTGGTTTTAGGGAAGACAGGAGCACCTGCATTTCCGCTGCGTTGTTTGGGTGTATCCTCAATACCATCATCTCCACATTGCTGGTCTCCCCAAAGATGCTTCAACCCCATCCAATGGCCTACCTCGTGCGTGAGGGTCCTGCCAAGGTTAAAAGGAGCACTCACCTTGCCAATGGTACCAAAAGCATCATACCTGATCACAATGCCATCAACTGCCCTTTCTGCTCCAGGAAAACTGGCATATCCTGTCAATCCGGGAACGGTATTGCAAACCCAGATGTTCAAGTAAGATTTTGAATCCCAGGTAGTACTTCCGCCATTGGCCTGGTACTTTATTTTGTCATCATCTGTCCACATCATGCGGGTGGATTTCTTTCTGATGATGCCAGTAGTTGCCTTGCCCATTGGATCTGTTTTGGCCAATTCGAAACGGATGCTTGTATTGGCAGCCAGTTTGGCAAAAACTGATGGAACATTGGAAAAATCCTTGTTGGACCTTGGCAAAATCTGCGTTGAGTGAGTTGATCTGGGAGATGATTTGTGCTTCGCTGATGTTTTCAACAGTATTGTTGTAAACAACATGAACCACCACGGGAATGGTAATGATTTTTTCTGGAGACATGCTGTTGCTCTGGTTTGATACAACAGGCATAGACATGTTTGCAGCTGTGGTGCAATTGCGTTGTGCATTGACACTGATTACACTTATAAAAGACAAGAATAGGATGAAAAGCCTCATAATTACCGTTTGGTGATGAGGTTTTCCTAAGAGATTGAATTATTGGGGTATTTCGAAGGATTGGATTCCCTTGCGGGATGATGGATGTAAAACTTGCACTAAAAATCGGCAAATGCAAGTTGCAAGACAGATTTTATGATTTTTATAACCCGCATTGATTCCATTTTATCCAGAACTTAACAAATTGGCTTGAACATCAAGATAAATTCAGGAAATTTGAAACATGAAGAGGTTACAAGCATCACTAACGGCAGCATGGGCAATTTTATTGTTCTCTTGTGGAGGAAATACTGAAAAAAGCCAGGACCAATCCAGTGGTGTTGAAAACCAGATTGCAGCGCCAATAAACATGTCCTATTCCGTAATCAATTCCTATCCGCACGACACAGCAGCGTTCACCCAGGGAATAGAGGTCTATCAAAACAGTTTTTTGGAAAGCACGGGGCTTTTTGGAAGGTCTTCCCTTCGCAGGGTGGAAATACAAACAGGAAAAATTTCAAAAAATCAAAAAATGGACAGCCTCATTTTTGCAGAAGGATTGACCGTTTTCAATGACACCATCTACCAGTTGAGTTGGGAGAATCACCTGGTTTTCATGTATACAGCAAAAGACTTCAAGCCGATTGGCCAATTGCCCTGGACTGGTGAAGGATGGGGCATCACCCACGACGACAACAACCTGATCATCAGCGAAGGATCCGACAAGCTTTATTTCGTGGAACCCCAAACACTCAAACTGAAAAAAATTGTCAGTGTAAAAGACCAATATGGTGCCGTAAACAATTTGAATGAATTGGAATTCATTGATGGATATGTTTATGCCAATCGCTGGCAGTATGACTATATCCTCAAGATTGATCCGAATAGTGGTTATGTAGTAGGAATCATCAACCTTCAGGACTTTCTTCAAAAGAACAGCCGGGCAGACCTCAGTTACCTAAAAAGAGAAGGATCAACGGCAATGCAGTCTGGCGCTGTACTCAATGGAATTGCCTACAATGAAAAGGACAAGACACTCTACATAACAGGCAAACTTTGGCCAGAAATATTTGAAATCAGGTTACAGTAAATGAGTTCGGAATTGCTGATTCAAATGGATTCTTCGAATTTTTAAATTATTTTTGAAAGTATTACGTTTTGACCCAAACCTACAACAATCCAGCAATGATAGATTCATTTGAGAAAATCCCCATATCCATCCATGAAAGTGCCAAACAGGCTACCAAAATCATTGCCGCTGAAATCGCCAAACTCATCAGAGAAAGGGCCGCAGCGGGAAAAAATTGCGTACTTGGCATGGCAACCGGTTCTACTCCAAAAACATTGTACGCAGAACTGGTAAGGCTTCACAGAGAGGAGGGACTGAGTTTTAAAAATGTAGTCAGTTTTAACCTGGATGAGTATTACCCCATGAAACCGGATGCAGCCCAGAGCTACCACAGGTTCATGAACAGTTTTCTTTTTTCTCATGTCGATATTGAACGTTCCAATATTCACATCCCGGATGGCACGATTGAAAAAGCCAATGTTCATTCCTATGCCGCATCCTATGAACAGGCGATTGTTGATGCGGGAGGAATAGACATACAGATTCTTGGGATTGGCATTAATGGTCATATAGGATTCAATGAACCAGGCTCCAGCAGGAATTCAATCACAAGAATTGCAGCCTTGGACAACAGCACCCGTCTGGCCAATGCCTATGAATTTGAAAATATCTCCCAGGTTCCCAGACTTGCCGTTACCATGGGAATTGCTTCCATCCTGAAGGCCAAAAGAATCATCCTGATGGCATTTGGTGAAAGCAAAGCTCCCATCGTTGCAGACTCCATTGAGGGGCAAATAACAGACAGCATTCCGGCGTCCTTTTTGCAGGAGCACCAAAATTGTATGTTTTACCTTGATGAAGCCTCCTCTCAGGAGCTCACCAGGTTCAAGGCTCCTTGGCTCGCAAAACAGATTAACTGGACAGAAAAAACCATCAGGAAAGCTGTTTGCAGTATGGCCATTGCGTTGGGAAAGCCCTTGCTGATGCTAACCAGGGAAGACTATCTGAACGAAGGACTTGCTGATCTTCTTGAAAGGCATGGCCCTGTTTCAGAAGTGAACCTGCGTGTTTTCAACGGGCTGAGGGACACCATAACCGGTTGGCCAGGCGGAAAGCCTATGGAAGAAGTTCCGAGGCATCCTGAAAGAAGGCATCCTGCCTCAAAAAGGGTCATCATCTTCTCCCCTCACCCAGACGATGACATCATTTCAATGGGAGGAACCTTTATGCGTTTGGTTCAACAAGGACACGATGTACATGTTGGCTACCAGACCTCTGGAAATATTGCAGTAAGTGACGAATTTGTGATGCGCCAAATCGACTTTGCTGTTGAATTTGACAGCTATTTTGAAATTGACAAGAGCAGGGCTGGCAATATCTGGAAAGATGCAGCAGAATTCATCAAAACAAAAACACAGTACCAAAAAGATACCCCTGAAATCAGGAGCATCAAAGGCATGATCCGTAGAACGGAAGCAAGGGCAACCTGCAGGTATGTTGGCGTAAAGGATGAAAACATGCATTTCATGAACCTGCCCTTCTATGAAACAGGATTGATTGAAAAGAATCCCCCAACTGAAGCGGATATTCAAATACACATGGATTTGATTCGTCAGATCAAGCCTCACCAAATTTTTGCTGCAGGAGATTTTGCTGATCCTCATGGCACCCACAAGGTCTGCTTTGATGTTATGTATGCAGCACTTCAACGATTAAAAGCAGAAGATGATGAATCAGTAGCCAATTGTAATCTTTGGCTTTACCGTGGCGCATGGGCAGAGTGGGACATGTGGGACATCGACATGGCCATTCCCATGAGCCCTGACCAGGTATTGCAAAAACGCAACGGCATCTTCATCCACCAATCGCAAAAAGACGGTGTTGTTTTTCAGGGTACAGACAGCAGGGAATTTTGGCAAAGAGCGGAAGACCGCAATGCTGACACCTCACAGTTGTTTGATCAACTTGGTCTTCCACAGTATGCCGCTTTAGAAGCTTTCATGAGATTTGACTATTGATTAAAGTCTTGTGAAATAGCTTCAACAAAAAATGAAGGCAAGCCTGCATGCACTACCTTGCAGGTTCAATTTTTCAATCAACATTAGATGGTAGCGATTCTTGCGTTTTTCTTCATCCACTGGTTTTCTTCCTTGTTCTTTCATACGTTCTTCCTGCACCGCTATGCTTCCCATAAAATGTACCTGACCAGTCCATTCTGGGAGAAGACCTTTTATTTTTTAACCTGGTTTTTCCAGGGTTCAAGCTACCTGGTGCCAAGAGCATATGCGGTGATGCACAGGATGCACCATGCCTACAGTGATACTGAAAAAGACCCACACTCTCCTCATTTTTTCAAGGATGTTTGGGACATGATGATGCATACCAGGAATATTTACAATGCTTTCCTTGTGGGCAAAAATGTTCCTGAAGCTGAGTTTACCAAAGACTATCTCCCTGTGTGGAGCAAAATGGATAAAATCGGAGACAGCCTGCTTACCAGAATCCTTTGGATAGCTGGTTATGTTTCTTTTTACGTAGCCTTTGCTCCTGCCTGGTACTGGTACCTGCTGCTTCCCATTCATGCTTTGATGGGGCCAGTACAGGGCGCTATCGTGAACTGGGTAGGACACAAATACGGTTACTCCAATTTTGATAATGGCGATCATTCAAGGAATTCTGAGCGCTGGGGGATTTTTCTTCTTGGTGAATTGTTCCAAAACAACCACCATTATTTCCCAAAATCAGCAAAATTTGCTGTAAAGAAATATGAGTGGGACCCAACCTTCTTTGTCATGCGCATCTTGAATAAATTGGGAATTATTCAAATACAATATCAATTGGGTTCTGTTTAATTTGTAAAAATTCGTATATTTGCACCCCAAATCGGCCCCGTAGCTCAATTGAATAGAGCATTTGACTACGGATCAAAAGGTTTCAGGTTTGAATCCTGACGGGGTCACGAAAACCACTGTAACAGCTGTTATGGTGGTTTTTTTATGCTATAAATCTGCCACTTTTACTCCTTCTGTTTCACTAATGTTTNAGTAACCTGCAAATANTGAAAAAATTACTGAAACNTGGGCTCCAATCAACTTTACTTTTGATCTTTCAAATTCTTCTTNCCAAAATTTGCTTTCAAAGTGTACATTTGTTTTTAAGCTAGAGATGACTGGAGACAAATGGCACTGATACAACACCAAAACGAAAAGATTCGCTTTCAGCAGCAGGTAGATAATGCCAGGGATTATGTTATTCCCTTTATTGAAGAGGCATTTACACTAGACATAAACTGTCGCATATTGGACATTGGATGTGGTGACGGTGGTGTAATGTTATCTTTTCTGGAAAAAGGAATAAAGGCTACAGGCATAGAGTTGGATGAATTAAAATCGAGCTACGCAAAAGAATTTCTATCCAACTACATAGCAAATGGGCAAGCAGAGATCATCAACCTGAATATTTATCAAGAAGAGGCACTTGAAAAATACAAAGAGCTATTTGATTTGATTATTTTGAAAGATGTAATTGAACACATCCCTGACCAGGAAAAATTCATTCCTTATCTAAAGCAATTTCTTAAACCCGGAGGGAGAATCTATTTCGGATTCCCACCTTGGTATATGCCGCATGGCGGGCATCAACAAGTTTGCCAGCACAAACTACTTGCTGCACTTCCCTACTATCATTTGCTCCCAGCGCCGGTTTACAAATTTTTATTAAAAGCATTTGGTGAACAAGATCCTGTCATCAACGAATTATTAGAAATCAAATCAACAGGTATTTCAATTGAAAGGTTTGAAAGATTGGTGCACAAAAACAATTATACCATTGAAGCGAAGTGCCATTATTTAATCAACCCCATTTATAAATATAAGTTTGGCTGGCAACCCAAAAAGCAATACTGGGTGATCAAGCAGATTCCATTCATCAGGAATTTTTTCACTACTTGTGTGTACTATCTCATCAGAACATAA
>Ga0063231_10000288_pt1 | contig 13966 bp, 18 predicted proteins | sample LauGreSu1BDMLBSD_2_FD_56231 | JGI IMG/M metagenome (GOLD analysis project Ga0063231, IMG submission 56231) | Freshwater lake microbial communities from Lake Michigan, USA - Su13.BD.MLB.SD v2 (version 2) | ecosystem: Environmental > Aquatic > Freshwater > Lake | place: Lake Michigan, USA...
AACGATAACTTCAGACTCATCTTCCATTGGCTCTTCTTCAGATTGGCGCATACCAATCATTGGGTCGCCGACATTGGTTCCGCTTGGCTTGCCGTCATCGGCTTGCTGTTTGCTGAACTTGGCAAGGAAGTCCTTAGTGTTCCCTTTGATAGGAACCTCTGGCTTGCTTGTTAGGTCTTTGATGATTTCTGCTGTGGTTTGTTCACTCATAAGTCTTGTAGATCAGGGTCTGATATTGCGTTTTCTTCAACATGGATGGTTGGTTTTTTGGTTTTCTTGAATTGGGTAGGTGTATCCTCTCCAATTGTATTTATCCTGTTGAAGATGTCCCTTGCTGTATCAATTCCGCTCGATGGTTGAGCGGTCATTAGCAGGTAGGTTTGTAGCGTAGCCCAATCCTCATGGTTGGCTATGCTTGCACAGAGGCTTTTGATTTTATCGGTTTTCATTGTTTAGGTTGCGGAGGAGTCTGTGGCTTCTGCTCTTCAGTTTCCATTTCAGTCTCTTCCATCTCAACTTCTTCGCCGGGAGTCTCGATCTCTTCTTCCTCTGTTTCTACCTCCTCGACTTCTTCCTCTTCTTCCATCTCTGGAGCTTCGGGAGCCTGTTGCATAGGCTGGGCTTTGCCCATTGTCTTTTGAATCTCGGCGCGAGCCTTGGCCTTCTGTAGCGCGAGTTGAGTAATACCCTGCTGTTTGCGTTGCTCTGTGCGCTGGGCGTGACTGACAGATGCCTTGCCGATAGAGATGTCTGCGAGCTTCTGCTTGGTGTCGATCTCGATACCAGACTTGGCCGCGAGGTATTGGAGCTTGATGTCTTCTTCGGACATTCCCTTGCCTTGAGCCTGCTGTTCGCTCTGGAGCATTTCTTGGTAAACAGAATTGATCTCGTCGCCCATTTTTCCAGCTTGACCCATGCCTTCCATGAATTGCTTGAGGAAGTCTTGCTTGGATTGGTCTTTGGCGATGAACTCCACATGGGCCATGATGTGACCGCCCTTGAACTGGATGGAGCGGACAACCTTGGCGAGTTCGTTGACATCCGCCGCACCAGCTTGGATCGCTTCCATGTTGGTTTGAATCTGCAACATGAGGTCTTGGAAGTGACCAGTAGCGTGTTCGATGTGCGGGTCGGTTGGCAATACTGGGAAGTTCGCGGGATTGACGAACACATCCGTCATGCCTGCGTTCTCGAAACCAATGATACGGGCAGTATCATCAATCTTGCTCATCTTCGTATTGCGATACCTAGCTACATTGTCCCGCCCCGCCAAAGCTGCGATGGCGTCTTTAACGGCATTCTCTTGTCCTTCGTTGGCTGGAGTGATGCTAGTAAGCGATACAAGTTTCTCCGCTGTGATGAGCTTGAAGCTAGGGCTTCCTGCTCCGTTGATAAGGTTGCTTCGGATGCTTGTGATGTTCTTCCAAGCGGCAGCTTCTTTAGGAGTTCCAAGTTCCTCAAGAATTTCGTAGAATTTTTTGACATACTCGTATCCCTCGTCATTGCGAGTTGAGGATACAAATCGGCGGTATAGTTCGCGGAAGTATAGAGTTTCGCACTCGTTGAAACGCCTGATTTGAGTTCCAGAAAGTTTTGCCGACTCCGCCGCATCGAGTTCCGCTTCACCTTTAGTGCGTTGCGCTCCTCCTGCTGTTGGTGCATTGATGCGATACTGGCCGAGGCCGCGATAGAGATCGCCCATGTAGAACTGCATGAATTGCATTCCCTCTGCGACTGGCATCTGGAACCTGTTCTGCGTGAACTTGGCTCCATCTGGCATAACGCTGATCGGAAGCCATTCCATCTGCTTGAGCATCTTGGTTGAGTCTGGCGAGCCGCCATCCAACAGAAGCATTGAGTTCAAACGAACGGCATCCACAAGCCCGTTCATCGTGAAGTCATACTGGCGACAAGCTACGAACGCCGCTTCCGCTTGGGACTTGATGTCATGGAATAATCCGCTACCCACCGAGTCGGTGAGCATATAGAGGATTTCATCCCACTTGTCGAAAAGCCCGATATTAAGTTGGAGGAAACCATGTTGGTCGCGGACAACCGCTTCGCTGACTTTTTCGTTGCCTTTGACATACTGGTTGATGTATTGGCTGATCGGGTTGTAGTCTTGGAGAATGACTGCTTTCGAGATTTTGCCGTCGAATTCCCTCCAGTAGATTTCGTAGAGGTCGATCTTTTGGTTGACCGAGAGTGACCAATTGAATCCGCTTTCTGAGATCGTGCGGAAGAAGTCTTCCCTAGTTTTGTTGTGTTCCGAGAATGCTTTGTGGAACCTGATGGCGTCGATGACTGCATCAACATTCCACCCAAGGTCTTCGGCGGCAGATCGGTTCTCGATGATCTTGTAGAGTTGATACGGGGTGAGTCGAACTCGCCGCACAAATTCTTCCAGATTCGAGAAATCAACCTTGATGTCATCAGGGAACAAGAGGTCAGAAAGCGGAACATATTCTGGCATCCAGCCAAGAGGGCTGTGCCACATTCCGATGCCTTTTCCGTAGAGTAGCATCGACTCAAGTTCTTGTTCTTTGTTGTAGAGATACCCCGGCCATTCGCGGATCGCTTTGTCGAACGCGAGCGTAATGTTTTCCGTGTGGACGAGTCTTTCTTTTTCATTGCCATATTTTGTTTCGATTGAGGCGCAGGCTTGCCGCTCCGTAATTACATCGTAGTAGCTGGACTTCTGGTTGTTTACGATGAACTCCATCTGCCCCCAGTTCACATCGGCCTGCCATGGTAACTTCTTCTCTGCTAGTTTACTATAACCTGTAGGCGGAAACCTCTTGTAGCTTTTGTATACCCTAATGCGTTTATTCTCTCGGCCAACATTTGACAGGGCGAGATTGTTCGCAATATTCCAAGCGTGGTTCGCTGATGAAATCCTAGTATCTGGGACTTCACCATCTGGGCCGAGAGTTAAAAGTGAAAAATTGTCTGATCCGACTGAGATAGGCATAATGAGTTATCGTTAACGATAGAGTTATTTGTTGAACATTCTGTTTAACGCTTGTCGGCGTTGCCTGCAACTAGAGCATCCCTTTGCCTTCTGTTCAAGTCTTGTTCCTGCTATTTTATCAACAACACGAGCCACACCATGAATGGCTTGTGCTACTCTATCTCCCGCGCCAACCCAACACCTGTCCGCTGGTTGGCGTTCGCAGATTTGGGTTTCGATAATATCTGCTAAATCGACTGGCGCAGTAACGCCGTTTGATCTCATATCTTTGATCGTGTTCTCGATTAGGCGCGTCAATGATTCTCCATATACAGTCGCTGGAAATTCAAGGTTGTTGCGGGTAATCGTGTATTTATAATAAAACCCGCCTACAGGAGCGCGTCGAGGTTCTTTAAGTTTCATCTTGCCTTGCGCGTGAAGATGGGGTTTTATCATTCCCATGTCAAGAAAAATTGTTTCTCAAAATGGCATTCGGAAATACGGGATGGTCTTCCCAGAAAACATGAACCCGCTTGAGATCGAGCTTTACTGCTACGCTTTAACCCGTGGTGACTACGGAAGGACGATGCGGGTGAAGAAGAACATGGAACTTTCTGACTACAAACTTTTGTCGCCATTTGAACACTTCATCATGGCTGTCCAGTATATGTGGCCTACTGATGTTGTGATTAAGAATAGAGGTTATACCAATACCCAACTTCTTAGGACTCTTGAGGAGTTGTGCAACAATGACGATGTGTGCTTGGCTGGCGCGGCCTCGATGGGTAAATCATTTCCTGTCGGTCTGTGGATTTATCTGGATTGGTGCGCTGCGCCGCATTGCACATCTTCTTGGGTGGCTACTACAACCCTTGGAGCTTCGGAAGATCGTATCTGGGGTATCATCTCGAAACTCTGGAAGTGTGCCTCCAATAAGATTGGGAACCTCGTTGACTATCGCCACATGATTGTGTGGGGTGGCGCGGCGGGAGATGATGAGAAGGACTACCGCAATGCTATCAAGGCTATTGCATTCCCGCCCGGCTCTGAGGGTCAGAAGGCTATTGATACCACCCGTGGTCGTAAGAACGATAGGATCAGAGTAGCATTGGACGAGTTGCCAGAAATGGAGATGGGCGCGATTAACATCAGGCAGAACCTTTCTTCCAACGATGACAAGGTTTTCATTGGTATCGGAAACCCGTCCGCTGGCGACAATCCACACACCCGATGGGCTATGCCTAAAGGTCACACTAGCTTCGATGCGGTTAGTGCTGATATGGAGAAGTGGGAGACTGAGACAGGCGTATGCTTGTTCTACAATGGCATGAAGTCGCCGAACTTCCAAGCTCCTCCTAATGAGCCTTCTCCATTCCCGTTCTTAATGGATCGCAAGAAACAGGCAGACATTTTGAAGATGTCCTATGGAGATGAGAACTCTGTGGACTATGTTCGTAACGCTATTGGCTGGTGGCCCAAGTCTGGCTTTGCCCAAACGATCCTAACCGCCGATGTCATTCGGAATGCCGATACCTACTCAGAACCTATCTGGGATCACAATGACCTCATCAAGATTGCTGGATTCGATACTGCTTTCACGGCTGGTGGTGACCGATGCGTCCTTACAGTTTGTAAACTAGGTTATGTCCGTGGAACCTCACAGAAGGTTATGTATCTGGAAAATCAAGAAGTCATCCAGATCGCCGCTGGGCAAGCTACAGAGTTTGATGTTCAAGTTGCCGCAAAGGTCGTTGAGCTTTGCCGAAAGCATGATGTGAAGCCTAGTAAGTTTGGTATGGATGTCAGCGGTGATGGTGGACGAATTGGGCAGGCTATCATGCGTGAATGGCTACGGCATGATAAGGATGGTTCGTCTATCGCCCTTATCTCTTCTATGGGTCGCCCAACTGATCGTATCGCTGCCGATGTCGATAAGCGTCCCTGCACAGAAGTTTATGATCGTTTGATCTCAGAATACTGGTATCAGAGCTTCCACGGGTTTAAGGCGCGGGTTATTTATGGAGTCGAAGCCTCTGGTGAACTAGGCCGAGAACTTTGCTTGCGTAGGTATCGCACAAAGAACAAGAAGATTTCCGTAGAGACTAAAGATGACTACAAGGGTAGGACTGGATTCTCGCCTGACTTGGCTGACTCGTTTCTCTACGCACTAGAGATGTCCCGCCGCAATGGTTTAACTTTTATCGGTAACGATAAACCTGTTCCAACGGATCGCTTCTGGGCTAGGCGCGAGGAACAGGTTAAGCCGATGTCCGATGATGACTACTATATGTCGGACGATGATGGAGAGGATTAGCAATCTACTGCGTCAGCGATGCTCTGTTTATCATTGTTTATGTTTCCGAATTCGGTTGTAACAAACGAATCCCCTGTAATTTTAATTGTTTTTTGTAATGCCATAATTTTTTTATGTTGTGATGTTGTTTGCTGAAACACCATTTGCACCAACTGTCACGCTCCACTTTGTCCCAGTTGCAATGTGGACGTTGTTACTGGTTGCGATGCAGTAATCCAACGTCCCAGTTGTCACAGTCAGACGGAAACCGTTTGCGGCGTTGAATTTTGTCATGTTATTTACGAGCGTAATGTTTGACACAAATCCGTTAATTGCTTGAATCGAAATTGCCCAACCCGTAATACTTGCAAACAAATTTCCGTCAATAATGCAATCGTTAAAATCAAGTTCAAAATTTATCCCATTCGCACAAGCGTCAAACAGATTGTTGGAAATGATTTGCACAGGTCTTGAGGTGGAAACACCAGTTGCCGCGCCGATACCAGCTTGCGTCAGTCCATAAAAATTGCAGTCGGTGATTTTCCAACCAATCGCAGAGTTTACGCCAAACTGAATTCCATAAGTCTGGTTTCCGCCACCTTGGAACGTGCAGCTTGACACCACGCAATCAGCACTGGCTGCATTTGCGTTGGTCATGTTTATACCAGCACCAGCCCAATCGGAAAACGTGCAGCTATCGAAAGTATTGAAGGAAAATTCTCCTGCGTTTCCAGTTACATGAAAACCTTTTCTGAAAGCGCAGTTTGCAAAAATTGCGTTTTTCAATGCAGACGCAATGACAGTTCCCCAAAACACGCAACCATCAAACTTTACCTGTAACGGGCCAGTTGCAACTGAATAGTAATTCAAAGTGTTTTTTACTGAGGCAAACAAACTGTTCGACACTTGGAAGTTTGTTGCGCCGCTTGACAAGATTTGATCAAGGTCTGACGTTGTGCTGTTGTAGAACGTGCAATCTGATATTCGCAATCCATCTGTTGCACCGTAAGTCACACCGTAATAGCAACTGTCAAATACGCACGCAGTGATTGTGATTAAACGTGCTTCGTTGTCGGTCGCAATGGCTGCGAGTAATCGGTACGTTGGGCCATAAATAGCCACAGGGTCGGTGTAGGTCTGGTCATTGCCACAGTTGCGAAATGTGCAACCGTCGATCAAAACCTCATAACCAGTCTCAATGTCTATGCCATCACTTCCAGACTTCTCAGCGTAACAGTTGACAAAAGCAACACCTTCAGGAATTGACTGACCAGCACCTCCCGCAACGGTGTAGCAGTGCCGACCGCAAGTGCTGACGTAACAATCACGAACAACAACGCCCATTTGAGAAACGGCTACGCTATTTGAAAAAGCGTCGATGTTGATCCCGTCCCCAGAATTCATGCCTGCACCAGCAACTCGCGTGACGGTGCAGTTGGAGATGACAATGTTGGTTGTGTTGCCAAAACGGGCAGTGACAAAAATGCCAAATCCGCCCCATGTTGCATCATCCACAGGATTTGCCTGATTGATGATTCCCATGTTTTTGACTACAACATTGTCAATTTTTAGATTGCTAACTCTTGTGGCATAGATGCCTATGTTTTGTCGCAACCCAGTGTAAATGTTAGTGGTTTGACCTCCGCCGTCGATCTGCAAATCACGAATAAAAATGTTTTCTTTGGCAGTGACACCAAATCCAGTTGACAGCATATTTAGACCGTTGGCCGAAGCCTTCAACACAGAGGCTGCGCCATCACCAAAAATAAGACAGTTGGACGGGATTGTGATATTCGCTGAAATTAAATACACGCCCTTAGGGATGTATGTCGCACCACCAGAACTGATAGCAGACTGAATGGCTGATGTGGAATCGCTGATGCCTGTAGGATCAGCACCGAAATCCTTCACATTCACCACATCTGCAAATCTGGTAACAAGGTTCCTTGCCGTAGTAGTCCCAGTAGCTGTGAAGTTGGTAAACTCATTGAAGTCTGTGCTAACCCATGCGCTTCCGTTCCACACGAAAAGAACATTGCTCGTCGTGTTATAATATAGAGAACCTTCGCTAATGGCTACTGGAGGCGTTGCGTATGGCCCCATGTATCTCTCTTGGAAGTCTTCCCAAAGATTCTCTACATTCGTCTCACTTGCCGCTGCTGCTGCTGCACTATTCGCCGCATTAGTCGCACTGGTTGCTGCGTTTGTAGCGTTGGTAAAAGATGAAGCGCAGTTAGCTTCGGCGCAGGCGGCAGCTTCACGCGCCTTGTTAACGATCAGCATTCCATCTTGATTGGAAGAATTATTATTGCAGCAACTCATATTGCCGCAAAAGTCATCTGATATTTTTCAGATGTCAAGAGGATTATCGTTAACGATAAACTATTCTAGCACACCCTGCAATTCCATCAAGTTCGCTAGGTCTTCGGTGACTGTAATCCTGCAAGCCTTGTCTCCCTCGAAAGTCGTTCCCAACATTTCTAGTTTCTCTAGGTCTGACTTCTTGATCCAGCAGTCCACCCAATCTTGGCGGAAGCGAATCTTGTATTGGTTTTCTGCAACGAATGTGCCTTCGCAAACGATAAGTGATTTGAACATATTATTTGAATTGGTAAACTAGGTATCCTTGCTCTTTTGCCCACGCTGGGTTGTCGTGGATTCTTTGGTGACATGGGCGGCATACAGCCATGAAAGTGCGCTTCTCACAGGTATTACGGCCTCTGCCGCTTTTATGGTGAATGTCTGTTGCTTCCCCACCACATACTTCACATTTGCCGCTTTTTTCTTCAAGATACTCTCTCCTTACCCTACTGTATTCAATGCTTCGCTTTTTGAGTCTGGCTGAAACGGGATTGAGCTTCCCTCCTCTTTTCTTGAATCCGCTTTTTGCCTTAAGTGGAGTTTTGCGTCTGAGCATAATTCAATAATTTTACCGATCTGTTCTTTCTTAAGAACCGACTTTGCTGATGTTTCGATTTGATTGATAAGGCTACCAGTCACTCCAATCTTGTCACCTAGTTCACGCACGGAAAACCCAAGACGCAGGCGAGCATCGCGCAAGTGTGCGCCAAACATCTTTCTAGCATTATGCTTGATGTTTCTGCTATGCTCTATAGCCGATAGGTAGCTATTGTATGCGACTTCTAACTGATGCATATTGGTGGAGTATAGACAAACATATTGACAGGTCAATCTTTTTTTTGTAGTATTGGATGCTATGGATAACCAAAACAGCAACATAGATTTGGACATGACTGCATTCAAGTTTCTTGAGTTTGCCAGAAAGTCCGTTCTGATAACAAATATGTCTCTCGCCGAAGCGATGGGCCAAGGAATCTTTTCGACTCACGAAGTTTTCAATGGCGATGGAGGCTATATGATCATGGGAGTAAGGCCGAACTCTACTGCTCTGGCAGCGACCTACTCTGGAAAACGCATCCTCTGGTCTGAACTCGCATTGATCAAAGACGAAGACCTAGAACTCCATCACAAACTCCATGCCGTAGATTGCTCCGATGACCATATGTCTGATCTGGCTTGGGCAAACCTAGTAGACCAAATCGAGGAGTGGGTGAAGTGCGAGCGTGAAGAAATTGATTTGGATTATCGGTAACGATAACTCTTGACAAAATTAGACCATCTGATATGGTGGTCAATGTGTGAGAGATCACACCTCGGCGTGGAAACCGAGTAAAGAAGATTAAATCGAAACACCAACTATATCACCACCATTGCCGTAGTTAATTTCCACCCGACATTCAATCGGTCTTCTTGCTACGGCGATGGGGTGGCCCTCTTAAAATGACATACAATATTGATGAGTATTCCTGCGAGGAGACTCTATGCGAAGGAACGCCAGAGAACTATCTGGTTGGTTTAACGAAGCCGACAGTAGATAAGATTCTGGAGTCTGATAATCCATGTGATGCTTTAGCTCTCTACTCGTTTTACTGCTATGTCTCAAAGTGGCAGGGTAACAATTCAGTCTATGCCGTCTCCGACTATTGCATGACCAAACTGAATATCGGTAGGGATAGATTTCACAAAGCCAAGCAGGCATTGATCGACTTGGAACTCATCGAGGACGATCCACGATACAATCACGAAAACAAACGAATGGGGAAATGGTATATCCGGGTTCGTCATATCTCTGGAGCAACCCTACGGAAAAGCAACCCTGCTGAAAACCAACAGGGTTGGAAAACCGACCACAGTAACCAGAGAGTAATAGAAGAGTTACCAGAGAATAATAAAAAGAAACCAGAAACTCGATACCAAACCAAAAAGGAAGCTGATGCTACAAGTTCAGTTCCCAAGAAACGGAAACCCAAACTCGTCGATGATTCCTTCATCGCTGAACTCAAGAAACTAAACCCCACCAAAGATGTCGATGCCCAAGTCATCGCAGCGAAGAACTGGCTACTCGCCCACCCACCACGCCAGTTTACCCAACCATTCTTTTCTTCATGGATCAACCGAACTAAGCCCACGATTAATCCCGAAGAAAGCTGGAAACCAACCCTAATCTGAAACACATGAAACCCGCAAAGAAACCAACCTATAACTTCAAAGTCGTAACCACAATGAAAGATGTTCCTGTTCGATCATCGTCCGAGCAAGCTGCCTTGTCGCTGATGATGCAAGACCCAGACATCCTGACCAAGCAAAGCTGGGATAGCTCGTATTTCGTCCTAGAAGCCCATAAAATCATTTTCGATGCCATAAAGGCTGTCCATAGCCGAGCGGGTAGGGCCGACGAGTTTATGGTCATTGCAGAGCTAGAGAACGCTGGTCTAAAAGAACTGGCTGGTGGAGATACTGCAATCTACGACATTCTCTCCTGTATCAGAATGGTTGCAGGGAAGGTCTGCCAAGACATCGCCGCCGATTACCGATATGAATTACGGAAAGCTAAAGCCTACCGCGATATGATCTCCTACTGGGAAGCCAACGAGCAGGACATCCGCCAAGGCCGAGGAAACCTAGAAGAGTTCTCGTTAACGATAAACGCAATCCAGTATGATGACTCCAAACCCAAACGGACAAAGAAGGAGATGCTCAACCAGATCATCGACGAGATGGAAGGTAAGGCGAAGAAGGATTGCTACTCTACTGGCCTCATCATGCTAGACCGAAACATGGGTGGAGGGATGCACAAAGGAGAGATGATGACTATCGCCGCTGAAACAGGTGGAGGTAAATCTATCCTCCTAGTTCAAGCCATAGTAGCGAATCTCCTAGAAGGGAAATCTTGTCTATTCTTTTCACTAGAGATGTCTGGTGAAGATATTTACCGCCGACTCGCCGCCAATATTGCAGGCGTTCCAGTCAGAGAGATGGAGGACTACAAGGTAAACTATGGAAGAGAATTGCCGGCAATCACAGAAGCACTCACTAAACTCTATTCCCTGCCAATCGAGGTGATCGACTTCATGCATGACATGGATTCCATCGAGTCTGAGATCGCAAGAGCAGCTAGCGAGAATCGTGCGGATGTAATTGCGGTAGACTACATCCAGATTCTGAATATGAATGACTCAGATAACAGAGAAACTGCTATCTCTGAGGCTGCTAGAAGGCTAAAAACCCTTGCTGCAAAGCATAAATCGGTGCTATTTACGGCATCCCAAGTCAATGATGAGGGGCGTTTAAGGGAGTCCAGAGCCATTGGAATGCACTCAGATCAGGTAGTTCAGATCGAGCATAAGAACGAAAAAAGCAGGATTATCGTCAAAAAGAATCGCCGTGGAGCTAGAAACTACACCATTCCAGTAGAGATGAAGGGTGAGACTAGCAGGTTTGTTGAGGTGTTCTAAATAATTTTATTGACATACCATAATCGGAGGTATAGGAAATGCATTCAATGAACTCCAGAGCTAAAGGAGCAAGAGGTGAACGCCTGTGGCGAGATGAACTTCGCGCCCAAGGATTTACCGCCCGTCGAGGACAACAATTCTCTGGCTCTCCAGACTCACCAGATGTAGTCTGTGAAGAACTCAAAGAACTTCACCAAGAAGTTAAGTTCGTCCAGAGCCTTAACCTTGACAAAGCCTGCGAACAAGCAGAAAGAGATTCGCGTGGGAAGCGTTGGATCGTAGCCCACAAGAAAAACAACAAAGCGTGGAAGGTAACGATGTCGTCCGATACATTCTTCGCAATCCTCAGAGACGGCATCGAAGGTATTAAACTATGAAAAAACCCACCACTAAAGCAGGAAAAGCGGCCAAAGTCGCCAAGGTAATGAAGGAATACAAAGCTGGTAAACTCAAAGCTGGCATCAATCCTAAAGGCCCAAAGAAAGCTCCTATGGCTAAAAGCCGCAAACAGGCTGTCGCTATCGCACTCTCACAAGCTGGAATGTCCAAGAAGAAAAAATGAAAGCTGGACTCTACGCAAATATCCACGCCAAACGGAAACGCATCGAAGCGGGTAGCGGTGAGAAGATGAGGAAGGTTGGAAGCAAAGGCGCACCGACTGCAAAAGCATTTAAACAATCAGCAAAAACAGCAAAGAAGAAGTAATGGAAAAGCGATTCACAAAGGTGGTCAAGAACCCAAAGACTGGCAGGACAAAGACAGTCAAGTATGGGCAGGCAGGTAAAGCTAAAGACGGAGGGGATCGTATCCGCCCCGGAACTGCCAAGGGCGATGCCTACTGCGCCCGTTCTGCTAAGATTAAAGGAAACTGGAAGTCCGATCCGAATAGCCCGAATAATCTATCCCGCAAGAAGTGGAAGTGTCGTGGAAGTAAATCCATGAAATGATCTATTCCAAGATCGCGCCTTTACCTACGCACAGATATGTCTTGGTGGATTCCTACTTCACACACAAAACTCCGTGTGGATTTGTTGAAGNAATGTGGGTCGGAGTCACAAGCATCCCCGGCAGAGCGTGGGGAATCAATATCATTCTTNGGGATGGTGGNGCTTTATATCGTAATCTCCCTCCTCATAGTATCGGATTTAATACTGAGAACTTTGGGTGGACTATTCAGCAAGCNCAACTCTGGGACTGCTACTCCTACCACTTCACAATCGTCCAAAGCCCCATCCTGCGAGGTCTGCGGATGCAAGCTAAAGTAAGGAACGAATACCACACAGGAGAATACCTATTCCATGTGACCCATGTCGATGATGGGTGGTCAGACTCTCCAGACCAAGATAAAGAATTCTACTTTATCAAGCTCGACAACGGCAGGTTAACCATCCAGCCTACGAATAGAATCACATTCATAGATGCTAGTTTTATCGTTAACGATAATCTCCCAGAGCTAAAGTTGAGCGAGACTATTTATTCCTGCGAATAAAATTCTCTTGACACTATGACAAGATGTAGTATGGTTGAGGAAGCCTATAGCAATAGGTGAAACAACCATGAAAAAACTAATACTACTATTACTAATTGCAGGACTCCAAGCCTGCTCCACAATAAGCAAGGAAACCTACACAGAGACTAGAACTCTGACCTACCCAAAAGGTGGCGAGCCGCACCTCAAGGAGATGTATCTAAAGGATAACAAGCATCAGGAACAGAATACCTACATCGGGACAAATGATCCCCAGCCCGTAGTTCAGCCAACACCAGAACCCTATGTCAACGACCATGACCTCATCGCGCCAGTCCCAGAGGTGAATAACTACCAAGCCTCCTATACACCACCAGAGCGTGAGAAGACACTAGATCAACTGATCCATGAGAATCTAATTCTCCAAGCCAAACAAAGGAACGCATGGTTAAGAAGCCAAATGTAGAATACCCAAAGTGGTCTTGCCAAGAGTGTGGTAAGAAGCACGGAAAGAAACAAAAAGAAGTATCAACATGGCATTACGGAAAGTGTGATGTCTGCCAAACAAATAAGAATGTCACGGAAGTTAGAGACTTCGGGCATTTCCCTAACTGGTTTAAATCTAAATAATGTGTCCAAAATGCAACTCCAAACAAACAGGAATCTACAACTCAAGAAAGAACGGAAAGCACGGCGGGTCAGTATGGAGGAGAAGGCATTGCCTAAAGTGCTTCCACAACTGGTCAACAGTAGAGATAAAACAAGAACACTACGATGAATTGACAAACAACGCCAATTTATTAAAAACCCTAAGAACCATTGAAAACGCAGCTTCAAATATTATCGGAAAGGTTAAAGGAATTCTTCCCGAAAGCGGAGATGCCAGTCATGTTTATGATGATAGCTATGATCCTAATCGGGATTACCTACAATATATTCAAGACAAGAAATCCAGAGAAGCCAAAAGGCTGTCCAACCTGCGGCCAGTTAATAGAGAAAAAGAATGAGAGATATATTTTTTGATCTTCTAATCATGGCAATAACATTCTACGCAATAACCATAATAGTATACTATTTCGGCCCAAAATGAACACACCAGAAACAGATAAAAGAGTATGGTCTGACCATAGCGAAGGAATCCTACATGAAGTAGTGGAAGCGAGTTTCGCTAGGAAGCTAGAACGCGAGAGAGACGAGGCGCGGGAGGAAATAAATCGCTACAGAGAGAAACTCGACCTACTCCCCATATCTTGGTATGTCTAATTATCGTTAACGATAACCAATGAACTGGGACGAATACGGAATACAGATCGCCCAAGTCGCCGCCCTAAAAAGCAAAGACCCATGGCAAAAAGTCGGCGCGGCCATCCTAAGAGAGGATAACACAATAGGAGGTATAGGATACAACGGCTTTCCCCAAGGGGTAAAAGAAGACTGGG